>Ga0172370_10002731_pt1 | contig 25116 bp, 26 predicted proteins | sample LakKiv5m_FD_114538 | JGI IMG/M metagenome (GOLD analysis project Ga0172370, IMG submission 114538) | Freshwater microbial communities from Kabuno Bay, South-Kivu, Congo - kab_022012_11.5m | ecosystem: Environmental > Aquatic > Freshwater > Lake | place: Democratic Republic of the Congo...
ATGATGGCGCTGCATGAGGGGATGACTTACGAGCGAAACGCTGAAAAACGCGCACCGTACGCACAGCGATCATTGGATTTCATTGACCGCATCACAGACACGCTGTCCAAGAAGATGGTGCGAAAGGTCAAGAACCGCTGGGGCAATGACATCTGGCCGTGGGATCGAGAGGGCTTCCAGCGACTACTGGCGCTGCCGCAAAGCTCAAAACGTCAGCGATAACCCTCCGGGTTCATCGACTGCCAGCGCCAGGCGTCTCGCATCATTTCATCCAGGCCGCGCTGGGCTTTCCAGCCCAACTCACGCTCGGCCTTGGCAGGGTCGGCGTAGCAGGTCGCAATGTCGCCCGGGCGGCGGGGGGCTACGCGATACGGCACGGGTTGGCCGCTGGCGGCTTCAAAGGCGCGCACCATGTCCAGCACGCTGTAACCCTGGCCGGTGCCCAGGTTCCACACCTGGGCGCCGCTGCGGGTTTGCAGGGCTTCCAGGGCACGCAAGTGGCCTTCGGCCAAATCCACCACGTGGATGTAGTCGCGTACGCCGGTGCCGTCGGGCGTGGGGTAGTCGTTGCCGAACACGGCTAGTTCGGGCAACTTGCCCACCGCCACTTGGGCAATGTAGGGCAGCAGGTTGTTAGGTATGCCGTTCGGGTCTTCACCCATCAGGCCGCTTTCGTGCGCGCCCACCGGGTTGAAGTACCGCAAGATGGCAATGCGCCAGCGCGGGTCAGACGCGGCCACGTCGCGCAGCATGTCTTCCACCATCAGCTTGCTGCGCCCATAGGGGTTGGTAGGCTGGCCCACGGGGCAGGCCTCAGAAATGGGCATTTGGGCTGGCTCGCCATACACCGTGGCCGACGAGCTAAACACCACGTTGAACACCCCCGCATCGGCACACGCCTGCAACAGCACTTGGCTGCCGTGCACGTTGTTGCTGTAGTAGCGCAGCGGCTGGGCCACGCTTTCGCCCACCGCCTTCAAACCCGCAAAGTGCAACACGGCGTCCACCGCATGTTCGGCAAACAAGCGGTCAAGCACCGCACGGTCGCGAATGTCGCCTTGGACAAATACGGGCAAGCGCTCCGCCAACTGCGCCACCCGCTTGAGCGACTCGGACGAGCTGTTGCACAGGTTGTCCAGCACCACCACGTCATGCCCGGCTTGCAGTAAAGCCAGCGTGGTGTGAGAGCCGATGTAGCCGGCGCCGCCGGTGACAAGAATTTTTTTCATGATTACCGCCCCAATTAATGGAAAATTTTATCTCCCAAAATAAAATCCCACGATTTCTTTAATCACTTTGGCACTCTCATCAAGAGAGTCAGCTTTGGGGATGATGTCATTCCAACCGAATCGCCTTCTGATCGCATAATCTGTTGCGGCAGCAGTTACGTTGAAACCCCGTGATTCAAACAGAGAGACAGATCGGCGCATGTGCATCGCCGATGTGACCAGCAAAATATCTTTGACGCCCATAGGGAGTAATAGATCGGCAGTGTACTCGGCGTTCTGACGCGTATTTCGACTCCTCGGCTCAAGTACCAAAGCATTTTCTGGTAATCCCAAATCCAACAAAAAAACCTTCATCGCTTCAGCTTCTGGGTAAGCACGGACATTTAGGTCACTTCCACCACTGAGCACTACCAAAGGTGCCCGACCTGCGTGGAATAATCGTGCTGCATGCCAAACACGGTCAGCTGAGTCTCGTAAATCGGGCAAACCATCAATATTTACTGCGGGCCGCATAGCGCCACCTAAAACAACAATTGCCTGCTTTTTAGGCAGTTTCTCAACAGCGATAGGTGGAAATCCTGCTTCTTGGATGCTTCGCAAGGAATGGCTTATTACGGGCAGAGAAAAAAATATGAGCCAAATTACTGATAGCCAGCCTGTAACGCGCCCCAGGCGTTGTTTTCCATACTTATAAAGGACGAAAGAAAAAAGACCAAAGGCAAGAGTTGTACCCAATGGTGAAATCAGAAATGTAGCTAGAACGTCAAGCATCCGAGCAGTTATTTTTACGTCTACTGAATTTTTCCCTGAAGACATGCCACAGAAATATAGGCGCCGACACAAACATGCGCCGCCACAAGCGCTTTGGTTGCTGAATCAGGCGCGGAAGCCACTCCAGCCCTAGGCGCTGAAAAACTGGATGCGATCGTTGTACACGTCCGGTGTAGAAATCAAATACTGCACCGATGGCCCCTGCGAACCTTACGTTCAATCGAGTGCGATTCTCGTGGATCCACTTTTCCTGCTTAGGTGCCGTCATCCCCACCCACAGCACGTCAGGCTTGACGGCGTTAATTGCCTTGATCATCTCTTCAAGCTCAGCATCGGTGTAATCCGGCTTGAACGGTGGTGAGCACGTCCCGGCAACGCGAATGTTGGGATAGTCCCGAGCCATGCGCTCGCGTATAAGAGCCAGAGTTTCTTCCGTTGCCCCTAAAAAAAACACACTCATGCCACCAGTACTATTCATAAGCGAGTGCAAGCCAAAAAACACGTCAGAGCCCGTAACACGCTCATACACCTTACCGCCTAGCAGGCTAGATGCCAAAACAATCCCCGCACCGTCTGGTACCAGCCAGTCGGCATCATGTAATGCGCGGAAAAATGTTTTATCTTCCAGTGCCACAGCATAGGAATGCGGGTTCAGGCAAGCCAGCCAGGCGCAGCCACTGTCCGTGCCCGGCACCGCCTGAAGGCGAGCAAACACTTCAGCCACGCAGACAGCCGCCGAACTGCAGCCCACGGCATAGCCGAGTATGTTTTCCTTCATGTCAAGTGCCCCTTGCTGGCTTCCAGTGCCTGTTCGTAGATGTTCATCAGCGTTGCGTAGTTAGCATCTTCGGTGTACTTATCCTCGAACTCGCGCCGGGCGCCTTGGCCTAGTTGCTCCAGCAGCCCTTGATTGTTCCAAACTTGCCTGACTTCATGAAGCAAGGATTTTGGGTTGGCGGCCTCAAATACCACGCCGCTTGCACGATGCTGGACGATGCTGGGCAGGGGGCCCAGATTGGATACTGCTGCCGGTGTACCAAAAGCAAATGCCTCGCGTACCACCATCGGAAATCCCTCAAACCACTCCGAAGGCAGTACCAGCAGTTTGGCACCTGCAATCTGTGTCTGGGCTTCTGCGCTGCTCAACTGCCCCATAAACCGAACGGGTAATCCAGTTGCTAAAGCTTCGAGCTCAGACCGCAAATCGCCATCGCCAACCACTCGCAGCTCTGGCGCCTGGCTCCCCCACAGGCGCCAGGCCTTCAGCAGCGTAGTGACACCTTTTTCAGCGGTAAGCCTGCCGACGAATACAACATAGTCGCCACGGTCAGACCAAGGCAATGTTGGCGGCAAGCCTGGGTAAAAATTGGGCTTCACATGCACCTTGCTAGCCGGCAGCCCTGAGCGTGACATCAACTGTCGCTGAAAGTCTGACAATGCAATGAAAGCATCAACTTGATCACGCCAAGTGCCCAAGGCACGGTGGAGTCCGACGCTAAAGGCCAAAGGTGCGGTTGCAATGCGGCTACCCCTGTAGCAACCGTGTTGCATAGCTGGCAGGCTGCTACCTGCTTCAAGACAGTCGGTGCAAACCTTGCCCGCCCGCATGGGAATGCCTGCCGGGCAGAACAGTCGGTAGTTGTGCAAGGTTAGTACCCGGGCCGCACGCTTGCCATCTGCATGGAAGATGCCTGGCGAGAGCAGTGGAAAGGTATTGTGTACATGCACCACATCCGGACTTAGGCGAGCAAGCGTATTCCGTAGAGCCGATGTCATCCAAGGGTTCCATGGTGTGGCTAAAGCCCCTTTGACCGCGCCCCAGGCACCTTGGGCACGAATTTCATCGCTATGGCGGGTAAAGGTCTCCACCTCATGACCATGCTTGCGCAACAAGGCCTGCTCCGCCTCGAACACCAGGTTCTCGCCAGAGGGTGCGGCAGAGCCGTAAAAGTTGTGAACCAGCAGAATTTTCACGACTTGCCACTCTCTTCCAGCATCCTCTGGCGATATATGCGGTCCAAAGCCTCTGCCTTCCTGTCCCAGGCGTAGCCCTGGGCGCGAACGATCGCGCCTTTCGCCAGCGAAAGCCGCAAGGTTTCGTCTCCCTCTAGCTTCTGAATGGCTGCTGTCAGGCCGCTCAGCGTTTCCGGCGGCGTTCTCAAGGCGATCTTGATGCCGCAGGTTTCATTCACCACATCGGCAAAGCCACAATGATCCAGGCACACGATGGGCAGCCCTTGCGCCAGCGCTTCGACGGTGACCGTTGAGGTCAAATCGCGCAGGCTGGTCATCAGCATCACATGGCTAGCCGCCATGATATGCATCGCCTCATCGCGGGGCAGCCAGCCATGAAAGTGGCAACGCGCCATCAGGCCAAGTCTCGTGGCCAGTGCCTGCCAACGGGCCGTTTGCGGTCCCTTGCCCAGCACATGCAGCTCCCAGTTCGCATCCGATGGCAGGGCAGCGAGGGCAGCAAGCGCCAGATTCAAGGCCTTTCTAGGTAAATGCAGGCCAGTCCAGACCAGACGGAGAGGTTCGCCCGTCTTGCGATCCAGCGGCGTCACTGCCACGGCAGGTGGCAGCCCCACTTCAGCGATCACGGTGCTACGGCAGCCCCAATGCTTGAGCGCGCCAGCCTGGTTTTCCGGCGTCGCCGCGATCAAGCCAGTGCCTGCCCTACGGGCCGCCAAAAGCGGCCTGCGCAACAACCGCGCCTGCAAAGCGTTGATGACGTTATAACCCAGGTAGTACAGCGCCCCGTAGAGCCCCACACTGGGAAGAAACCGCCAGGGAAAGCTGCCCATTCCCCCCAGCGGCCCCCAAACGAATGGAATGCCCAGTTGCCATAAGTATCCCGGCTCGCGAAAACCCACCATGGTGAGTTGGTGGGCCAGATCAAACGTCACCTTCGCGTGCAGGTCTCTAGCCAACGCCAAGGCCTCTTCATGCCAGCGCCGGTAATACCAGTAGTAAGAAGGCGGCCAGATCTTGCGCAGCAGGCGGTTGCGTTGCTTGCGGATGAAATAGAACCTGACCCGCTTGCCAAAGTCGGGGTGTTCTGCCAGGTAGCGTTCGATGTCATTACGAAACTTCTCATCTTCTACGATCACCCATAAATCGTGATGCCGGGCCAGCGCCACCACGAACCCCCAGCCCACGCCCGGCTCCGAGCCCTTGTAGGGGCTGCATGCGTAGGCCGAGATGATGACCTTCAAGCGCGCGCTCATCGCCACTCCCGCGCATGAGCCACAATCATCTGGCCATAAAACCCTGTTTTGTCCTTCTGCTGTAGCAACCACAGAGCAAGATTGACTTTAACGTCCAACGCCAACCCGGCTGCTGCCACCACGCGGCCAGCCCACTGCAATGCCGCCTCAAGCGTATTTATGGCATCAGGATTGCGCTGCACCAGCAACGCGGGGGCCGCCACGTAGTAGAAGGCATCACTCAACGCCAGCCCCTGTGCTTGACTGGCCTCCCAGTCGTACACAAACAAACCGTCCGCTGTCCAAGTGCAGTTCCAGGGCGCGAAGTCACCGTGGGCGCGATGCAGACAAATCATGCAACCGGTTTCAGCAAGTGCCTGCAAGCGCGCATGCAGCTTCTGGCAGGCTGCAGCGGCTTCATGCGACAGCCCTTCTGTTGACAAAGCCGGCAGCTCACCGAGCACATGGGCAAGGGGTATGCAATGCCTGCCCAGCAAAGAGAGTTCGGCTAGGAATGTAACCACGCCTTTTTCCAAAGTATGCTTGCCGCCCCAGCGGCGCGGCCTGTATTCCTGATGCAGTGCCACGGCCTGCTCACCACATACCACCTTTACCAGTTTTGGTGCCCTGTGCGCCAACGGTGAATCTGCCAACATCGCCAAGGCCGCTGCCTCATTCTCCAGCGCGGTTCGCGCTTTCGGGCTCGTCCCCATCTTGACAATCGTGTCCGGCATGCCTTCGCCCAGGGGCAAGATGACCGTCTTGCGGTTATCGTCCGGCGTGCCCAGGTACAGGGCGTAATCCTGCCCCCCCGTCAGCCCGGCCATCACGGCCCCATAGGGCACAGGCAAAGGGATGCGGCTGGCGATCAACAGCACCTTGCCCTGCAATAAGTAAAAAGAACCCAGCCGCGCCAACCAGCGCGCCACCCCAATGCCCAGTCGTGCAATCCACCGGCCCGGCCGATGCAGGCTCAGAGCGAGAGCGGCGTGTTGCCGACAAGACAGCGGAACCACCACCCGTGGGTTTGCAGCGGGCAGCAGAGCGTATTCGCGAACAAGCTGAAACTGTGATGACAGGGATTTGCGCCAGCGCCCGCCTTGCGCCCTGTTGACCAATACACAGACTCTCTGCACATCAAGAGACAAATTGCAATCTGACGATGCCATTGAGGCATTCACTATAAACAGGTCCGCCGATGAAGCGTCGTCTTGCCAGGTCATATCGGCGTGGGTATCGCGCAAGAACTGTGCTTCGGCAGATGAAAACCCTCGCAGAACGATACGCGCGCCCTTCCCGACAGGTAGCAGCCAACGCCACGCTAGGCTGTAATCCAGTTCTTCGATCGACATTCAGGGCCGTTTCACCGCTTTTGTCTGCAAGAATGCCAACAAGGCATTCAGCACTTGGTCACGGGTTTCTTCCACGCTGGTATCGGTGGAAACGAGAACGGCGCGCTTTTCCCTGCTGGCAAAGTCATGCAAGGCGTTGACCTGGCGGCGAGTCTCATCTTCAGAAAGCTCCCCCTTCCGCGCCGCAATGGCCTCCGGGCTGCCGTGCAGGCAAACGATTATGTCGGGCTTGGGTGCTAGGGCCGCGAACCAAGCGGCCACCCGGCCACTCAGGCCAATGCGAAAACGGCGCGGATCCAGCGCCATGTCATAGGCGTAGCGGTCAAAGACCACCACCGCCGGTAGCTTGGCAATCTTTGGCCGTGTCCACAACCAATACCCCAACACGTAGTCCAGGGTGAGATAGGTCAACCGCAACAGGGAGCCCAAGACTCCAGAGGGCTTGGCGCCATGGGGCTCAAGCACCGGGCCTGAAGGCATGGCCTGCTTGCCTTTCAAACGCGCCAGGGGCGGCAATACCGAGGGGCGCAAATGCTGAACCACCACGGCGTTGTGGGTCGCCGCGTTCAGGACGGGGAGGATGGCGTCGATGACCGTGGACTTGCCCGCGCCATCCACACCGAGGATCACCATGACCACGCCGCTGGGCCGCAGGTAGCGGCACATTTTGCTCCATCCAAATGCAAGGCGATGCCTGGCATACGCCACCACCCCCTGACTGCGAGCATGACGCATGAAATCCTGACGCAGCCTTGAGCACTCCAGTTGCAGTTGATCGGGGCCAACATTGGAGAGCAACATGGCGCGTAAGCGGCCCAGCGCCTGATGCCCCATGGGCGCGAGCAGCGTTTCAATCTCCTCCCAATCACTGTCCGCAGCCTGCCGAGCGGGAACCGTGTACCGCTGGGGGAAACGCCCGTTGTTGAGCGCCTCCTTCAATACCCCGAGGATCCCTGCGAAACCATCCGACAACACCGGAATCTCTCGGTAGAAGCGCAAAGGCAGCATGACCGCATCGTCACGTAGGCGAAGTCCGCGAAAAAAAAGACCTATATAAATATCAATACGAATCCCCCACCAAGTCCCTTTATCGTCCGGGATTCTGCCTATTGCGTGAACTTGAAAGAACGAATCCAAATCCATCACACCGATTGGTAGACCACCGCTGGCCCTAATCGATTCAAGTATGACAGATCGGACACGTTGGCCATCCGATGGCAAAACCAGAATATCCAGGTCGCTTCCGCCAGAACTAAACGGTAACGGCTCGTAATTCCGCATTACGGCATACTTAATCCCAGTCGGATTAAGCGAGTGAAATAGTTCTTGCAAAAACTCTGATTCTGGTGATTTCATTTCAATTCAGTCCACTGTCCTTCTCATCGCTCGAACACCAATCCAAAAAATGCGCATAGCACCATAAAATATAGATCCAAACCACCTTGGCCCTTTTACCCCACTGTACTGATCCTGCACCATTCGACGTTCCAGCAATCGTCGCTCAACAAATGTTGAACTGATATTGGTTTCGTGCCATGTAAATGACGCCAGGGTGACAGGCAGGTGCACAAAGTGAAATCCAGATTTAGACATGTGTACATACCAATCAAAGTCCATAGTGACCTTGAATTCAGCCCTTAGAATAATGCCATCATCGATGGCCTTACGGCGAACAAATGTTGCGCAACTGGGGATGTAGCATCCGTAATACAACAGCATAGATTTTGAAAAGAAAAATTCGCGCTTACGCTTGACGAGATTGCCACTAGAGTCAACAAAATCACAATCGCCAAATACGATATCTGATTCTGGGTGCGATTCAAAATGCTGTACTATGTATGATAATGCGTTGGGCGAGTACCATTCATCAGTATTTAACCAACAAACAATGTCACCGGTAGCAATAGCAAAACCCCTATTTATTGCATCAGTTTGACCGGAATCCTTTTCGACAATAATTCTTAATTCAACCGAACGCGGGTCGTCCTTGTAATTAGACAGCTCTTCGACAGTCGAATCAGTTGAACAGTTGTCCAATATGATATGCTCCACATAAAAATCACCTTCCTGTGCGCGCACGGAGGATATACACTTACGAATGAAGCGACCCTGATTATATGAAGGAGTGATCACAGATATTTTCATCTTGTTCTATGATATTGATAATCGGGCTGTCTCGAAATTGCGACGCCAACCAGAATAAATAGCATGACCTTGTATGGCAACATGCTAGCCTGGCCAACAACTAGCATTTCTAACAAATGAATAACAAACAGCATGATAATTCCTGCCGAAAGCCTATCATCCGCCAATTTTCTAGCAGCAAAGACCGCGTAGGCGAATGTTATGAAATACAATACTGCGCCAATAATACCTGACTTTAAAATCAAGTGTAGATAGCCGATTTCATTGACTTGGCGGACACTAGAGTCCCCACCAAGATCATGTGCTCGAGTGTATTCAAAATAGGGACTGAAGTAAGTCCCAAGGGCTCCCCTGCCAATTATCCAGTCATCTATATTAAAGTCGTCCGCTAATTCAACCACCAAAAAAGTTCTCGTATCAGTAAACCAATCATCACTTAGTCCTGATAAAATATAAGAACTTCCAAAATATAAAAGTGGCATAGCAAGGGTAGAAAAAAGCATCAGCCTTGATATGATATTCTTGTTTTTCCTGGCCTTGCCTAAAGCAAAATAAATAATTAAGAAACCTAATGACATTGCGAAGCCTGCCCGGTTACTCAACACGATGTGCGCAGCTGCTGCCATTATCAGGCAAAATACATACAACCAGCGATCTCTGCGACTGCCGATGCCGGTGAGCAACACGATTGGTGCGGCATATAGAAGTACAAGCCCCACTTTCGCAGGACTATCTTTTGGCAAAACGTTTAATGCCCAAACCTCTGCGATCGACCATATAACCAGTGGCAAACCTATCATCGCGTGTAGTCGAAGCACGGGAATCAGCGCCTGCAATACACCAGGTTGGCGCCCAATGTATAGCGCAAAGGGGAGCAACCAAACCAAACCACCAATTTCAGGGTTTGCCACAAGGGTAAATAGTCTACCCACGTCAACAGTTAAACCACGGACAATTGTCACCAAACTCCAAAAAAAAAGTAAAAACAAAATTATCTTTGCCCTTAGATTGATTTTTAGCATCCGTGTACTTGATAGATTATTTACTATCTGCACCGCGAACATCAGAACAGCAAGCAACAATGAGATGCTTACGATAACCTTTCCTGCTATCAGACCTTGAGCAGGAAAAAAAGCATTAAAAATCCAGAAAAAGGCGAGCAAATGGAATCCAAGTATCGCATATCGATACCTCTTTGACAGAAGTCGTCGTGTTTCAATTGGTAGATGTCTTGTTGATTGTGTAATCATTGCGATTTTAGAACAGCGTGATACAGTTCCATATATTGCGCAGCAACAACCGGGTAAGAATACTTTTCGACGGCGCTTAACCTAGCGGTACGGCCTAGCGAACGGTTGCGGCTTTCATCCTCCAACACCCACTGAATGCCTTTTGCCAAATCTTCTGTGTCGAACGCATTAGCGAGCCAGCCCGTTTCTTGGTGGGAGACGATATCTGGCAGTCCGCAGGTATCAAAAGCAATAACCGGTGTACCGCATGCCATAGCCTCAACACCAGTATTAGGTAAGTTGTCAATGCGGGATGGAATGATTAAAGCGTCAGCAGCGTTGTAGATTATGGCCAAGCTTATGTCGTCGAATATGTGTCCTAAGTAGTGAACTGGAAATCCAAAGTCAATTGGATCTTTCGGTTTGTTCTTGCCAAATACGACTAATTCCAAGTCATGAATTTGACCTCGTAGTTTCTTTAGGCATTCTGTCAGAAGATCGAACCCCTTGTGATATGTGTTTTTTCCATCCATGGCTCCAAATGCCAATATGTGTTTATCTGTTGGTAGGCCTAGAATTTGTTTGCATGTGGATTTTTCCATTGGTTTCCATTTGTCGCAGTCAATGGCGTTGTGTATCGTTGTAACGGGCCAATCACTAAATAGTGCGCTTTGTTTTACACAGCTTTCCAACCAGTGGCTGGGTGTGATCAATTGGAATGGCTTATTCCAAGCGCGCCTTTTCCTGGCCCATGTCCACCGGTTCAGGTCCAGGCCTGAATCAGAAGGGGAGCCATTACTGGATGAGTATCCTTCTTGCCAGCGTTTTCCATAATTGATGTGTTCAGCTCCACTAAACGTCCACATGTCATGTAGGGTCCATGTAATGGTTTTTTTTATTTTTCTGATGTCCTCTATGGACATCATTTCGCCGCATATCCAGTGGAGGTGCACTACGTCTAGATCCGAGCCGTTTATCAATTTTGGCCAATTAGAAGGGAACAACGCGAGTGAGGTTGGTGTGTTCGGGGCGAATTTGGCAAGATCGTTAATTATCTTTATGAGTTGTGATTTGAGTTGGTTGCTGATTTTGAATAGCGGTGAATTGGGTGAGTAGACAGTGTGATCCCCGGTTGTTGATTTGTTAACATGCATTGATGAATCTACATTTTCCAGTAGTAATGCCTGATGCAGTCTAAAGGCTGCACGTGCCGCGCCACCGATGTAATCTTGAGCGTTTAGATGCCAGATCTTCACTCTGTCCTGCCTGATCGTAATGGGGTTTTGAAGAGGTGGGGGGTTAATTGGTTTAATACTCGCAGATAGTTATTGTCGAACTCGTAGGCGGCGAAAGCTTTTTGAGAACTATCGGAGTACATTTTGTAGTTTTTCATTATTTGGTTTAGGCAGCGGTTGATGTCTTTTGTATTTGTAAATGTGTTTCCAATGTTGTTGCTATGAATTATTTCTTTCATGCCGGGTGTGCTATACGCGACAATGGGCTTGCCACAGCGCATTGCGTCAAAGATTTTTCCTGCTGAACCGGCCGCAAAAAGTGTATTTTTGTTCGTGGGCAAAAATCCAAGAATTAAAATGTCACTGGCTTGGTATGGGGTGAATTTCTCATCATTGTTAAAGAGCCTGTTTGAGATATAAACCTTGCCTGGGTTGGTCTGTGATATTGATTCGGCGTATGTTCTAATGGCTGGGTCGGGAAACCAGCCGTGAAGTATTAGAACAAATTGATTGTCCCACTTAGGTACTGAGTCAAGGATGTTAGGTATGTAGTGCTCACTCAGCATAGAGCCTATTGCCAATACGATTGTTTTTTCTTTTGGTATATTAAAGAGGCGTCTGAAATGGTTGTTTGGTGAATTGGAGGCTACTCCGGAGGGTGAGTTATATATTATTTTTGTAGATTTAATTCGGAGGTCATCCCTTAAATAGCTGGCGCGGTGTTCGTCTTGCGTGAATGTTGCAATTGCTTTGCTGGCTATTTTACGCTCCAGCAATTTCTTTAGCTTCGCCTTTAAGGATTTGTTTGGTTCGTAAAACTCAAGGGAGTGATAGATGATCGGTGTGCTGCATGCAGTAGTGCAAACGCCGGTTAATAGCAATGCGTCAACGTCAAATGCGATAATTAGGTTGGATTTTCTAAGCAGGGCGCGTAATGCCAATAGATTGCTTAGTTTGGATGGTATTGATTTTTTGCTTAGGGTTATGGCTTTGATCGTGATTGGACTTGTGCCGAAATCCGGAAATGGAAAATTCGTGATGTTGGCGTCTATTGCAATGATGGTTACGCTGCTTCCACTATTGCACCATACTGAAGCTGTATTTAAGACGCTAGTAGATATGCCCGCCCAGCCAAAACGCGTAACGAGGGTTATTCTTCGGTTTGTATGATTATTAAGTAACATACCGGTCAGTATTGATAACCTTGGTCTGAATGATTGATAGGGAGCGACTACTCAAGAATCTGTCTGACTATAGAGGCTGCTTTGACGATCTGATCTTCAGTCAACGCGAGGCCGCTGGGTATGTAGAAGCCTTGGCGATATAGCCGCTCAGCATTGGGCAAGCTCTCGGCTTGAAATAGGCCCATACCCTGGAGTACTGGTTGCTGGTGCATGGGGTAGAAGAAAGGGCGAGACCCTATTCCATTTTCCGACAATCGCTTCATGGCGGTCTCAGCGTTCATCCCCTTGTTCTCATCCAAAACAAGACCGTAGACCCAATAGACGTTGTCGGCGTAATCGGTATGGGCAAGGGGGAGCTGGACGCCTTCGAGCCCTTGCAGGAGTTCGGTGTAGCGGGCGCCCATGCGTCGCTTGCGGGCGACGAAATCATCCAGACGTTCCAGTTGGGCGAGGCCCAGGGCGGCCTGCATGTTGGTCATGCGCAAATTCCAGCCCAGGCGCTCGTGGACGAAGCGCTTGTGAGGCATGAAGCAGAGGTTGCGCAGGCTGCGGCAGGTCTCGGCCAGTTGCTCGTCGTCGGTGACGATCATGCCGCCTTCGCCGGTGGTGATGTGCTTGTTGGGGTAGAAGCTGAAGGTGCTGATATCGCCGAAGCTGCCGCAGGGGCGGCCTTTGTAGGTCTGTCCATGCATCTGAGCGGCGTCTTCGAGCACTTTCAGGCCGTGTTGACGGGCCAGTTCCAGCACCGGGTCGATATCTACCGGCAGGCCGAAGATGTGGACCACCATGATGGCCTTGGTGCGGGGGGTGATGCGGGCCTCGATCTGGCGTATGTCCATGTTCCAGGTGATCGGGTCGCTGTCCACCAACACCGGCTTTGCCCCGCTTCGGACGATCTGGCCGATGCAGGAGATGATGGTGAAGCTGGGCATGATGACTTCGTCGCCGGGGCCGATGCCCAGGGCGTCAACAGCGGCATCCAGGGCGGCGGTGCCGTTGCAGACGGCGATGGCGTGACGGCGGCCCATGCGCTGGGCGAATCTCTGTTCGAACTCCTTGATAAACGGGCCTTCGGAGGATATCCAACCCGTTTCAATGCATTCGAGCAGGTATTTCTTTTCGTTGCCGTCCAGCAGGGGTTCGTTGACGGGGATGAAGTCGGTCATGGCGGTGGCTTGTAGGGTCAGTCGTGGGGGCGTAGGGCTGGTTAGGTCTTGGTGGGGGGGTGATTTTGAAGTTACCGGCTCCGTAGCATGGTAAGAGGTTCTGTCAGGCCTTTTGCAGAACGACGCAGACGCCCCAGGTATCTTCCCCCGCAGGTTTACCGCTCAGGAATTCCTCCGCCAGGATGCGTCGCATTCCATGGTGTTCCGCCAGCAGGTCAATCTCCGGCAAGCTGAGGTGCCGCATGGGGTGGACCTCGTTGAGGGTCTGGACTGGGCCGTCCGGCAGTTCACGCGCATAGATGGTGTAGTGGACATCGACTCGGTTTTCGTTGGAGCGGATGTCGGGTTCGGCGATGCGGACGATTTCCACCTGTTCGTCAGCCATGCGTTTGACTCGTACCGAGGGTCGCTGGGCGTAGACCGCCGGGGTGTACCAGAAGTCGAAGATGAACAGGCCGCCCGCGTTCAGGTGCGCAGCCGCGTTGGAGAAAACGGCGTGGAGCTGGTCGTTGCCGGTCTGGTAGCTGATGACGTGGAACAGGGAGAGGACGGCGTCGTAAGTGCGTCCCATGAGAACTTCACAGATGTCGCCTTGCTGGCAAGTGAAGCCCGGTGCGGCTTCGGTCTTGGCCACCATGTCGGCGCTGCGTTCGATACCGTGGACGGTGTAACCCTCTGCGGCGAGCAGTCGTCCATGCTTGCCGGTGCCGGAACCGAATTCGAGTAGATCACCCTTGGCAATGCCATGGCGCTGGAGCAGGCCTTGGATGTAGGCGGCTTCGCCAACGTAGTCCTTGTCTCGGTAGAGCAGGTCGTAATAGCGGCTGTAGGCGTTGAATACCGAGGCGGTCATCAGGTCGGGTCCTTGAGGCGAATCTGGTCGGCGGGGATGGGGGCGAAGCGGGTCTTGTCGGCCTCGCCGGCGTAGGGGCCTTGCTTCACTTCGATGATCTCGCTGGCTTCGAGCATTTCAAAGCCGTGGCCCCCGTAGGCGAGGAGGATCACGTCGCCGGAGGTGACGATGCGGCTTTCCAGATAGTTCTGGTCATCATCGTAGAAATCGATTCGGACCTTGCCCGATTTGATGAACAGGACTTCTTTGGTGAACTGCACCTCGCGGGGCACGGCATTGTGAACGTGGGGGGCGATGACGTAGCCCGTTGGCCGATTCATGTAGGCCAGTTGCTGGGAGAAGTCGTCGGGGGTGAAGAACTGGATGCCTTCGGCGCGGTGGGTGGCTCGCAGGAGCATGGCGAGGGTGCGTGAATTGTGGGATATGGTTTCAAGCATGGTCAGATTTCATAGATAAGTAGATTTGTGGACCCATGCACGTAATTCGGGATCGCGCATATAAGCATCTTGGTGAAAGCGGAAGCCTTCTGCATGTCCTCTACGGAGCTCACGAGCGGCGAGTAGCACATCCGGTGACTCAAATAGCGTCATGAAGTGGCGAAGGCCATATCTGACTATTCGTGTAAATATATTAGACTTGGGTTTAAGGGGGGGTGAAGATTCGGCGCGCAACTGGGTATATGAATCCGAAATACCTTGGTTATAGCCGCGCTGATAAAAGTAAGCGTGGGTCATTCGCTCGGAAGTGACCTTGTGGAAGATGGAGGCGCCGGGATGAAATACACAATTCATGCCTGATTGTTCGACGAAATTGGAAACGTAAGTTTCTCCGTCACCTCGGAACTGAATGAGTTCTTTAGGCATACCGTCAGGATGAAAGCCGCCGGCGCTTAATAATGTGCTTTTGCGTATGCTGAAGTTGCAGCCCCAAACAAGATTCGGTGAAATAAAACCAGAATTGGTGTTGAATTCGATCACGCTCAGGGCGGATATGGCTTTATAACCCTGAGGATGTCGCTTGTTCCACATGGATTGGAGCCAGCCCGGCGGGGGAGTAATAAACAAAGGAAGATTGTTACCGCCAACCATGGCTGTTTGGGGATTGCGAAATGCTTCCTGAATGCTGGTCAACCAACTGGGATGAGCTTCTATGTCATCGTCAGCAAAAACTAAAAACTCACCCTTGGCATTTGCCAAACCCGCGTGACGACCAACATGTAAGCCAGGTTCTGAGGCGTAAATGGCTGTCAGGTTGGTATATCGACTCTTGTAGTGGCTTATTACACTTGATGTATCATCTGTAGAGCCATTGTCTACTACGATTACTTCATAGTCCGTTTCAGGCAGAGTTTGCCCGGAAAGAGATTCCAGAGTCGCCGCCAGAAGCTCGGAGCGATTGCGGGTGGGGATAATCAGAGAAATCATGGTTTCGTGGCTAGTACGCCCCACCACATATTTGGCAGATTGCCATGACTCTTGATATGGGGCATGGCGTCTTCATTGACGACGCGCTTTACCCCCTCTGCCCAACCGTAGTCATGAAAAACCACTATGGAGCCGGGTTTTAGGAATGCTTTATAAGCATCCCAATCTGCCTTCACACCCTCATAGGAGTGATCACCGTCAATGAACAGGAGATCAATTGCGGGGGTAATGGCTTGAATTTTCTCTACAACCTGAGTGCTGAATCCTCGTACAGGCGTGATGAAGCTTGAATAAAGGGATGTATTGTTCTGGAACTGTGTCCAAGTATCCCAGTTTCCCTCACTCATGGCATCGTTATTCCATGTGTCAATACACAGGATTCGCTTGTTGCCGGTCCGAAGGGCTGCTGCTCCGAAACAGCAAGCTGAAGCGCCAATGTAAGAGCCAATTTCAGCAATGACAGTGGATTGACTGCATAAATCATAAAGAGCGATACGTTCCCTCAAGGTCAGGTGCGACTCGATGGAAAAGGACTGGCGTAAATGAGTGTTGGTAATTCTTGTCCAGAAATCCAGGGCTTGCCTCTTTAGACCGGACAAGGCCCTGCGCGGTTTCATGATGGAGCTGACTAGGGGGCCATGCATCTTCAATCCTTTGACATGGTTACGACAATAATGCCTGACCGTTTGAGGGTGGCTTCCCATTTGGTTGAAAATATCAATTTATCCAGCAGCGAAGCCGCTCTAAGGCAAACCCGGCTAAAAATGGATAAATTTCTGGTTTTCATGTCATGCCATGATATGCATAGAACTTTCATGGCAAAGTGATAGACCGCACCTTTGCCGGTGCCATCCCAAAACCGCTCATCATAATCAATGCGCTCCAGGTTTAGGCCATGCTTGTTCGCATAACCCCTAAGGCTGCGCTCATTGAAGTGGTATAGGTGTCTTGGAATATCCTCTTTATATGCGTACTTGCCGTAAATGCTTTCTGAGTTGGTGACCAAAAAAACAAACTTGCCGCCGGGCTTTAATACCCTTGCGACGACAGAAAAATAGTCATTTGGAGTATGCACATGTTCAATGACAGCCCAAGAGGTGACTAGGCTAAAATAGGCATCCGGCAGATTGGCTGTGGTTAGGGCGGTTTTTTGGAATTTGATTGATGTGTTTGTGACGCCTTCGCTAAACGCGTCAACGCCATGCAGTTCGCACTCGGGGCGCTGGGTTTGAATGTGGCTTAACCAATCGCCTCGTGCGCAGCCGATGTCGAGAATGGCTGCTGCATTGATATTTTTGATGTAATCGTATTGATCCTGATACCGCTTTTTGTGTAAGTCGTCATCTCTGCCGTCATGATATCCAGCCGGATAGAAACTGCCCATCTCTTCAAAAGTGGGCCTTGGATTTACATACACCAATCCGCAGTTGGTGCATTCGACGACGGGGTATTCAAATTCGTTTAGCCATAACCAGCCATCTGGCTTGCGGTATCTGACGCGGTAGGATTGGGTGCCGCATAAATCGCAATTGATGTGTTCAAGTTTCATTGGGTGCCTGGAAGTTTGAGGATTGAATTAGATAAATTCGCAGCCGGGGGCGTTGGTAATTACGTAATTGTGATTATTCCTCAGGTGGCTTGTTAGGTAGGCTAGCGAAAGGGATCTGAACCAAGTAGGAAGCATGGCGCCTTGGTTAGCTTGGCTTGAGGTCTCAATTGAGCCATACATGAAGGGCTCGTTTAACCTGAATACAAAACCACCATCTGAAACCTGATTAATCAAGACCCATCTGAGCGATGCTTCCAGCGAACTGTCGATTCTGTCCTTGGTGGACTGGCTGCACAGGTCATATAGTCTGATGAGTATGTCAATTGAATCTATATCTTCACAGGCGCTTGAGTTGGGTTTGACGCCGAAACCGCCATATTTGTTTTGAGTGTTGAGAGTGTGATCAACGATCTTGTCAATGTCGAAATCAAATTCGTTGTCATAAAAAAATAATAGGAATAGGTGGTATGCAAATTGAATCATTCTAGATCTTTGGTTTGGATCCTCGGTGTCAAATTCGCACCACATGCCTGTCGTTGGGTTTATTTTTGAACGTAAGGCATCCTTTAATTCGGTGAGCGCTGAGGCTGCCATCTCATCATGCCAGGCGTCACGCTGGTATTGGAGCATGCAGCCAATATTCATGATTTTGTTATCGATGTCACCTTGTCCCAGTGAGGGTGATGACCAATCCTCTGAATTAATCCAGTCTGATAGGTTTCCTAATTGGTAATGCTGCCTTATGGCTGCAAATGGCTGCTTCGGCCTTGCGCCAAGGTCGGTATATGCACTGATCATGTGCATGGTTATGTGCCGAGCTCCCCACCAATCGGTGTCGTTGTAAATATGATTATCCACGGCGGAGTCATAGAACAGACCATCTTCACGCTGAAAGGAGTCAAAGTAAGCTATCCAGGAACTTTTTTCACTCTCGCTCAGCTTGTTAAGCTCCTCATAAAGGCTCAAGGTCATGCAGGCGTAAGCAGATGCATACAAAGTGGGTTTAGAGCAACTGGCTGAGTATCTGTATTGATGTCGATCATGGCCATAATTCATGCTCGATAGAAAATTCAAAACCCGCTCTTTGGTGGGTGAATAGTTGAAATTATTGCCGAACGCACCTCCATTCTTTGCTCTTGTATGAATTCTGTGATTCATGGCGGCGGTGCTAATGGCGGTTTTGAGAGGCCTTAATGCACGCTTCAGTGACCTGATGGCGGTTGACTTCATTGTTGCTTGTTCCGGATGGCATTAAGTATTAGGGGAATGGTTCTGTTTCTTTCTGTTGCGTAAATCAGTATGCTTGTGGTTAGGGCTGCTAAAGTTAAACCGATGATAAGTATCGCAAATTCATTGACGAAGAGGTTAGTTACAATGGCTTTTGACAGATAGATGGAGATTCCGCAAGCCAGGGTTATGATGAGGGGGCGACCAAGTGTCTTGGTAATGTTGATGTTCGTGATGTGCTTTAAAAGTAACACGTGAATAACAAGCGCGCCAATTGCCAAAAATGTCCTTGCCCAGACAAATACTTCCAAACCTATATTAATGGTCAGGATGTAAACGAATAAGTAAATGGCGAGAGAGCCGCCAGTGACTATGGTTTCATAGGACGGTTTTCCCATGGCCCTATAAAATTCTCCATTCATGCCTACGATCCATGAGAAGCCATGCATCAGGGCCATTGCGCCAATAATCATTCCAATGCCCGCCCATGCTTGTCCAAAAATGACATCTTCAATTATCTTGGAGTATGCAAATAACGTGATGGCAATGGGTATCGACACCAATGTTAGTGTACTGATGGCTGTTGCGGCGATTGTGCTCTGGCGACTAGGGTCGTTACCTAGTTTTGATAACATGCTATATAGGACTGGCAGGATTGGTCCAAACAGAAGAACAAAAATCATGGATGGAAATTGACCGCCGGTTCGGTAAAGCCCAAGATCTCCACTCCCTAAATAGTGGCCTACTATCAGGGAATCTGCCCATGCATAAAACCATACGAGTAGACCTGTAGCGCCTACCCATGAACCGAATTTGAGCATTTCCTTCGTTACTCTGCGATCAAATTCCAGTTTGGGGCGCCAAGGACTCATATGCCACAAAACTATAACTTGTAGTGCTTGTCCAATAAGAGTGCCGGTCACTAATGACCAATAGCCAAAGCCATTCCAGGCAAGTGGTATGGAGGCAAGCCCAGGTACCCCTATGGTGGTCAAACGTACCCAGAATAATTTCTTAAAACCGAAATCTTTTTGAAGTATTGCGGTTTGAATGGAACTTAATGCACCAAACAAAACCTGCAGTGTCATAATCTGGAGTACTGCAGCGACGCGAGAATCTTTAAAGAACAATATGGAAATATTATTGGAAAGAAAATATAGAAGGCATGCGATGAGAATGCCTAATGCCAAGTTAGTCCAAAATGCTGCGTTAGCCGCCGCTTCGAAGTCTGTTTGGCGTTGAATAAGCGCTTTGCCCATGCCAGCTTCCCAGAAAATCTGTGAGAAGGCAATGACCATTAGGGCGGCTGTCATAACTCCGAATTCTTCGGGGGTGAGCAGTCGAGTGAGAACGATAAATACTACTGGCTGGACGGCTCTTGTTGCCATCTCTGAGAGGAATGACCATTTGAGGGCGTGAGCGATGCTCATGTTCTTATTGTCGGCTTAGCATTGCGTCTGAAGAGGATATGCCTGCTCAGATCGCGCTTAGAGGGGGAGGTAGACGAATTCATCAAGGTCAGTCATGTCGCTTGAGGTAATAGCCGCCCGTTTTGGGCGCACCACGGAATTCGATTTTTTGCTGGTCTTTGAGTTTCTGTAGCCAGCGCTCAATGTTTTTCACTGAGGTATTCATTTGCGTTGCCAGCTTGGGGCTCCGCAGACCCGGGGTCTGCTGGATCTGGGCCAACATGCTGGTTACTCCCTCAGATACTCCCTCGGCGAACTGATCAGGCTGGGCTGTGTGGCGTCTGACGGTCACTATGATTTGGTTGCCGCGCCGGTCGTCATGGAGTTCGACTTCAGGCCAGGCGGCGATTACGCGGGAAATGCCACTCCCCAGGCCTCGATACGGTAGTAGGTGAAAGGCATGGGAGGCCAAGGTAGGGTTGCGTAAGTTGGAGTGTCCGAAGCGGATTTGTTCGGTATCCAGGTGGTTGGGGAGGTGGTCTGGGCTGATGCGCTCTTCGCGGTCGTAGGGCGGTTTGATATGTTGCGATGCCCCATTCGAGAGCATTTGGCTCAAGCGGCGGATATCGTCGGCACCCAGGCCGTCAACATCGATGAAGTCACGCTTGAATTGATGGCGCGTGTCTTCGCCTTGGTTGATGCGCATTTGCAGGTCTTGCGGGGTCACGATGGGTTACTCGTGGTAGTCCATGGCCTTGTAGCCGTGATGCTTGATGAGCTCGTCCCGCTCGGCGGACTTGAGGTCTTCCCGCACCATTTCGGCCACCAGTTCTTCGAAGGTGGTCTTGGGCGTCCAGCCAAGTTTGGCTTTGGCTTTACTGGGGTCGCCGAGCAGGGTTTCGACTTCGGTCGGGCGGAAGTAGCGGGGATCTACCTGGACAGTGGGTAGTTGGGAGTGGGGAGTGGGGTTGTTGGTCCAGTAGCCCTTCTCGTCAACGCCAGATCCTTCCCAGCGGATTTCCATGCCGAGTTCTTTAGCGGCGGCGATGACGAAGTCTCTGACGCTGTATTGCACGCCGGTGGCGATGACGAAGTCTTCGGGCTTGTCTTGTTGCAGCATGAGCCACTGCATTTCAACGTAGTCTTTGGCGTGGCCCCAGTCGCGTTTGGCGTCCAGGTTGCCGAGGAACAGGCAGTCTTGCAGACCGAGTTTGATGCGGGCAAGCGCGCGGGTGATCTTGCGGGTGACAAAGGTTTCGCCACGCACGGGGCTTTCGTGATTGAAGAGGATGCCGTTGCAGGCGTAGAGGCCGTAGGCTTCGCGGTAGTTCACCACAATCCAGTAGGCGTAGAGCTTGGCAGCGGCGTAGGGGCTGCGCGGGTAAAAGGGGGTGGTTTCCTTCTGGGGGATCTCTTGCACTAGGCCGAAGAGTTCGGAGGTACTGGCTTGGTAGAAGCGGGTTTTCTTTTCCAGACCAAGGATGCGAATGGCTTCGAGCAGGCGCAGCGTGCCCATGCCGACCACGTCGGCGGTGTATTCGGGGCTTTCAAAGCTGACGGCCACATGGCTTTGGGCGCCCAGGTTGTAGATTTCGTCCGGCTGGGTTTCTTGAATGATACGCACCAGGTTGCTGGTGTCGTTCAGGTCGCCGTAGTGCAGTTTGAAGTGGGCGTTGTTGACGTGTGGGTCTTGGTAGATGTGGTCGACACGCTGGGTGTTGAACGAGCTGGCCCGGCGCTTGATACCGTGGACGATGTAGCCTTTTTCCAGCAGAAATTCGGCCAGGTAAGAGCCGTCTTGGCCGGTGATGCCGGTGATTAGCGCTACGCGCTGATTTTGGGAAGTGGGGAGTGGGGAGTGGGGAGTGGGGGGCGTCATGCTTGGGACCATTTCTTGTGCAGGCCGGTTAGTAAGCGGCCAAGTTGATCGAGGGTTTCATTGAGGCTTTCGGATTCGTTGCAGTAGCCGAGCATCTGGGCAATTTGTAGTTGGGTTTCTATCTCGGATAGCGAACCACGGGCAATTGAGATGAAGTGCGCATATTCCCTTGCGCCCTGGCGAGCAGCGCCTTCGGCAAGGTTGGATGGAATGGAAACCGCCGCCCGACGCATTTGCTGCGTAAGGCCAAACATCTCTTCCTTGGGAAAAGACTGGGTCTGACCATAAATGGCTTTAACGAGACGCATAGCTTGTTGCCATGCTTCAAGCTTTTCATGCGGCCTCGGCTCTCTACTTCCCACTACCGACTCTCCATTTCCATTCCGCGTTTCATTTGAGCCGCTTTGCGTTCTTTGTGGTGATGATGGGTTTGCCTGACTTGGCTTCGATTTCTTTGCGGGCATTGCCGGCAATAGCGCCGCCTTGTTGGGCAATTTCCTTGTTTTCGTCAAAGCCTTCAGGCTTTTTCTGGCGCGATATTTCGGTGGTGGTGGCTTCGGCCAGCATGTTGAGCACCAGTTCCATGTTGGTCATGTGGTCGCGCAGGTTTTCCTTCTTGAGCGATTTGAGCTGCTTGTATTCGCGTGTGCTGAGACCTGTCCATGCTTTGGTGATTTCGTCTGTCAGGATGGCGAATTCTCGGCCTTTTTGGATGCCGCGATCTTCCCATTCGTCGGTGAGTTCTTTGCGGACTTCGATGCTTTTCAGGCGCTGGTTGATCCAGTCGCGGGAATAGCCTTTTTTAAGGTAGGTTTCCATGGCACGGTCGAGTGCCAGTTCGGGGTCTTCGGTTTCTTCGATGCGTTCGTAACCCACACGGGCCAGCCATTGCTTGAAGGGCTCGGCCTTGGGCGATGGTATGGATTGGATCAGGCGTAACAGTTGTTCGGTATCGGCGACGTCTGTCAGGTAGTTTTTCCCATCGGCCGAGCGCATTTTGAGTTGACTACAGTTTGTAGCCAACTGACTGCCTTCCTTCTTAAGCCGCGTTTTAAGAACGCTCCAGTATTTGCGGGGATTAGGGCTGTCGGTCAGTACCGCCACTACATCGACGATGCTGAAATACCACGCTTCGCGCTCGGCATCCCACTGGGAGCGGACGTGTTTGTTTTCAAAGAGCTTGATGCTACTCACGCGTGATCTCCCGGCAGCGTCAGGAAGTCTTGATACGCCTTGGCCAGCCCTTCTTGGAGATTGACTTTGGCTTGCCAGCCGAGGGCATTGAGGCGTGAGCTGTCCATCAACTTGCGTGGGGCGCCGTCGGGTTTGGTGGGATCGAAGGTGATTTCGCCTTGGTAGCCGACCGCTTTGCCGATGGCTTCGGCCAGTTGCTTGATGGTGATGTCGTAACCGCAGCCGACGTTGATGTGACTGAGCATGGGCTGGGTGTGCTGGTCGTAGGTGGCTTTGTCGAGGTTCATCACATGCACGCTGGCGGCAGCCATGTCGTCCACGTAGAGGAATTCGCGTTTCGGTGTGCCGCTGCCCCAAATGGCAACGCTGGGGGCGTTGTTGATCTTGGCTTCGTGGAAGCGGCGGATCAGGGCGGGGATGACGTGGGAGTTTTCTGGGTGGTAGTTGTCGCCGGGGCCGTAGAGGTTAGTGGGCATGACGCTACGGTAGTCCACCCCATGGCTTTGGCCATACTGGCGGTTGTAGCTTTCGCAGAGTTTGATGCCGGCGATCTTGGCGATGGCGTAGGGCTCGTTGGTGGGTTCCAGCGTGCCGGTGAGCAAGGCGTCTTCGCGCATGGGCTGGGGGGCCAGCTTGGGGTAGATGCAGCTGGAGCCCAGAAACAGCAGCTTTTGCACGCCGTGGCGGAAGGCGGCGTCGATGACGTTGGCCTGCATCATCAGGTTCTGGTAGATGAATTCGGCGGGGTAGGTGTTGTTGGCGTGGATGCCGCCGACCTTGGCGGCGGCCAGGTAGACCTGGTCGGGCTTTTCTTCGGCAAAGAATGCGTTGACGGCGGCCTGGTTCGTAAGATCCAGCTCGGCATGGGTGCGGGTGACGATGCGTTCAGCCGGGTGACCCTGGGCCAGCAACTGGCGGACGATGGCCGATCCCACCATGCCCCGGTGGCCAGCGACGTAGATTTTAGGGAAGGCTGTTGTCGTGGGTGAGATTGCTTCGCTTCGCTCGCAATGACGGGAGCTCTGCCGTAGGTGTCTTCAAAGCGGACGATGTCGTCTTCGCCCAAATAGCTGCCCGATTGCACCTCGATGATTTCGAGCGGGATGCTGCCGGGGTTGGCCAGTCGATGCACCTCGCCCAGCGGGATGTAGGTGGACTGGTTTTCAGTCAGCAGAAGCACCTTTTCACCGTTGGTGATTTCAGCGGTGCCTTTGACAACGATCCAGTGCTCGGCCCGGTGGTGGTGCTTTTGAAGGCTGAGACTGGCACCGGGCTTCACCTGAATGCGCTTGACCTTGAAGCGCCCGCCTTCGTCGATGCTGTCGTACCAGCCCCAGGGGCGGTGGACCTTGCGGTGCAGGGTGTGCTCTTCGCGTTTGGTGGCCTGCAGTTGGCTGACGATGTGCTTGACGTCTTGGCTGCGGGTTTTGTCGGCCACCAGCACGGCATCGGGCGTTTCCACCACGATGAGGTTTTCTACACCCACCAAACTGACCAGGCGGCTGGAGGCATGCACCAGGGTGTTATGGCTGTGGGTGGTAAGCACGTCGCCAACATGGGCGTTGCCGTGTTCGTCTTTGGGGAGCACGTTCCACACGGCATCCCAGGCGCCTAGGTCGCTCCAGCCCGCGTCCAGCGGCACCATGCGGATAGAGAAGTCGCTGCCCGGGCAGCGTTCCATCACAGCATAGTCGATGGATTCGCTGGGGATGGCTAAGAATTCGGCCTTGCCGGGGCGCACAAAGGGGGTACCCAGGTTGGCGTCGGTACTGCGTGCTTCCCAGGCGGCTTGAGTGGCTTGCAGGATGTCGGGCCTGAATTGCTCCATGGCTTTTAGCCAGACCGACGCCTTGAGCACGAACATGCCCGCGTTCCAGTAATAACCGCCTTCGATGAGGTACTGCTGTGCGGTTGATGCGTCTGGTTTTTCGACGAAGCGCTGGACAGGATGGATTGCTTCGGCTTCGCCTCGCAATGACGGAGACGTTTGGATGTAGCCGTAGCCCGTTTCGGGCCGGTCGGGTGTGATGCCTAGAATGACGATGCTGCCCTGTTCAGCCACGC
>Ga0172370_10002734_pt1 | contig 25102 bp, 25 predicted proteins | sample LakKiv5m_FD_114538 | JGI IMG/M metagenome (GOLD analysis project Ga0172370, IMG submission 114538) | Freshwater microbial communities from Kabuno Bay, South-Kivu, Congo - kab_022012_11.5m | ecosystem: Environmental > Aquatic > Freshwater > Lake | place: Democratic Republic of the Congo...
GCATCGCGCTTGATCCGTGAACAAACAGTGTCAATCCGCTCTTTAAGCCTCTGAATATTCTCGGCAATCATAACTGAATATCATATTATACACAATTAATCCGGGGACACAATACTTAATTGGAAATATGTCAAACGGCTGCCTTATTTTGTTCATAGCGGATCTGTCGAGGCTTGTCTCTCGCAGCACCACTTGCTCGCCCCCGCGAGGCGAGCTGCGCTTCGGCAAAATTCTCGTCCTTCGTATATTCCCTCAGGACGAGCACTGAGCGAATGCGAATGTGCCCGCTCTGCCTGCTTCGTATATAGGCGGGCATCCCTGCCCGCTCGAATTTTTGAGATGCTGCTTAGAGCCAATCCTCGCCAACCCGCTAAGGACATTTTTAAAATAAACCACGTCAGCCGATAGAAACATATTACTTTATAGATTACGCTTGATTCGCGGCTTTCGCTGAAGGCACAATTAGAAGATTTTCGGCAGTTGTGTGCGAGGAGTTACGACGAACGGAGGACTCTCACTCAAGCGTAAGTCAGTCCGGGAGTGAGTCGTAAACCGAAGCACACGGCGAAAATCTTCGTGCCGAAGCGAAAGATGCGAAACAAACATATCCACTATTCTATTCTGCGGATCAACGGCAGGCAGAGGAAGCTGGTCAGGGCAGACAATACGATCAGCCATTTTAAGCCAACTACCGGAAGCAGGAACGCCCCGGATAGGTTGCTGGCCACCCCGGAGAGATTATTTATACTGCACAGAAGCGCAAAAGAGGTTGCTTCCAGGCCTTTAACCGAATGGCGCGCCATAAAATCCATTACCATCAGGAATATAAACATCCCTAAGAAACTGTAAAATAGATCATAAATCACCGCTGAAACCGGCGTATAATACAGGTAGCTTAAAGTAGTCACCGCTCCCAGAAAAACGGAATAATACAACCATTTCTTAAGATTTATCCTCTGGCTGAACCTGTAATACAAAAGAGAACCAACCACCCCAAATAACGTGCTTATCGTAGCCAGGGTACCGATCCACATCTTGCCCCACTTAAAGCTGTCGCGCTGGATAAAAAAAAGCGGCGTACCGAAAGAGGGTGAATATTTATATAGAAATATGAACAAGCCGATGATCAATATCCGCTTGTCGCTAAAAAGCTTTCTTAAATCGCCAAACAAAGTGGAATATTTCTTCTCCCTTTGCTCCTCATGATAAAAATATGCCGGCAAACCGACAGCTAGATAAATCGGGATCAGGCATAAGAAACCGGCCTTATAGCCCCATTTCTCGGCGATAAAACCTCCGCCGATACCCGTAATCAACCCGGCGACCAGCAATGAGATCCACTGGATACTCTGGATCTTTCCGGTTGCCTGGTATTTCTTCCCTTCCACGCACATGATCCCGTCAACCGCCACATCGCGAAAAGCAGCACTCCCTGAATTGATCACCAATAGCGCTACCAGAAAAATAAGCGGCATCTGCATAAGGCCTAAAAACAGCACGAAAATAATATCCAGGAATAAGGATATAAAGATCCAGGCCCGCTTGCTCAAGGAATTATCAATGACATAACCGATCAAAGGCTTGACCAGCCAGGCAAAGGTGGTGATGCTGCCGATGACCATTATTTTTTCGGGGGAGAAATGGAGGGTTTCCTTCAGATAATAAAACAAGCCCTGGCCAGGCAGGGCTTCTATGCCTTGCGTAAAATAAACCGCACTGCTTAACGCAAATACCCAGAACAATTTCTTATTTTTCATAGGCTGTATGGCGGGTGACTGCGGAGCGGGGCCACCGGTCGCGCGCAACGAAGTGAGCACGAACGGGGTGCGCAGCAGGCAGGACCCGCCATTTTTAAGGAATAGTTTTTTGCGAAGGTTCCGTCTGCGCAGGTTGGGATGGAGCCGGCGGAAGGGCCTTTTCCTGCTTTGCAGCCGCGGCCTGGGGCTTTACATTAGCCAATAGCGACTTGCTCTGCCTTACTGATAAAACAGCTAAACTAAGGCAGGTAAAGAAAAAAACTACGGCCATGATCGTGGTCGTGCGGGTAAGGAAAGTATTGGTCTTGGTGCCGAACATGGATTCAACCCCGGCAAAGCTTTCCACTAACCCGGCGCCCCTGCCGCGCTGGATCAGGACTAAAGTAATTAAAACCAAACAGGCGATTACATGGATCACGATAATTAAAGTCATCATTTTTTAACCTCGCTGGCTTTTGTCACGATCTGGGTAAATGAATCTATTTTTAAGCTCGCCCCTCCTACAAGAGCCCCGTCAACATCGGGCTTACTGATAAGTTCGGCGATATTCTCAGGCTTGACACTTCCTCCGTATTGAATCCTCACGCTTTCGGCAACAGTATCATCGTAAATTTTCCTTAACAAGCCGCGGATATACTTATGCACCTCCTGGGCTTGTTCGCCGGTAGCGGTCTTGCCGGTACCAATGGCCCAGACCGGCTCGTAAGCAATGACTGTTTTTAACATGTCATCCGCGGATATATCAACAAAACCGTTTTTTATATGATCCTGGATCACCTCAAATGTTTTATTGGCATCCCTCTCACGCAGGTTCTCCCCCACACAGACTATCGGGGTAAGACCGTGTAGAAGTGCGGCTTTTAATTTTTTGTTCACCGTCTCATTGGTTTCGCCGAAGAACTGCCTGCGCTCGGAGTGGCCGATGATCACATGGCTGCAGCCGGCGTCCTTTAACATTGGGGCGGAAACCTCGCCGGTAAAAGCCCCCTCATCCTGCCAATACATATCCTGAGCCCCTAAGCCGATATCCGATTCGCTTAATACCTCGGCTACCTCGCTTAAAGCGGTAAACGGCGGGCAGATGACCACATCCACAGCCGCAAAATCCAGCTTGAAAAGCTCGCGCTTCAGGCCATTAGAGATTTCAATAGCCTCGGTAATATCCTTATACATCTTCCAGTTGCCGGCAATTATTGTTTTTCGCATATTAAGTTAAATCCGAAATCCTAAACACGAAACCCTAAATAAATCCGAAATTCGAAACAGAAACTAAAACTGGGGTTAAATTTTAAAAAACCTATTTTCGAGTTTCGAGTTTATTTCGTATTTCGAGTTTCGAGTTTATTTTCTAATTCTTGTCAGTTAAAGCCGCGATCCCGGGAAGCGTTTTTCCCTCCAGGAACTCAAGACTGGCTCCTCCGCCTGTGGAAATATGCGACATCTTATCCTCTAATTTGAATTTCGCAACTGCTGCTGCTGTATCCCCTCCGCCGATTATGGTGATGGCCTTTAAACCGGCGATAAACCTGGCTACCTCCCGGGTTCCGGCGCTGAAAGCATCCATCTCAAAGATACCTAAAGGCCCGTTCCAGACAATGGTCTTGGCTTCTTTTAGCTTATCCTGGAATAGCTTGATCGTCTGCGGGCCGATATCTACGGCGATCTTTCCGTCAGGGATATTCTCTCCAACGATCTCTATCTTGGCATTGGGATCAATAGTATCCACCACCACGTTATCAACCGGCAGCAGGATCTCTTTATTCAACTCCCTGGCTTTCTCTAAGATCGATTTGGCCAGCTCCAATTTATCTTTTTCCAGCTTTGAATTCCCGATCTGCTTGCCTTGCGCCTTTAAAAAGGTATAGGCCATTCCGCCGCCGATAATTATCGCATCGCACTTGGGCAGCAGATTTTCAATGACACCTATCTTATCCGAAACCTTGGCTCCGCCCAAGATAACCATAAAAGGTTTTTGCGGATCTTTGACCGCATCCCCCAAGTATTTGATCTCCTTCTCCAAAAGGAAGCCGGCTGCCGATTTCAGAAAATGGGTAACACCTTCGGTAGAAGCATGCGCCCGGTGCGCCGTGCCAAAAGCGTCATTGACAAAAACATCGGCTAAAGAAGCCAGTTGTTTGGCAAAACCCGCCTCATTTGCCTCTTCCTCGGCGTGATAGCGCAAATTCTCAAGCAGAACCACCCTCTCCTTTGAGTTATCAATATCCTTTTTGATCCCGGGACCAACGCAATCATTCAGGAATAATACATCCTGGCTCAGAAGCTTCTTTAAGCGGATTGCCACGGGCTTTAAGCTGTATTTTGGCACGGGTTTTCCGTCCGGCCGGCCCAGGTGGCTGATAAGCACCACTTTCTTAGCCCCATTCTCTAAAATATATTTTAGAGTAGGTATGGTCGCCCGGATACGCGTATCGTCAGTAATATTCAGCCCGGCATCCTGCGGCACATTGAAGTCTGCGCGCACCAGCACTGTCTTGTTTTTCAGGTCAATATCTTTTAAGGTCAGCTTTGCCATCTAATCTCCTTAGGGACGGTTCTCAATCCAAAGCAGAACTGTCCCCTAAAAACGGGACAGCTTTCCTTTGTCTTCAGAACCGTCCCTACTATGTATGTTATAAGCCTTTTTTGGCGATGTATTCGCAGAGGTCCACCACGCGGTTGGAATAACCCCATTCATTGTCATACCAGGAGAGCACCTTCACGAAATCATCCTGAATGACTTTGGTGCATTTTGCGTCAACTACCGAGCTTAACAGGCAGTGGTTGAAATCCACTGAAACCACCGGGTCCTCTGTATATCCCAGTATCCCTTTTAATGTACCCTCTGATGCCGCTTTGAACGCCGCATTCATTTCTTCAGCGGTAACTTTCTTGCTTAATGTAGCGGTAAGGTCAACCACCGAAACATTGGGAGTAGGCACGCGGATAGCAAAACCATCCAGCTTGCCTTTTAATTCCGGGATAACCAGCGAGATTGCCTTAGCGGCGCCGGTTGAGGTGGGGATCATGGAAACAGCGGCAGCCCTGGCGCGGCGTAGGTCCGAGTGCGCCATATCCTGCAGCCTCTGGTCATTGGTGTAAGAATGAATCGTGGTCATTAACCCTTTGACGATGCCCCAATTATCATTCATCACCTTGGCTACCGGCGCAAGGCAATTGGTGGTGCAGGAAGCATTGGAGATCACATGATGGTTCTTAGGGTCATACTTGGATTCGTTTACGCCCAGCACGATCGTTATATCTTCGCCTTCGGCAGGAGCGGAGATAATTACTTTTTTAGCCCCGCCGCGGGTTATATGGTTCTCAGCGCCCTTTACCGCCTTGCCTTTCTTATTAACCCCGTCCTTCTTGATGGTAAATAAGCCGGTGGACTCAACCACGATCTCAACCCCCAGATCCTTCCAGGGCAGCATGGCTGGGTCGGTCATTTTCAGGACCTTGATCTCCTTGCCGTCTACCGTGATCACATCATCTGCAGTTGCCTTGACATCACCGTTAAAACGGCCGTGCACGGAGTCATATTTAAAAAGATAGGCGTTGCTTTTGGCATCAGTCAGGTCATTGACCGCTACCAGTTCTATGCCTTTGCTTTTCTTCTCTAATATCGCCCGCGCCACCAGGCGCCCGATCCTTCCAAAACCATTAATACCGACTTTTACAGCCATTTTTGAGTTCCTCCTTATTATTGTCAGGGACACTTCTGCTTTAATTTCAGAACCGTCCCTAGGTTAGTCTTTTACGGCTTTTAAATACTGCGCGGCTAATTCAGGCGAGGTTTGATCGAGGTAGAAACCGGTCCCCCACTCAAAACCTGCAACTTGCGTCAGCTTCGGCATGATCTCCATATGCCAATGGTAATATTCCACATCACTTTCACCGTTAATAGGCGCAGAATGAATTATATAATTATATGACAAATTTACAAATACTTTTTTTAATTTTGCCAGGGTATCCCTTAAGATCTGCGCTAATGCCGGAAGTTCATCTTGCAAAATATGGCAGAAATAACCGCTGTGCTGCTTAGGCATAATCATGATCTCAAAAGGGAAACGGGAGACAAAGGGACAAAATGAGATAAAATACTTATTCTCCAAAATTATTCTTGCCTTATCCTGGATCTCCTGGCGGATAATATCGCAGAATATGCAGCGTTCGCGGTAATTATAATAATCGCGCGCCCCGTGAATCTCCTCCAGCGCGTTCTTAGGCGCCATGGGCAGGGCGATTAACTGCGTATGCGGATGCTCAAGAGATGCTCCCGCCGGCGCGCCAAAATTGCGGAAGATCATGATATATTTGAAACGCCTGTCTTTTTTTAAATCCGTGCAGCGCAGGCAGCACATCTTCAGGTAGCTCTCGATCTCCGGCACTAGGAGCTCCGGGATATCCTTATTATGATACGGGGTTTCGATCAGGACTTCGTGCGCGCCTATGCCGTTAGACATATCATAGATGCCTATCCCCCGGCGGTCCAGGTCACCTTCTATCTGTAGGGCCGGGAACTTATTGGCCACCACGCGCACCTGCCAGCCCGGGGTATTCGCATGAGTTCCGGGATCGCGAAAACAGCTGATCTCCGGAGGGGTCATGAATTCATTGCCGTAGCAAAACGGGCACAGTCCTCCTTCGGCAATATGCTGTTCGTATTCAAAATCCTCCGGCTTACGCGGGCGGTCGGTGTCCACGATCACCCAGCGGCCCACAACCGGATCTCTTCTGAGTTCTGCCATTAGATCTGTACCTTTCTCAAGAATTTCGCGGTCTCCTCCGGCGGAAGCGGGCAGATATAAAAACCGGTGCCCCACTCAAAACCGGCGACCTTGCTCAGGCGCGGCATGATCTCGATATGCCAGTGATAATCGTAATCAATAGTTTTCCAATAACCGGACTTCTGCCTGCGAAAAGGCGCGGTATGGATCACATAATTATAATCCGGGTCATTTAAGCCCTTTTTCAATTTTAAAAGCACGGTTTTAAGCACCCGGCTTAAATTCCTTACTCCCTCGGCGTCCATGCAGGTATAATCGCTGCAGTGCCTTTTAGGGAGGATCCAGGTCTCAAAAGGGAAACGCGCGGCAAAAGGGCTGACTGCCACAAAACCGTCTAAGTCCACGATCACGCGCTCTTTTTGAGCGATCTCCTGCTTGATCAGATCGCAGAACACGCACCTCTCATGATACTCGTAATAAAGCCTGGCGCCTGCCAGTTCCTCTTTTACCCGTTTGGGATTGACCGGAGTAGCGATCAGCTGCGAGCGCGTATGCTTTATTTCACCTCCGCCTGCGCCCTTGCCGTAATTCTTGAACACTAAAACATATTTAAAACGGGTGTCTTTTCCCAGGTCGGTGATCCTGTCGCCGTAACAATTGAGCACCCTGGCGATCTGTTCTTCGCTTAAGTCCGCCATATTGGCGATGTGCTGGTTGGTCTCTACGACCACCTCATGCGCCCCTACTCCGTTCATCACGTCATAGAGCCCGTGCCCGCGGCGGTCCAAGTCACCTTCAATCCTTAAGAACGGGGAGATGCTGGGGACAACCCGCAGGTCCCAGCCCGGGCCGTTAGGAGTGGAATTACGCGGCCGTACGGCGTAGATTTCAGGAGGGGTATTTGCCTCTTTGCCTTCGCAAAAAGGGCAATGGAGTGGCTCCCTTTCATCTTTGGCATGATTGGAAAACTGGTCAGGCCGCAGCGCCCTCTCGGTTGAGATAATTACCCATCTACCTATAACTGGATCTTTCCTTAATTCCGGCATAGAAAATTATTATAACAGAAGGTCCCTAACTTTCAACTATTTTTTCCCAGAATTTCGCCTGCGGCAAGCTTATGGCCGATGACAAAACTCTGGGCCGGCATGCGTCTTGCTGCCTCAAGCTGCAGCTCCTTGATCTCAAGAAAACCCCTGCCGCAGGCTACGACGATCCCGTGTTTATCCGCCCTGACCACCTGCCCGGGAACGGGCTTATTAGCCGGGAATACCGCAAGAGGATCCGCCTGAAATATCTTGAGCATCTTGCCGCGGTAGCTGGTAAAAGCCCCGGGCCAGGGCATGACCCCTCTTATCTGATTATGGATAGAGGCGGCCGGGTTATTCCAATCGATCAGGCCATCCTGTTTTGTCAGCTTGGGGGCTAAAACAGCCCTCTCCTCATCCTGCTCCGCTAAACGGTAATTCCTGGTTTCAATAAACTTAAGCGCATCCAGTAATATCCCGGGGGCTGCCTGGCTTAGTTTTTCTTCAAGAGTAACCGAGGTATCCTGCTGCTCGATCTTTACTTCTTTTTGGAGCATGACCGGGCCGGCATCCATCTTGCGCGTCACGTACATGACGGTAAGCCCGCTCTTTTTATCCCCGTTGATTATCGCCCAGTTGATCGGGGCAGCCCCGCGGAAACGCGGCAGAAGCGAAGCATGGATATTGATCGGCATGATCGCCGGTATATCAAGGGCCTCCTGGGAGAATATCTGGCCATAAGCTATGATCACAAAAAGATCGGGTTTCAGTTTTTTAAGAAAATCCAGGCTTTCTTTGGCTTTGATATCCTCCGGCTGGAATATTTTAAGCTTTGCCTCCATAGCTGTACTCTTAACATCAGTAGCGGCCATGCGCAAATGCCTGCCTTTTTTCTTATCCGGCTGGGTAACCACGCAAACCAATTCATGCCCGCTTTTTATCAAGGCGCCAAGCGCGGGGAGCGCGAAATGTGAACTTCCGAAAAAGACAATCTTCATATTATCTACTACCTGCCCTCCATCGGGAACTATACCGGGTCTACGTCTACGGTAACTATTATACCTGAATAATTAGTTTCTTTTAAGTGTAATTTCAACAAGCGGCAGGCCGGTGGCGTGCGGGAAGCACGGATCAATATCTGGTAATAAAAATTATTGCGCAGTTTAGGGGGCTCTGCGCAATTGACCGAAAGCACCTTTATTACCGGGCTTTTGATCTTGGTCAATCTTTCGGATAACTTCAAAGCCGCCTCCTTTACCTTCTCAGCACTCCTGCCCCTTAATTTCACCAGGACCATATGCTTATAAGGAGGCAGGCCAAGCTGCCTGCGCTGCTTTAACTCCTCCGTTAGAAAGATCCGCGGATCCTGCTTGATCAGCGCCTGAAAACAATAATGGCCGAAGTTTGCGCTTTGAATGATCATCCTTCGGGAGGTAAGGCCGGCCACGCCCATAAGTAAAGAAAATGTTTTTTCAGAAGCCCGGAAATCCACCCGGTTAAGCAGGTTATCTACCGCTAAAACTCCGATCAGGTCAAAATCCAAATCCCGGCGCTTTATTATCGAACCGGTTGATACGAGGATATCGGCCTCCGGCAAGGCGGCAGGCTCCTTACCTTCATCCAGGTTCCTGATAGCTGCCTGGGGAAATATCCTGGCCAATTCGCTTTCAACCTTCTCCGTTCCCACTCCGGAATATTTAATGTAACCGGCGCTGCAGGATGGGCAGATATTGGGTAGGTCCATCTTAAAAGCGCAATGATGGCATTTTAATTTGCCCTCTTCAAAATGATAGACCAGATTAATGTTGCAGGCCGGGCATTTGAGCGTAGCGCCGCAATTATGGCAAGCGGCGCTGGTGGCAAAACCCCTGCGATTAATCACTATCAGGACTTTTTCTTTCTGGCCCAATGCCGCGTATATCGCGTCCGCCAGGTATTTTGAAAACATAGATTTGCTTTTTCTCTCCGCGTAAGAAGCTCGTCGCAGGTCAATCACCTTGATCTCCGGTAATGCGCGCTTCGGGGTGATATATTCATACTCAAGCTTATTTTTCTGCTCCAGGTAAAAACCTTCCAAAGATACCCCGTGGCTGGCCAGGATAACCTTGGCGCCCTCGATCTCCGAGCGCATCAGGCTAACCCCTACCGCGTGATAATGCGGCACCTGCTCCTGCTTATAAACCTGGTCCTCCTGCCGATCGATAATGATCAACCCGGGATTATTTACGGGCGAGAAAATGGCTGAACGCGTGCCGGCTACAACGCAATACGGCGCTTGGCTAATCCTCTCCCAGGAGTCCAGCTCCTTTGGCTGCTTGCGGAAGGAAAGATGAACTTCAATGCCTAAGCTTTTAGCGATCGACCCCCCGGCCATTTGAGCGGCTTTGATATCGCTGAATAAAAGGATCGCCGACCGTTTAGCTGCCAATGCCTCTTTGATCTCTCTTAAGTAAACCGGCATCCGGTCAAAACCTGATAAAAAAATTATTTTTCCGGTATCCTGATCTAGACGAGGGCACCTCTTAACATCTAACGATGGCTTATCGAGAAGTGCCCCCTTGGAAATTCTCCCTTTTCTCAGCTCCTCGGGAACAGCGCTCTCAATTGCCTCTCCCCAGGAACAGCAATAATATTCCGCCACCCTTTTGGTCAATAAAAGCATCCTCTCGTCCAGGATGGGCACAGCGTCAATGAGAGCGGATATTTCTTTTACCTTTTTGATCTTGCTCCCGGCGCTTAATCCTACCACATAAGCAACCTCTTTTTTATTGCGGAAATTCACCCAGACCCTTGCTCCCGGTTTAACCTTTGCTTCCAGATCAGCCGGCACAAGATAATCAAAGGGCCCGTCAATAGGCAGGCCCAAAACAACCTTAGCGTATAACATCGGCTAGCTTGCGGCAGGCATCGGGCCTGGCAACCTCCCTGATATTTTGTTTCAGGATTTCAAGTTTCTGCGCTTCCTCTTTCAATTCCAGGACAAAATCCCTTATCTGCCGGGTATTTCTGGGCGTAAAACCCACTCCATAAGCAGCCAGGGCTTTGATATTTTCCTCTTCCTGGCCGGGAATTGCGGCTACAAATATGGGAAAGAGCCCCATATTCAACAGCTCCGTGATGCTTAAGCCGCCGGGCTTGGTGACCATGACATCGGAAACTGCCATAAGCTCCTCTGCGTTATTTATAAACCCAAAAACCTTTACGTTCTCCAGGTTCTGTTCTTTCAGGCGCTTAAAAAGGGCGGCGTTCCTGGCGCAAACTACCAGCACCTGCGCGAACCCGCAAAGGAGCCTGGCGATCTCTTCCAGCGGGCCTGATCCGAATGAACCGGTCATAAGCAGCACCGTGAATTTTTTACCGTCTATGCCCAGTTTACCCGCCAACTCTGCCCTATTATAAGCTTTGGCAAAATCAAGGTTAAACGGGATGCCGAAAACCCTTATCGCCCCTTCCGGAACCCCGGCCTCTAATAATTTATCCCTGGTCAGATCTGACGCCGCGATATAAAGGTCGGTGCCGCCGGATACCCAAAAGGGATGGGCCCCGAAATCCGTAACAACTGTGATAAGCTTGGACTTTATCTTATTTCCTGATTTCAGGCCGGCAGCCAGCTCCGAAGTGAGAAAATGCGTAGATACAATATAATCAAAATCCCCCTTTTTGAGATACTGAACGTATTTACGGCAGCTGAGATAATTTACGATTACAGCGCTTTTGCGGCTAAGCCGGCGGGTTGGACTGAATTGTGTAAGCCAGAAAAAGAAACTCCACAGCCAGACAGCGTAGTGGATAAGGAATGGGTAGCCGAACTCATAGCAAAAGCGAAAGATCGGCCCGGTGAAATCAAGGATATCCGTAAGTTCAAGCTCCAGCTCCTTACGGTTGGTTTTTAAATAATCATACACTGCCTCAGCCGCCCTGCGGTGGCCGGCGCCTGCCGAAGCATAGGTGATCAATACTCTCATTTAACCTAGGGACGGTTCTCAAAACAAAGGAAAACTGTCCCCTAAACAGGGGACACTTCTGTTTTGAGTTGAGAACCGTCCCTCCCTTAGCTTAATGTGTTAGAAACTTGGCTGCGGCGAGGAGATCCTTAAATATAAGATCCGGCTCTGCCTCCCAGAGCTTCCGGGTTGCCAATTTATCCTTGCCGGTTAATACCAGGATGGATTTAGAGCCTGCTGCCTGCGCGGTGAGCACATCACGGATGCTGTCGCCGATAAAATAGCCGCCTTTTAAGTTCAATTTAAATTCCCGGGCTGCCTGCTTAAGCAGGCCGGGCTTGGGCTTGCGGCAAGCACAACCCGCCTCTTTATGATGCATGCAGTAGTAAACTTTGGTGATCCTGCCACCTGCGGCCTCGATTTCCTTAAGCATCTTAGCGGTTATCGCATCCAGGGTCCTTTGAGCGTATATGCCTCTACCGACTCCCGCCTGGTTCGATGCCACGAATATTTTAAAACCCTTCTTGCTTAATAAGGCGACCGCTTTCTTTGCGTTCGGCAGGAACCTGAACTTCTTCAAGGAAGTGACATAATACCTGTCCCCGGGATATTTATTGATTACGCCATCGCGATCTAAGAATACAAATTTCATCGGCAGGATCCGTTACTTACCCTTATTTTGCATTTCTCTGAATTTTGCGTAGCTTAATATCTGATACAAAGAATCAAAGAAAGCGATAATAAACCCGTACATGCCGTCCTTATACGCCTTTTTGCGTAAATACCTTCTAAAGAAACGGTCAACCGCCCTCCAGGTAGCCCAGCCCAGGGTCATCTTGCGATTAATATTTATCCACTTTACCGCCTCCAGTGTGGATTGGCGGTTAACGCTGTTTAAGAAATGCTCCAGATCAGGATAACCCTTATGGATAATGTCCCCTTTCAGATGGCCGCAGGACCCGTCGCTAAAAGCCCGTGGGTGCACCTCCGCCTCTTCATACCTGAATTTATCCTTCTTAAAAAGCCTCAGCTTTGAGGCAGGGTACCATCCGCCGTATTTAACCCAATAGTTCCCGATATAGTTTCGCAAAGGAATATCGTAGGCGACAAATTCATCGCTGGTAAGGGCTTTTTCGATCTCGGTTTTCAATTCAGGAGTAACCGTTTCATCGGCATCCAGGCTTAAAACCCACGGGTTACTTGCCTGGGCATAGGCCCAATTCCTGTGCTTGCCCTCAATATCCATCTTCCGGAAAAAAACCTTATCCGTGTATTGCCTGGCTATCTCAACCGTCCTGTCGGTGCTTTCGTCATCAACCACGATGATCTCAGACGCCCATTTGACCGAAGCAAGGCAGTCGGCAATACAGGCCTCCTCATTCTTCGTCAAAACCACAACCGATAACTTAGCCATCAACACTCTCCTTAGCTTAGGGACGGTTCTTAACTCAAAACAGAAGCGTCCCTATTTCTTACCCGCCGACGTATCAGTGGCGGGAGGGGACAGGTTAGCTTTATTTTGAGAACCGTCCCTGACTGACTGAATAATGTAATTTTTTTCCTCACCTGTCAGTTCGGGATAGATCGGCAGGGTAAAGACCTGCCTGGCTGCCTTTTCCGATTCCGGGAAATCGCCTTTTTTATATCCCAGATATTTAAAACATTTCTGTAAATGCAGGGGGACCGGATAAAATACACGGGAGTCAATGCCTTTTGCCTGCAAATAGTCCACAATGTTTTTATTTGAGGCAGCCGACCTTAAGACATACTGGTGATAAATGTGCGTAGTATAGGCAGGCACAAACGGCGGCTTGATATCAAGCCCCTCTAAATTACGGTTATAATACCCTGCCACCTCCTGCCTTTTTTGATTCCACTGGTCCAGGTATTTTAATTTGACTCTAAGCACCGCTGCCTGGAGCGTATCCAGCCGGTTATTCCGGCCTAAGAGCAGATGGTAATATTTGTTTTTGTTCCCCTGGTTGCGCAAGAGCATTAATTTTTCAGCGACGGCATTATTATTGGTCAGGATAAGGCCTGCGTCGCCAAAAGCACCCAGGTTCTTCCCCGGATAAAAACTCACTGCCCCGCAATCCCCGATGGTCCCGGCTTTCCTGCCTTTATATTCGGCGCCGAATGCCTGGGCCGCGTCTTCGATCACCTTTAATTTATATTTGCGAGCCAGCTTTGAGATCCCGTCCATATCCGCGCAGGCCCCGTAAAGATGCACCGGGATGATCGCCTTGATCTTAGCTCTTTTCCTCCCGGATAATATTTTCTCAACGCTGGGAAGAGAAATATTATAAGAATCTTTATCGATATCCGCGAAAACAGGTACTCCTCCGATGCCTGCCACTGCTCCTGCTGTCGCGTAATAGGTAAACGCGGGGCAAATTACTCCATCCCCGGGCTTGATTCCCAGGCTAAGCAAAGAAAGGCTGATGGCATCGGTTCCGTTTGAAACTCCGATGGCGTATTTTGCCTGGCAGTATTCGGCAGCATTCTCTTCAAACCTGGCAACACCGGCTCCCAATACAAAGCTGGTATTGTCAATTACTTCTTTTATCGCCGAATCTATCTGGCTCCTGATAGGAGCGATCTGTCTTTTTAGGTCCAATGCTGATATTTTCATGCTCATTCCTTTAGCTTAAAAGCGCGTTTGCCGCTGCGAAAACCTCATCACTGCTTACCGACTTTAAACACTCCCTGTCTTTATCGCAGACCGGCAGCCGGAAATTCTTGTAGCAGGGCCGGCAAGCCATATCCCACTTTAAAACCACATGGTTCCTGGTTAAAGGAAACGGCCCATAAACTACCTCGCTTACCGGGCCAAAGATGGAAACCGTCTTTACCCCCAAAGCCACTGCCATATGCATCGGCCCGCCGTCATTGGTGATCAACAGGTTGCAATTCTTGATCAAGGCGGGTAATATCTCTAATGAGGTCTTGCCGGTCAGGTCTACCGGCTTATTGCGCATGGCATGCACTATAACCTCGGCGATCCGGCGCTCCGATTCATCCCCCAAGATCACAACCTTGGCCTTAAGTTCAGAGATCAATCTGTCGGCCACTTGAGCGAACTTCAATGCCGGCCAATGCTTGTAGCTTGCATCCTTGCCCCAGCTTCCGCCGGCACCCGGGGCAATACCGACTACCAGGTCATTTTCTACGATCCCTGCCGAAGCAAGGATATCCCTGGCTTTTATTTCACTCTCCGGAGGAACAGCCAGATATAGCTCCTTATCCTCTGCCCGGATATCTAAAAACTTCAGCAGCTCCAGATAATACTCTGCCGCGTGCCTGTCATGGTAGCCGTCTATATCAATGCGGCTAGTAAGAAATCTTCCCCTGCCTTTATAATTGAAGCCAATGCGATTGCCGATCCCGATTATTTTTGCAAATAGACTATAGCGGTGATCGAGAGAAAAATCAAGACAAATGTCAAAACGCTCTTTTTTTATCTCCCAGGCTAACTTTAAGGCGCTCCATAGGCCTTTAAGGAATGATTCCTCGTAGATCTTCTTCAGGTCTCCGCGCGATAAAGCAAAAACCTTGCCTATCTGCGGGTTAGCTGCCAGGATCGGCTTTACTCTTGTATTTGACCAATAGCCGATAAAAACATCCGGGTCATGCTTTTTAAGGGCTTTGATCACCGGGGTAGTGAATAAAACATCCCCGATACCGAAAGGATTAACGATCAGGATCTTTTTAGCCATTATCTTTTAAAATCATCCTCAAATCTTTCAATGTCATCCTCTTCCAGATACATGCCTGTCTGCACCTCCACGATCTTTAAAGGCAGGCGCAGAGGATTTTCCAGGCGGTGTTTCTTGCCCTTGGGGATATAGACGCTTTCGTTGCTGCGCACAAATGATTCCTTGCCGTCACTGATAATCTTTGCCGTACCGGAAACCACCACCCAATGCTCAGCCCTGTTTTTATGCCTTTGTAAGCTGAGGCGTTTTTTCGGGGTAAGTTCAATAAGCTTGATCTTAAAACCAATTCCCTGCTGCAAAACAGTGAAGGACCCCCAGGGCCGGCGCTCGGTAAGATGCGCCTGGCGTTCCTTTCTATTAAGCGACTTTAGCTTCTCAACCAGCAGCCTGACATCCTGGGTCTTGTTCCTGTCGCAAACTAGCAGGGCATCCGGGGTATCGGCAATAACCGTATCTTTGATCCCGATGGCAGAGATCAGCCTGTTGCCCCTGGCAAATACGCATATCCCCCGGCTGTCCAGGCTTAGGGTATTGCTGTTGGTGATATTGCCCTTTTTATCTTTCGGGAAGATCTCCGCCAAGGCATCCCAGCTGCCCAGATCCGTCCAGTAAAAGGTTGCCGGGATGAGCGCGATCCTCTTGGAATGCTCCATTATGCCGTAATCAACCGAGATTGCCCTGATGCGCGGCCAGACCTTAGGTATATCCTTTACCGAATCGATCCGCTTCAGGTTTGCGTACAGATCAGGCAGATATCTCTTTAACTCTTCAAGAAATACCCGGGCCTTCCAGACAAACATCCCGCTGTTCCAGTAGAAATGTCTGTCTTTAAAGTATTTCCCGGCTCTCTTAAGATCGGGTTTCTCCAGGAATTTCTCTACCCTGAAATATTCAGCCCCTTTCCCTGCCTTTACCCGCGGCCCGGCCTTGATATAACCGTATCCGGTGGAGGCTGCCCCGGGTTTTATGCCTATCGTAACCAACAGGCCATTCTTAGCGCAGGCAATCGCCTTCTTTAATGTCTTTTTAAAATCACCGGGATTCTTGACATAATGGTCCGAAGGCAGGACCAAAAGCAAAGCATCCTTATCAACGCGGCTGATCAACCTTGCGCAAAGCCCGATGGCCGGCGCGGTATTTTTCCCTTCCGGCTCAAGGATGATATTCTTATCGGGTATGCCGGATCCGGCGGCCTGCGCCTTGACTTCATGAAAATAAATATTATTCGTAACGATATAGGTATGCGCCGGGTGCACCACCCCTTTTAAACGCAGGATACTGGCCTGCAGGAGGCTCTCCTCACCGATAACCTTCATAAATTGCTTCGGCTCCAGCTCCCGGCTGAAAGGCCAGAACCTGGAGCCCACTCCGCCGGCTAAGATGACCGCGTAGTTCATATGCCAACCTCGATCTTGCTTAGTAAATAACTGAACCTGTTTTTTATATAATATCTCCGCGTATCCGCGTCTAATAATGACCCTAATGCTACCTTATACTCGTTTTCCTTAAAACCATTCAATATGGATTTTAAAGCCGATAATTCCGCTTTCTTGCGCGGTAACCCGGCCCCTTGCCTCAAAAGAAACTCAATATCAAAAAAATCCCGGATATCCTTCCTGTCCAAAGCCGCCGCAATTTTATGCTTCATTGCTTCTTCCAGGGTGATCACCCTTAAAACGACCTGGCTGGTAGAATATTTTGAAAAAGCGATCCTTTCCTGGATGTCGCAATCTTTCAGCTCTTTCCTGATCTCAATTTTCAGCCGTTTTGGATAATCCCTGCTGCGGATTTCCAAAAGTATGCTATTAAACTTTAACTTGGCATCGGTGATTTCATAAAACCCTGCCAGATAATTTCTCAGTTTTTCAAAATAAGCTTTCTGATCCGTTCTTCTGACAAACCAGAAATCCAGGTCCGTGGAATAACGGCCCAGTTCATAACAGAGGCGCAGCATCGTTCCTCCGACAAAGACAAGCGGCGCCAGGAACCCCTTGTTTTTGAGCTTTTCCAGCACCTCTATTTCAAATACTTCATGCTTTCTTAAGGTATCCATATTTTAATAATAATTTTCTTGTCAGGATGGGGTACTTCCCCGCCATTAGCCTGATCCGCCCAATATTCAACTTGCCGGGATCGATGGATGTAAGGTCAAAATTATATTTTTTCAAGGACTTAAGGTAAAACGCGTCTAAAAACGCCTTTTCCGGGCTGGCGATAAAAAATCCTTTGACCTTGGCAAACCCAAAATATAGCTTTCTATTTATCTTGCTGTAATTAAAACTGCTCCCTTTAACTTCAACAAATTTTGTCCTGTAGTATCCCACGGATTCTATAAAATCCGGCTGCACCTGAGTAGTAACTTCATAATAACTTAAGGCGGTCATAAGTGATATGTAGGAGGGCACCTGGAGCAGGTTGGCTAAAATAAACCGGTCTTCAAGGGAAGAGGAATTCCATTTTTGGCTTAATACGTAGAAATTTCTCTTGACCCTGGTAATATCGCCGCTTTTCACAAGCCTGGTGGCCGCGACACGGCTGGAGCCAAGGGATATCCCAAAGACCCTGGCTATATCCCGGTAGCCGAAGTAAAGCTTGTTTAACCCCTTGATTTTCCTGTAATTCATATGAGTATAGTTAGTTAACACTTTTGTTAACTAACTATACCTGATATTTTTGACCTTGTCAAGAACTTCTTCTATGCTTATATCCGCCAATTTATCCTTTTCTATGACGATATGCCCTTTACCCTGCGGCCCCCAGCGAAGAGCGGTTTTTCCGGGCAGGTCATTCCTGAATAACGCAATTACCCGGGTCCCAACCGCTCCTGCCAGATGCACCGGCCCGCTGTCGCAGGATATCAGTAAGCTGCACTGTTTAAGGATCTGCGCCAATTCTACTAGCGTCGTTTTATTGACCAGGTTAACGATATTTTTGCTCAACTTTTCAAATTCCCGGCCGTCTGCGCCTTGATCTTGACCGACGATCAGCACCCGTAATCCAAGCTCATCCGCGATCCTCCTGGCCAATTCCCTGAATCGTTCAAGGGGCCACTGTTTCACCGGATCGCTCGTATAAGGATGAACAGCAACTGCTCCGGCATATCCGGGTCCGCCATAGGCAGGCAGCTTACCAAGAGAAAGTCCTTTATCGCCGGTTTTGGCACCGATGAGCCCGGCCGGCTCAAGGTTATATTCTATTTCATGCTTTAAACCGAGGCCCTTATTATCTTCTATTTTGCGGTTAAGCAGGATGCCCCATTTTCTGTTATAGCCGACGCGGATGGGTATCCCGCTAATAAAGGCCTGCCAATGCGCGTCCTTGGCGGGATTCAAAACAACGCAAATGTCAAACTTTTGCTTTCTTAAACTTTTCCTGAAGCTATCGTCCCAGACAACCACTCTGTCGGCATATTCAATGCATCGGGCCAATTCAGCCGTTTCAGGGCTTACAGCCAGGGTAAGCGTGCTTTCGGGGTATCTTTCCTTTAAAGCCCGTAAAGCCGGAATATTCAATAATAGTTCGCCAAAACGATCATTGCGGATAACTAAGATATTTTTAATTGGCATTCTCGCTAGGATTGGCAAATTTCCCGAGCGCAAGCGACATCCCGATCAAATACCAGAATATCATCGCTACTCTGGAATAATAAAGGCTGGTCTCGGTAAGGCCGTTGATCAAAAAGGCGATCATGCAGGCAATTAAAGAGAGGGCAGTTGTTTTTAGATAACCGTCATTGAGCCTGGCTAAGGTTTTAAAAGCCCGCCTGAATACCTGGAATAAGAACAAAAGAAAAACCCCCAGCCCAAGCAATCCCGTTTCACCGGCCATCTGTAAATAGATATTGTGGGCATAAATGGTATCCGGGGTATGCGCGTATTTTTCGGCTTCCGCGGTCTTATATTTACCGTAATTCCTGGAGAAGGTATTCACCCCTACGCCGATAAAAGGATGGTGCTTGATCATGTTGATAGTATTATTCTGGATGCTTATCCTCTCCTCGCTGTACAGAAGGACCTGGGGATTATATTTAACCTCCCTGGCCCACTGTTTTATATTCTCAGGCATTACAAAAGGATAGATCAGGAGTATGGCGATTAATCCGGCGGCGAATAGTTTTTTCCTGCCGGCTAAGCACAGGAACAGGAGTGCCGAATAAATAGCTAATCCCGCGCCGCGCGAAAGGGTCAGGTATATGCCGGTTGCTCCCAGAATAGCGGGCAAGAACATAAATAATCTTTTTTTTCCTTTGAAATAAAGCAAGGCAAGCCCGAAGATAAGCGGGGTAAAGGCGGTCATATAGATACCGAAAACATTCGGGTTGGGGAAACCGGCTGTCGGCCTGGGTAGGCCTATGGCGGCTTGTATATTGATATGGTGTATGAAATCATAACCAAAAGCCATCTGCCATAACGCGTCTATCGCTGCCAGGCAAACTCCGCAGCAGATGCTTATAATGATCCTTGATACATGTTTCTTGTCCCTAACCTCCTCGCTGCAGACCAGAAACACAAGCAGGTATTTAAGCAGTTTGGTGATGCCGTGGAGGCTGGTGTTGAAACTTACGGAATTCCTGAATGAAATTATTGAAACAGCCAGGAACAACAGAAAAAAGATCAGTGCCGGCCGGTCGCAAGAAAGCGGCTTTCCGGTTATCAGCTTCTTGATTATGAAGAAGGCGCTGAAAAACCCGATAAAGGTATTGGCGATAGCCGGGGCGATAGCCACCGAAAACGGCATGATCACGATCGACCAATAAACGACGAAATCCGATAATCTCAATATCTTATCTTTCACTATCTCCTCCCTATGCGTTTTTTGATCCCCCACAGGTAAAACTTCAAATAATCGGGCGCCAGCCTGAACATCTTAAAATTTGATTTGCCTTTTTCCCTCTCCCGCCAGACTGTGGGGACTTCGGTTATTTTGAAACCGGCATAATATGCCTTAAGCGGAAGCTCCATTGAGATCTCAAACCCTTTTGATTCTATGTTTATGCTATCAATAACTTTTTTCCTGTATATTTTAAAAGCATTGGCGATATCGTGCGTAGGGATACCCAACAGGTAATAAAGTGACCAGCCGGCAAAAGCCGAAAGAATCCCTTTTAAGCGCGAGCCGCCGATCCTGGCTCCGCCTCTTATGTAACGGGACCCGCAAACCACATCAAATCCCTCCTCGATCTTAGCGGCCATGACCGGGATAGTGGCCAGGTCATCGCAAAGGTCGCCCATAACCGGGATCACCAGTTCCCCGTTAGAATGGGCAAATCCGCATTTAACGGCATTGGCAAAGCCCTTTGGCCCGGGATTATCCACCAGCCTTAAATTCGGATACCGGCCGGATAATCCGCTGACTACCGCGGTGGTCTTGTCGCCGGAATGGTCATTTACCACAACCAGTTCATAATCCAGCTTAAGCAGGGACTCGACTTTCTCAATTACGCCGGCGATATTCTCTTCTTCATTATGCGCCGGGATGATAACCGATAATTTCATTTTAACTGTTCTTTCTTTAGCCCCGGGTCCGGGGGAGAGAACTTGACCTTAAGCATCATCCAGACAGCCGGGATTATGTCTCGCGCCTTTATTTTCTTTCCTTTTGTGCGGGGAGAGTAACTAACGGCTATTTCTTTTATTTTATAACCGTATTTGCACAATTTGCTGACGACCTCAAAATCAAAACCTATTCCTCCTACCCGGGGGCTGATCCTTCTCAGCGCCTCGGTCCTGTAAAACCTCGAGCCTATAATATCGGAAAAGTTGCGTTGATAGAACAGGTTCGTCAAAAAGGTCGTTATAAAGGAACCCAGGTAAAACGGCCTTTCCTTGAATATTTTTAACCTTGATTCCCCCTGTCTTGCCAATAACCTTGAACCGAATATCGCGTCAAGCCCTTCCTTCTCGGATAACTCAACCATTTCATAAACACAACGGGGATCATATTCCAGGTCGGAATTATGCACATAAAGATACTCCCCCTGCGCCAGGTTCATCCCGGTGATCACCGACTCACCGTAGCCGTAATTCCTGGACTGATAGACAATCGTAATGGATGGGTCGTTAAGGTCCCTTAAAAGCTCCCTTGTGCCGTCGGTAGAGCAGTTATCCACCACGATTATCTGTTTTTCAATATCCAGACCCTTGGCGGCATCTATCGCCCTTAAAATGGTATCCTTTTCATTATACACGGTAACGACGATCGTCAATTTCATCTTTTTATCCTTTTCCGATAAGCTTCAAGAATTCTCTTCTCAATATCGTTTACCGATAAACCAAGCCTTGACCTTAAATATTCCTGGCTGCCGATATCCTTCGGATAGGCATCAGGCAATCCTATTCTCCTAAAATATACCTTCCTGTTTGCTTCCGCCAATACCTCGCTGACCGCGCTCCCTAATCCGCCGATAATGCTGTGCTCCTCTATGGTGAATATGGCTTTTGCCTTCAGGGCAACGGACCTTATAATCTCCTTATCTATCGGCTTTACAGTATGCATACTGATCAGGGAGGCGCTTATCCCTTTCCTGCACAGCCCCCCGGAAACCTGCAAAGCCGTATGCAGCATATTGCCGGTGGCGATTATGGCAATATCCCTGCCTTTACGAACCAGGATGCCTTTACCGATCTTAAAACCCTGTATACAGGAATGCACCGCCGGCTCCTTGGACTTGCCAAGCCGGATGTAAAGCGGGCCGGGGTAATTTTCAGAGCGCCTTACAGCCAGTTCCGCTTCAAGAGGGTCTCCGGGGCAGATCACCGTCATATTCGGCAATGACCTCATTATTGAAATGTCCTCGATTGAATGATGCGTTGGGCCGGCGCTGCCGTAACAGAGACCTCCTCCGGCGCCGATTATCCTTACTTTAAGGTTCTGGATGCAGATGTCATTACGGACCTGCTCAAAACAGCGCATAGTGACAAATGGGACGATGGAATACATAAATACGGTCTTCCCGGATAGGGCAAGCCCTGCGGCAATACCCGCCATATTTGCCTCGGCTACCCCGGCATTGAAGAACCTCTCCCGGAATTCCTTCTGAAACCCCTCAATGACCGAATAACCCAGGTCACCGGTGAGCAGGAATATATCCGGGTTCCTCTTTGCCATCCTGGTAAGGGTATTAATAAAGGCGCTCCTCATAAACAGCCGATCTCTCCCAGGGCGCTCTGCATTTGCTTGCGGTCCGGAGATTTATAGTGCCACAAAAGCTTGTTTTCCATGAATGAAACCCCCTTGCCTTTTATGGTGTGGCAGATCAAAAGGCTTGGTTTATTTTTGGCAAAGGGGGACTTTTTCAACACCCTGATGATCCCTTCTATATTATGGCCGTCTGTTTCTTTCACGGCCCAGCCGAAACTGCGCCATTTCTGCGCGAACGGTTCAAGGTCAAGTATCTCTTTACTTTTACCCAATGCCTGCATTTTATTATAATCGATGATGGCAATGAGATTATCCAATTTATGGTGGCCGCTAAACATGGCTGCCTCCCAGATCGTCCCCTCCTGGCATTCCCCGTCGCTTAATACCACGAAAACCCGGTATTTACTTTTGTCGTATTTGGCAGCCAGGGCCATCCCTACACCGATAGATAAGCCATGGCCTAAAGAGCCGGTAGAGACCTCTAAGCCCGGAACGCAGTTGATCGAGGCGTGTCCCGGAAGCCTGCCTGCGTCAGCGCAATATTCCTCAAGTATTTCCTGCGGGAAAAACCCCCTGGCAGCTAAACAGGCAAATAACGCGCTTGCCGCGTGCCCCTTGCTTAAAATAAGCCTGTCCCTGTTCTTATCTTTCGGTCTGCCGGGTGAAAGTTTGAGAATATTAAAATACAGGGCTACCAGGATATCCGTTACCGATAAACTGGAAGCAATATGGGAGGCGCCGGATGCCGCGTGCATTTTAATCAGTTTGGCGCGTATGCCCTTGGCTATTGCTTTATATTTTTTTGCCATGATATAATCCGGAGTTCTGCTTGAACCATTTGAGGTTCTTCTTTAATCCCTGTTCGAAAGTGAAAGCCGGGCTCCAGCCCAATAGTTTCCTTGCTTTGGTTATATCCCCCTGCCACCTGAAGGGTTCAACCCTTGGGTTAGCAAGCTTCTTCCACAAAGGTTTGACCCTATCCCCGGATAAAGAAATGATCTTCTCTACTGTTTCTCTTACCGAATATTCCCGGGCTGAGCCGATATTTATTATTTCGCCTGAAAGCCTGTCCTTACGGGCTATCGTTTTCATATAAGCGCTGACCACATCTTCGATAAAAATAAAATCCCTTACCGGGCTGCCTGAAGATAATTCAGGGTTATCCCTCCTTAGACAGGATAATGTGACAAACGGTATCAGCCTGTGGCCTTCTTCGTAGGGACCGTAAGCTGAAAACAATCTCAAGGTAATAATGGCGGTGCGCGCCCTCTTAGCTATTGCCCTGCAGAAGAGGGTGGCTGCTGCCTTGGCTACCGCATAATCCGTTACCGGCTCAAGCAGGTCGGATTCACGCATGGGCTTATTCTTTAATCCATACTCCGAAGAGCTTCCGGTATTGATAAAACATTCGCAGCCGTTTTTTACGCAGGCATTCAAGAGATTCATCGTGCCGGTTATATTTGTCTTCATTATCCGGACGCAATCCAGTTGAAAATGATAGCCGCCGTAGGCAGCGCAATGCAGCACTATTTCCGGCTTAAGCCTGGAGATGGCTTGCCTGGTCAGGGCCTCATCGCTGATATCTACAATATGGGTTTTAAGCTTACCCAGAATATCCTTGAGGCGCCATAAGTTGGAATCCTTGCGGACGAATATGTGAGGAGACAATCCCTCCCTTACCAGGAAGCGCGCCAGGTTTGACCCGATGAAGCCGCTTGCGCCGGTGATCAATATTTTTTTGCGAAATAATCCTTGTACCATTTGATCGTCCTCATAAGGCCCTCTTCCAGATCATAACGCGGCCTCCACTTCAGCATCTTTCTTGCCTTGGCAGCCGAAAGATACTGATGCTTTATCTCATATTTTGCCTGGTTCATTATTTTATAATCCGGATTTCTTATGCCGGCATAGCGGTAAAGCTCTTTTAACAGGGCCAAAACCGATAACGGCGATTCATCGCTGAAATTAAAGGCCTGGCCCCTTATTGCCGGATCCTTCATCTTAGAAGCAAGCAGAAGATAGGCGCTGACGATATCGTCAACATAAATATAATCCCTGGTAAACTTGCCGTCGGAGCGGATGATCAATCTCTTGCCCCTGCTTATGCATCTTAAGGCATCCGGCACCAGGCGCGAGAAGTTCAGGTCCCCCGGGCCGTAAATATTGCCGCAGCGGGTAACCGAAACAGGAAGGCCATAGGTGTGGTAATAGGTGGATGCCAAAATATCCGCGCAGCTCTTGGAGGCGTCATAGGGATGAGCCCCTGAAAGCGGGGAATCTTCGCGGTAAGGAAGCTTACTCTGTGAGCCGTAGGCCTTATCGCTGGAGGCGATTATAACGGCTTTGACCGGCTTAGATTTCCTGGCCGCCTCCAGGATGTTCCAGGTCCCGCAAATATTCGTAGAAAATGCTTTAAGCGGGTCAATCAGGGCCTCTCCCACAAGGGAGGTTGCGGCAAGATGAAAGACCATCTCAATTTTGTTCTCTCCGATAATCCTGGAAACCAAATTGAAATCTTCAACGCTTCCTTTATAGATCTTGACCTTATCAAGCTCGGCTGATAAGACAGTATCTTTCCTGCGGGTTAAGATGTCTAAACCCGATACATCCGCTTTAAGCCGGATCAATTCCCTGGTCAGGTTAGAGCCCAAAAAACCTTCGTAGCCGGTTACCAGGACCTTCTTATTTTTCCAGAAATTACCATTCATGCCCATATTTTCAAACCCTCCACGGAGCTTTGCCGGATTGCCAGATCCTTTCCATTTCCAGCTTATCCCTCAAGGTATCCATACA
>Ga0172370_10002736_pt1 | contig 25089 bp, 13 predicted proteins | sample LakKiv5m_FD_114538 | JGI IMG/M metagenome (GOLD analysis project Ga0172370, IMG submission 114538) | Freshwater microbial communities from Kabuno Bay, South-Kivu, Congo - kab_022012_11.5m | ecosystem: Environmental > Aquatic > Freshwater > Lake | place: Democratic Republic of the Congo...
ATGCTACAGATATGACAACGGCAACAACAAAAACCGAAACCGGGTTAATATGCGAAACCCAATACACGCGGTACGTTTGGGCGTATAACAGCACTACCGGCTGTATTTCATCCGCGGTCACATTAACTCAAAGCACATCGTCGTGCATTACAGCACCGACTGTCACAACAAATGCAGCTACAAGTGTAGCTGCTACTACTGTAACATTAAACGGAAATATTACTTCTATCAACGGGGCATCAGCTACAACCCGTGGCTTTAAATACAGTACTACAAGTGGCTTTAATCCTGCAACATCCGGAACTAATGTATCGGAATCAGGAACTTTCAATACCGGAAGCTTTATCTATAACCTGAGTGGTCTGACTTCATCAACCACGTATTATGTGTGCGCATACGCCACAAACAGTGCAGGCACCAATTATGGAAGCCAGGTGAGTTTTACCACATCCATGCAGACAGATTTTGCTTTTACCGGGGCTGAGCAATCCTTTGTAGTTCCGTCAACAGGAACTTACAAACTTGAAGTGTGGGGTGCGCAAGGGGGTGCTGCCGGAGGATATGCCGGAGGATCAGGAGGTTATTCCTATGGAAATATATCGTTAACTGCCGGCCAGACTATATATATTTATGTTGGCGGGGCAGGCAAGGCAACAAGCGGCGGTGCTGCATTTAACGGCGGCGGAGCAGGAACCTGCTGCGGTGCCGGCGGTGGCGGCGGCACCGATATCAGAGTAGGCGGCAATGCCCTGGCCAACAGGGTAATTGTAGGCGGCGGCGGCGGTGGCGGTTCAAGAGATGTACCTAGTGGCCCCGGAGGCGCAGGAGGCGGACTTTTAGGTGGCAATGGCACTACCGGCACCTGCACCGGTTTAGGCGGGACCCAAACTTCAGGTTATGCGTTGGGTGTTGGCGGATCCAATTTAGTTGATTCGGCCGGCGGAGGCGGCGGTTACTGGGGAGGCCAGGCTGGTTGTGATCCATCCGGTGGTTCCGGAGGCGGTGGTTCGGGTTATATAGGAGGAGTAACTTCGGGAGCTACTACTGCCGGACAAAGGTCAGGCGATGGTTTTGCCCGAATAACGCCAGTTCTTTAGTACAATCTTGCGTTCGTACATTCTTATCACGAATGTAAAATTGACATTTATACCAATTACACGATTACCTTCGGCCGGCCCGCCTGAAATAGTGTCAGGCTGGCAGGCCAGCCGCCAGCGGCGGATTGGTTCTTCACTTCACAACATTCCATACTGAATGACAATTCATTCACATGATTCAGTGGAGGCATCATAACTCTGCTGGAGATGGATGCAGCTTACAGTGACGAAAGTGTCTTTAAGGCTGAATGTGGAAAAGAATAACTGACTTCAGCACTATTTCTTGCCGTTACGCTCAATTTCGCGCAGGTTATCAAACTTTTTCTTACTTAAAAAGCTATTGATATCGCCCAAATGCTCTTTCACCTGTTTGTTGCCAAATTCATACACTTTGGTCACCAGCCCATCGAGGAAATCGCGATCGTGCGACACCACAATCAGTGTGCCGTCGTAATCCAGCAAAGCGCTTTTGAGAATGTCTTTGGTTTTCATGTCGAGGTGATTGGTTGGCTCATCCAGAATCAGCAGGTTAACGGGCTCGAGCAGCAACTTGATCATTGCCAGCCTGGTACGTTCGCCACCCGATAGCACTTTTACCTTTTTTGTCCAGCTATCGCCTCCAAACATAAATGCGCCAAGGATGTCCTTGATTTTTGTGCGGATATCACCTTTAGCTACATCATCAATGGTTTGAAAAACGGTAATTTCTTCATCGAGCAATGATGCTTCATTCTGTGCGAAATATCCAATAAGGGTATTATGCCCAATGGTTAAGGTTCCGTTATAATCCGTTTCACCCATCAGACACTTAACCAGTGTTGATTTACCTTCACCGTTTTTACCAACAAAAGCAACGCGTTCGCCGCGGGTAATATTGAAAGAAGCATCAGAAAATACATTGTGAGCACCATAGTTTTTTGATAATCCTTCGAGAATTACCGGATAGCTGCCCGAACGGGGAGAAGGCGGAAATTTAAGGCGCAACGAAGAATTATCCTCTTCATCAACTTCAATAATTTCAAGCTTTTCCAACATTTTTACACGCGATTGCACCTGATTGGTTTTTGAGAAAGTTCCCCTGAACCGTTCAATGAAATCCTGATTCTCAGCAATGAACTTTTGCTGCTCATCGTATTGCTTCTGCTGCTGTTCGCGCCGCTCACTGCGCAACTGCAGGTATTGTGAGTAATTTACCTTGTAATCGTAAATTCGGCCCATCGTTACTTCGATGGTACGTGTGGTAATATTATCGACAAAAGCACGGTCGTGCGAAATCACGATAACTGCTTTGGCACTGTTAATCAGAAAATCCTCGAACCATTGTATCGACTCAATATCCATATGGTTAGTAGGCTCATCCAGCAGGATAAGGTCAGGTTTCTGAAGTAAAATTTTAGCCAGTTCGATGCGCATGCGCCATCCCCCGCTGAACTCACCGGTGGGGCGGTTAAAATCGTCGCGCACGAAACCAAGCCCCAGCAATATTTTCTCTACTTCCGAATCGTAATTAATTTCTTCGATGGAATAATACTTTTCGCTGAGTGTAGAAACCTGCTCAATAAGTTCGTAATAGCCGGCCGATTCATAATCGGTGCGCGATGATAGCTGATGGTTCAATGCTTCTATTTCGCGGGCCATTTCAAAAATATGGGCAAATGCCTGCGCCGCTTCTTCAAATACCGTGCGGCTGTCTTCGGTAAGCAAATGCTGCGGCAAATAGGCAATTACGGCATCTTTTGGCGACGATACCTTGCCTCGTGAGGCCGTTTTTACCCCGGCTATTATTTTGAGCAATGTAGATTTACCTGCGCCATTCTTGCCCATGAGCGCAATGCGGTCTTTTTCATTGATAGCAAAAGATATATCCTTAAAAAGTGTGGTTCCTCCAAATTCTACTGTAAGTCCGTCAACCGAAATCATTGCTGTTATTTAGTAAAGCGCAAAGATACCGGTTTTTAGCAAGGTAATTGTACCAATGGCCTAAGCATAAAACAACCTGTGTAAATTTCATTGAATCGCACCAGCAGCCGTCCCCAAGATAAAAGCAATCTTTATATCGGATAAGCAGGCTAATTTACTTTAAAGGAAAATTTGGTAAAATGTGAACTTTAGCCAGAAGTCAGATTAACTATTTTCGATTTCCCGGCTTGTAATGTCCGGCCTATGCCCTCAGAAGTTAAGAGCCAGAAGAATTTCAGAAAGGCAAGAACCATACCTAATGAAAAAGAAATTGTTCTTCTAAGCTTCATAGAATCAGAAATTCAAATTTGTATGCTAAATCATTGTTCTGAAATCACTGTACTTTTGAAATTACGAAAAATATTAACCTCTACCCTGCCGTCTGGTCTGATTCAGGCTAATCGGTTTTATATGGAGGCAAATCCAGGAAGCGGGCAGTTGCCGGGAACCTTTATGCTCAGTGACTCAATATCATTTTAGGAGATTTTTCCTGAAAATGGGCAGAAGTTTGGTTTGCAGGAATATGAACCTGTTTGCGGGCTACCGCTGCCGGATCAAGCAAGCCCGAAAAATATGCCAAACGGATTCCAAAATGGTTGGAGGCAATAATTTTATTTCCTTCGGTATCGGTAATTATATTATTAGTAGCATGCATTATTTGATACGGCTCAAGCATTTTTATTAATAGCCGATTGATCGCCAGAGGCAACAAACGCTGATTTACGTAAATGGGCTGAATAGATAGTATGCCGGCAACCAGGCTATCGCTTAAAAAATGAAGGGTATGCCTGATTTTATAATCCAAATGCACATCCTCAATCAGCAAAATAGTATGCTGAGAGTTTGCCTTATTGGCTAATTTTCGTCCCGGTGTATGTATAATCGCAGCTAATTGTGCAACATTCAATCCAAAATCGGCCATATTGGCATATTTGATATTTGTACCGGTGAGCTCGTGCCTGCGATTCGAATAAAAGAGATCATTCACCAGAATCAGCTCAAGATTCAGGTTATCCGGATCGGTAAGATTTACATCAATCCTACCTGACCGATGTGTGAGAAAATCGTGAAATCCATTAAGGAAATTAACCATAGGATAGTAATTTTAAGTGATCTTTAGAAAAGTCCCATCTGAAAAAACAACTCACACACTCCCATCAAAGCCAATTGATTATAAAACCAATACAGGTTTACCTGCCTGAATTATACCACTTTTCAAGCAGCCTATGAATACTTACACTATGGTAAGGCTTTGCAACAAAACCAACCATTCCGGCAGCGAAGCATTCTTTTTCAACCTCCGATGAGTCCATGGCTGTAATGGCAACTATGGCTGGTTTTTCTCCTGTACTTTCGCGAAGAATGATCCGGGTTGCTTCTACACCATCCATGTTTGGCATGTTTATATCCATTAAAATGAGTTTATAGCTGGTTTTTCGGCATTTTTCAACCGCTTCCTTACCATCATTTGCAACATCAGCTATGATGCCTTTTACATCTAGCATGATTTTCAACATACGTTGGCTCACATAATTATCTTCAACGATAAGCACACCGGCTCTATTCTCCATACAGAGTAATCCAATTCGTTTCAGAATGTAAAAATTATAGAGACGGAGGAGGGGTAGTTTTACCGGGAATAAAATCGTTGAAATTACCATCCGGGACGATTCTAAAAAACACCGTACTACCATTTGGTCGTTGGCTCAGATTATTCCTCCTCCGCTCTATCTTCCCCCACATCAACAATATGCTCCACCTGAGTGAAGCATTGCTAATGCATTTAATTCAAATAACACCGCTGCTTCTTTTACAAAGTCCATACCACAAATCGCAACCAACTCATTGTGTGAATGTTATATAAAATGATCACAATATTTTTATATATGAAAATATCCGGTTTCGGAATGCTTTAATGTATATTACTTATTCTCAATACAATAAGAACTGACCATTATCGGCAAATATTCCGTTTTCGGAATAAGCCGGTTCAAAGCACAAGAAAAATGATAATTTCATTTATATTCGTCGGTTATCACGGATAAGGATAAATTAATATAGTAATATTTATACTATATACCACTGATATAGAATGCTTTATGAATACAAATGAATTATTCTTCAGAATTCATCAAACATAAAAAAGAAATGCTTCTAATCTAAGCTGTATTTGCTAAGCCGCCGAAGCAGCGACTGAGGCGTTATTCCAAGCAAGGATGCTGCTCTGGTTTTATTACCGGTTGCTATTTCCAGGGCACGCTCAATAGCGCTCTTCTCAAGCATTGCGAGGTTTAGAACTGCAAGCTGCGATTCTTTATTATCGCCTTTCTGAATGATCTCCTGATCTGAAAAAAACAACTTTCTGGTAAGTATATTACCCGAAGAGAGAATTACAGCCCTTTCGACCATATTACGCAATTGACGGATATTTCCGGGAAAGTCGTAATTAGACAATAGCCTGTAAACGCTTTCATGGATATCAGGTTTCTTTTTTCTCAGCCTGACCGAATATCTGTCGACAAAGGCAGCAACAAGCTCGGGTATATCTTCCTTACGTTCGCGCAGCGGTGGAAGCTTAATCTGAAACAGATTCAAACGATAAAAGAGATCATCCCTGAAAGTGCCTTTCTCTATCATTTTGTCAAGAGGTCTATTGGTTGCGGCCAACACCCTGACATCCACATCAACAGGTTGAGAGGCCCCGAGTTTCCAGATGCGTTTTTCCTCAAGTACCCGCATTAGCTTAGCCTGCATGTGTAATGGCATATCGCCGATTTCATCCAGTAAGAGCGTCCCTTTATCAGCAAGCTCAAACCAACCGGGCTTGTCGGTTTCGGCACCTGAAAAAGCACCTCTTTTGTAACCAAAAATTTCACTTTCGAAAAGCTGTTCGGGAACTGCTGAGCAATTAAATGCCAAAAAAGGATGTTCTTGCCTATCACTCATAGAGTGGATCTGATGGGCAACTATCTCTTTGCCAGTGCCGGTTTCGCCTGTAATTAATACAGGCTGAGCATTATTCTTAGCAATACGTAAAATATAATTACGAATTTCGGAAATGCTTTTACTTTGACCAATCAATAACGGCTGACCGCCCGATTCGAGCGATTCGCGCATCATTTTATTGATATAGGCTGCATCAGCAAGCCTTTTTCGCATTTCAACAAATTTACGCGTGCGCTCAACAGTTGCCTGCAAAGCCTTTAGCATAAACGGTTTCGAGAAATAATCAAAGGCACCCCGCCGCATACATTCGATAACAATATCCATATCACCATGGGCAGAAATCATAATAACCTCTGTTTCGGGATATAGCCTTTTGATGTTTTCGAGCACAGTAAGTCCCGACTCTTCAGGGAGCCTGATATCAACTATGGCAACATCAACAGACTCCTTCTCAAGAATTTTATAGGCTTCAGACGGGCGGCTTGCTTCAAATACAACAGCATCAGGCAGGTTGCTCAAAAACATAAAGATCTCTTCCGACAATGCTTTTTCGTCGTCGAGAATAAGCAGGCTGAGGGCTTCGGTTGACATAGGTGGTGTTATTTGAGCCTGGTTATTGGAATAATAATCAGTAAATTAAAAAAATCGGATCAATAGCGTACAACAAATTCAAATCTTAATATGTACACTCACATAGTTTATTCATCAGCTAATGGTAATTCAATGAATACGCTTGTACCCTGGGCTGGTTTGCTTTTGATATAGAGTTGTCCGCTTATTTTATCAACAATTTTCCGTAAGAGGGCGAGTCCCATTCCTCCGCCCTGTTGTTCGTATTTAGGGCGGTCGAACTGCACAAAAGCACCGATTTCGCTTATTTGTTTCTGCGACATGCCTCTGCCCTCGTCGGTAACAGCGATGCGAAACACACCAAGGTGCTTGCCCGACGAAACTTTGACCGGCTTGCCCGGTGTTGAATAGCGCATAGCATTATCAGTAAGTTCGTAGATGATTTTTTCGAGAAAAATGCGTGAAATCTTCAGATCATACGTTTTTATTTTTAAAATCAGGTCGGAGTCTCGCAGATGATCGCTGGCAGCGGTTCGGGCAGCTGAGAATATTGTTGATTCGGCCAGTCCTGCTTCTGAAAATTGCCTACCGGTATGCTGTGCCAGATCAAGTTGCAGATACATAAGGTAATTATGCACCAGTCTGAAAAGCCGCTTGCCTGATTTACTGATGATATTCCCGATTTCAGAGAGTTCGTCATGCGAAAAACCCGAAGGATCAGAGCTAAGCGTATCACCAAATCCAATAATTCCATTCAAAGGGGTGCGCAACTCGTGTGGCAGATTGCTCAAAACCCGGTTTCTCAAATCTTCAAGTGCCGATTCGGTTTCGTTACGATGCAATTCGATACGGGCGATGCGGGCTGCAAGGGCATCGAGCAATTCGAGCCGTGTAAATGGTTTTATAAGGTAATCGTCAGCACCAATACCCATTCCGGTGCGGATATTACTGCGTTCAGCCAAAGCTGACATCAGAATTACCGGTACCGTAGCGCCATTATCAAGCTGGCGTAATCTTTTTACCAGCTCATAACCATCAAACCCTTGCATCATAATATCGCTAAGCACCACATCAAAAGCCATTTCGCCCAGCAATATCAGGGCTTCGGCACCATCAGATGCCTGAAATACATCATACCCTTCAAATAACAGCCATTCTGCAATTTCCTCGCGTAGCGGTCTCTCGTCTTCAACAATCAGGATTTTTGCCATTTTAGTTCGATTATCGATTTAACTTACAAAAAATGGTTGTCCCTCTATCGACAACACTTTCAACATTCACTATCCCGTTATGCATTTCAATTCCCTGCTTAACAATGGGCATTCCAAGGCCGGTACCGGCAATTTTACCCACATTTGTCGACCTGAAGAATGGTTCAAACAAGTGCCTGATGTCTTCTTCGGGGATTCCTATCCCATGATCGGCCACAATCATATTGATACATTCATCAGAATCGGATAGTTCAACAACAACTTCGCTCCCATCGGGTGAGTATTTTATAGCATTTGAAACCAGATTGGTAATTACCTGCCGCATAATAACCGCATCAAATCCGAAAAAAATCTCATTTTGGCTACTTAAGAATTTAACCCGCTGATGACCCGGCGAATAGGCATTGAATTCTTCGACAATGTCTGCTATCAATTCAGCCAGATTCCCCAAAACAGGATTAAACGACGATGTACGTGCCTCAACTTTTGCCAGGTCGAGCACATCATTCATCAGAATCTTCATATGTTCAACCTGATCAAATATTTTAGACAGCCTGTTATCAATTTGCTCGTCTGTCATACGGTTTCTGTAGGCCTGAATGGTTTCGGCCGAGGCCATTATTGTAGCAAGAGGTGTTCTGAACTCATGCGATGTCATAGAAATAAACCGCGATTTCAGCTCGTTCAGCTGTCGTTCAGCATTAAGCGATTCGATCAGCGACGCTTCAGCCTGTTTTTGAGCAGTTATATCTGATGCAATTCCGGCGTGCCTGATGAGAATACCGTCTTCGTTCATAATCCTGAACGACCTTACTTTGAACCACCTTTCCTGATTGTCGAGAATATAAAAGCGGCATTCAATATCAAGTTCATGCCCGGCAAGATAATTGCGGTAAGCCTCCTTAACGAGTTCAAGGTCATTGGGATGCATCCAGGCTCCCAAGTCGAAAAGATGAGTTGCTTCAGAAACTGCCTTTGCACCGAAACAACGCGTAAATTCACTATTAAGATAAACCAGCTTATGGTTGCCGGTATTGGCGATCCAAAACAAACTTTCAACATTCTCGGCCAGTTGCCTGAACTTTTCTTCGCTTTCGGCCAAAGCCTTTTCGGCTTGCCGGCGCAGGCTAATATCTTCAACCGAACCATCGAAATGCGAAATCTGGCCATCGGGCAAATAAAATACTCTGGCACTTTCGCGAATATAGATAGGAGTACCATCTTTTTTAAGCCACTGCGTTTCAAAATCGCGAACATAACCATCTCTGAGTATAGTTGAAATAAATTTGGCGCGGTCGATATTGATAACCGAGTCCATTTTATTCAGATCGATAGATGTTAATTCAGATTCATGTGTATATCCCAGCATCTGAACAATAGCCGGATTTACCATGAGTATCCTGCCATCGAGAGTAGTACGATATAATCCAATGGTAGTATTCTCATAAATAGTTTGAAACCGCTCTCTGCTTTGCCTTAATTCATTCTCAAAATGAATTCGCATTCTGGCATTTGTAAACAACTGGGCCATAAAATGAAGTAGTTCGCGTTCAGTTTCGGTCCAAATCTTTACTTCCCTGACTGAGTCAAAGCCAATAAATCCAAGCAGCTCACCCGCGTTTACCATGGGCACAGCAATGAGCGATTTGATTGCCTGCGCCTGAAGAATTTCTTTGAGTTGCTTATTTTTAAGTTTGTCAACATCCTCAACAATCATTGATCTGCCCTGCCTGTGGATTTTCACCCATTCTTCAATACCTTCAATCGGAACATTCTTGAGATTTTCGATTTCGGCTGTAACACCCCTGGCGCACCATTCAAAAGTATTGTTGGTTACCCCGGCTTTAAAATCGTAATCGAAGATGTATGCACGGTCAACCTCAACAAAGCGCCCAACGTGCCCGAGTGCTTCATCCACAGCTTCATTTACTTTATCAATAGGGATATTAATAAAATTACCGGCAACCGCCATAAGTATCTGTTGTAATGCCGATCTGTAAACAAGCGAATCTTCCATTTCGCGGTATTTTGAGATATCCTGAAGATATCCAAGTATAGACTGCGGCTTACCGTGATTATTGATAAAAATGGTTGAATAATCTGACACAACTATATACTTTGAATCAGCCCGCTTAAGCCGGTATTCCTGATGGAAGTGGATTATGTTTGAATTAACACAATGTTCAGCCTGTGTATTGATGCGTTCCCTGTCGTCGGGATGTATCAGTTCTTCGAACTGAATAACTCCGCTTTCAAGCACATCAGCAGAATATCCCAACATGCCGAGCACATTGGGTGACACATACTGCAATGGCCATCCGGGCGAAATCTCCCATCTGAAAATTACTGTTGGGCCTTCGATAAACAGCTGCCGCTCAGCCATGAGGTGACTGGTAATTTTAACCTCGTGGCTAATATCCCTCACCACTGCAATATATGACTCCTTGCCCCCTGCGGCAAATATTATAGGGCTCACCACCGCCTGCCACCAGGTTTCTACCCCTTTTACATTGAGGGTGTACGAAAACGCCTGTTTGTCGCGCCCCTGCCTTATCTGCGACAAGGCATTTTCGAGCTTTTCGGTAACATCAGCCGGTAATATTTTAGAATAATGCACATTGATTATAGAACTCTCGCTGGCAAAAAGCGATTGATTATCAGACAGGTTATAGCTTTCAGTAAATCTGCCTTTGTGATCAATTACGAGAACAAGATCTTTCATCGAATTAAGCAAAGCCCGCATCCAGGATTCCTTTTCACGTAATAAGGCGTCAAATTTCTTGCGCTCTGTAATGTTGCGGCTTACACCCAGTACTCCCAGCAAATTGCCGTTCTGATCATAAAATGGTGCCTTTAGTGTTTCAAAATAGCTTTTATTATTCTTTTCAACCGGTATAAGTTCTTCGTAAAGCATTGGAGCACCTGACTCAATTACCTGCTTGTCGTTTCGGTTAAGCAGTTTAGCAGTTTTGACATCAAAGAGTTCAGCATCGGTTTTCCCTTTTATATCAGCCAGCTGGCAACCAAGGGTTTTTTCAAATTCAATATTTCCACCCTGGTATCTGCCATCGGGGCTTTTGTAAAACACCACTTCAGGTATTGAGTTAAACAGCGCCGTAAGCAGACTTTTCTCGGCAATGAGTGCTTTTCGCGTTAGAATACGCTCGTTGATGTTGATGTGGAATGCCAGATAAAGATCGTCAGATAGCTTGACTCCCTGAATGGTGCACCATATGCCTGAGCCATCACTTCTTCTGATCAGTGAATCATCAACTGCGACTCCCGATTCAATGATTCTGTTAAAATGTAAGATGCCTGTATCAGCTGTTTCAGGATGCACCAGGTCTGATACATTCATACTGAGAAGCTGCTCAACAGTATATCCGGTAAGTTCGGCAGCTGCTTCATTTACTAGCTTATACTCGCCCTTACGGTTAGCAGCCATAATACCAACCGGCGCATTCTCGATAAAGGAACGCATCATGCGTTCGCTTTGGTTGAGGTCGGCCATAACATTATTGCGGGCAACAATCAGTGACAGCATATTCGACGCTAGCCTGGCTTCCTCTATCTGATCAGATGAGAATTTGTGCAGATTTCTGAAACCTAGTATTGCCGCGCCAACCGTTGTGCGATTATATATAACAGGCATTGCCAGCACAATATCACCAATGGGATGCGTTGGCCCTTTATACGGATGCTTGCCATCCTGATCATAAAAATTATAAATCAATGGATCAGCCGAAACACTCAGATTATCGGATAGTGATAATAAAATTGCATCAACTTCAGTTTTAACCGAAGCTGACAGAGTATGGGTTGCAAAATACTGTATATCGTCAGCCGGTTCCCCCGAAATTTTCTGCACCATATAACACGAGTCTGCCGAAAAAAGCCTGGGTAATCTTCTGCTTAACTCGCCGAATAACTTCTCGGTTGAGTCAAATTTAAGCAGGTGCCCTATCAGATTCACCAGTTCATTTAGAAAGTACTCGTTACGGGCAATTTTCTCTTCAGCGATTTTTCTGTGGGTAATATCTTCGTAGGCAACAAATATTCCATTTATTTTGTTTGAAGCATCTCTTATGGGCATTTTATAGATCCGGATCCAGATTTTTTTTCCACTCCCAACGAGATATTCAATTTCGCGACCCATTCGGGGGATACCTGACTGTATGATTTCATAATCGTCTCTTTCATCGGCCTTTGCATATTCTTTCCAATTGGTTTCAGCATTTCGCTTACCTAAAATATCACCGACAGATTCGAGCTTTTTATCCTGAAGAAATAATCTGTTGGCTCCGGCAAATCTCAAATCCTTATCTTTCCAATAAAGCCTGAAGGGTAGTAATTCGAGCAAATCGTTCAAAAAGCGATTCTGAGAGTCAAGTTCAAGACTTTTGTCGCGAATTTTATCTTCTGATCTTTTACGTTCTGAAATATCGTGGTGGGTGCCAATCATTCGCTGTGCCACACCATCCTTTCCGCTTAAAATAATTTTACCTCTATCAAGAATCCATTTATAAGTTCCATTCTTACATAAAACACGGTGTTCACTTTCATAACTATCGGTTTCACCTTGCAAATGCTTGTTAATCAAAGCATATGTACTCTCAAGATCGTCGGGATGCACCCGTTTTTCCCATTCCGAGAGATTGTTGTCTATCTCTTCGGGGGCAAAGCCAAGCATGGCTTTCCACTGGTTCGAAAAATATACCTCACCGGTTGAGATATCCCAGTCCCATAGCCCGTCACCATTTCCTTCAAGCGCAAATTTCCATCGCATTTCGCTGTCGAGCAATGCTTCCTGCATTTTGTTGCGTTCAGTAATATCATGAACGATATCAAACTGCATTTGCTTGCCTGAAATTTCTACATCTGAACTATAAATTTCGACCTTGCGTTCGTGTCCACCAGAAACAATATTCTTAAAGTACTTGCCCAGTGCCGGCATTTGCTTTTTAGAAACCCTGCTTTTACACCGGAGCGGATTGGTAAAAATTTCGTTCAAATGCACCTTATTTTCAGCATAGAAATCGCGGCCATAGTATTTTGTGGCGGCTTTATTGGCTTCAATAATTTCGCCGGTTGCCGGGTCTGAAAGCAGCATTACATTTTCATGGGCATAAAACATACTATGAAACCTGTCTTCGCTGCTTTTCAGCGCTTCCTCTGCTTTTATGCGCTCTGTTATATCTTCAAAAATATACAGCCTTCCAAAATATTCATTCTGCTCGCCCCTTACCTGGGTTGTGTAACGCCTTATGGTTCTACCATCTGTAAAACGGATGTGGTCTTCGAGTGAGGTAATATTCTCAATATCCTGCAAAGGGGTACAAGATTCGATAAAAGCATCAACATCAGCAATTAACGGCAGGCAGTATGGAATAATGTCGTTGTTTAACATTTCTCCATTCTGCATTTTTTTCTCGAATTCAACCAGCCCCCATATTTCGCAAAACTGCCGATTGAAATACAATATATTATCGGTTAGGTTATCAACAACAAAATAGGCAAATGGCGACGAAGCTGACATGGTTTTCAGAAACGAAACATTCCATTGCAAATGTTCTTCTGCAACTTTTCGGGCAGTTATATCACGTATAATCGACAGCACCATATTGTCTGACGATTTTACGATTCTGTTTTCAAAATAAGCCATACCCGATTCCAACGGCATCCTGTATTCGTAAGATACCATTTCGTTTGAACTGAAAGCCAGATCAATAGCACGCATGGCCTCTTGGGCATATTCAGGCGGAAGCACTTCACTAACCGACTGGCCCAGGAATGCTTCGGCCGGCATATACAGCAACCAACCTTGGTTTATGTGCGCTGACATGTAAACACCTTTCCGATTAATTCTGAACATCAAGTCAGGAACCGAATCGAGTATAATACTATTTTCCCGTTCGGTTTTCATCAAGGCCTCCTGGGCAAGTTTGCGCGAGGTAATGTTGCGTCCGATGGTCTGAATCTCCAGCAGATTACCTTTTGCATTCAAAATGGGTATATCAGTCCATTCCCACCACACCTCGTTGCCATCCGGAAAAACCTCCAGGTACTCATAGGAATACTCCGAAAGCGTATTTTTGATCTTCTCAAGATGATTCAGAATCCTCGGAACTTCAGCCGGCTGTACAAACTCAAGAAATTTATGACCCAGCGCATTTTCCTTAGTAAGCGAGAAAGTATTTAGGTAGGCCTGATTAACATAAGTGAGTGTTGTATCAGGATAAAATCTGAAAATTACATCTTTCTGAACATCAGCAATGGATTCAAGCTTTTCAAGCAGATTGACAGGATCACCCAGAATCGACAACTTATCAGAAACGCGCAGTATATTCACCACAATAAATGGGTCAGTTTCAGGCTGCACCTTGTAGGCTATATATTCGACCCAAACTTTGTGTCCGTTAGCATCAAGATGAAAGTCTGTGCTACTTCCGTCGTAAGCCGGCCAGTGATGATTTTTCTTATCAATTTGCCAGAAAGAGCTAACCGGTATTGCATTTTGGGCAGGATCAGGGAATCCGTACAATCTGCATGCTGCATCATTGGCAGCTACAACCTGAAAGTGAAGTTGGCTAAAAATAAAAACAGGTAAAGGTGATGACATAAAAATGTCAGCATATAGCCCACCTGTTAAGGCAGTATTAACTGGCTCAGATTTCATAGGCATGCATGCATTATACTATTGCCCGCAAAAGGGCATTGCGTTTACTCGCTATCTGAGCCAGGACAGGGTTACTTGCCAGGCAAAGATAAGATGTTTCGCAAATAATTCTTATGATGATTTTTTACTCAATATTTATAATGTTGCAATCATAGCCAGTATTATAATTAACCAGGGGTAATTATTAATTGTTTTTCTGCAGAGAAGTAACCTTCAATAATGGTTAATTTATTGCAATAGCTGATTTATCTTAAAATATAGCACTCTGCGTCGGATAGAGGGCTATGCGGGTGTAAAGAAATCTTTGCATTTTAAGGTTTGGCTTTACTAATAAAAGCACTATTTTTGACCACACCACTGGTAGCTCATACTACCCTTATCCACTTGTTTATGAAAAAAGTTATTTTTACTGAGAATGCCCCTAAAGCCATTGGCCCTTACAGCCAGGCTATTGAACTGAATGGAATGTTGTTTATTTCGGGCCAGGTTCCCATCGACCCGGCCACCGGAAAACTGGTAGAAGGAGGCATAAAGGAACAAACCCTTCAGGTAATGAAAAATATTGGCGCTATTTTGCAGGCTGCCGGTTATGATTATTCTGATGTTGTTAAGTCAACCTGCCTGCTCAGCGATATGGCTGATTTTGCCGATATGAATGAGGTTTATGGTGGGTTTTACACAGAAAACCCTCCCGCCCGGGCTGCCTATGGTGTGGTGCGGCTGCCACTCGGAGCATTGGTTGAAATTGAAACCATTGCTGCCCGCTGAAAATTTGTAGTTTTATTTTAAATCCACTGCAGCCAACAGCATTGCAGTGCTTTTGATTTTACCGATACCAACATCAAACCTGTTAAGAAATACAGACAATGAAAAAACTCGCTTTTATACTTCTACTGAGTGCAGGCCTGCTTCGGAGTGTTACCGCCGGCGAAGGCATGTGGCTGCCACTTTTACTCGAACAGCTCAATGAGCCTGACATGAAAAGCATGGGAATGCGCATTTCGGCCGAAGATATTTACAGTATCAATCACTCGAGCCTGAAAGATGCAATCCTTCTTTTTGGCCGGGGCTGCACTGCCGAGATAGTTTCGGACGAAGGCCTGATACTTACCAACCATCACTGCGGATTTGGTGCCATACAAAAGCACAGCTCGCTTGAACACGATTATCTAACCGATGGTTTCTGGTCGATGGACCGCTCGCAGGAGTTGCCCAATCCCGGATTATCCGTAACCCTGCTCATCAGAATGGAAGATGTTACCAAAGCCGTGCTTGCAGGAACACTGCCCGGTATGAGCGAGAAGGACCGCGATGCAATTGTGCGGCGCAATATTACGGCTATTGAAAAGGCTGCCACCGAAGGCAATGGCTACAGCGCTAAAATCAAACCCTTTTACTACGGCAACGAATACTACTTATTTATTAGTCAAACCTTTACCGATGTACGACTCGTTGGCGCACCTCCTTCAAACATTGGTAAATTCGGGGGTGATACCGACAACTGGATGTGGCCGCGACACACCGGCGATTTTTCAGTCTTCAGAATTTATGCCGGCAAAAACAACGAACCAGCCGATTACTCGCCCGATAATGTGCCCTACAAACCCAAAAGCCATTTACCTGTCTCGCTGGGTGGAGTGAAAAAAGGTGATTTTACCTTTGTTTTCGGATACCCGGGAAGTACTCAGGAATACCTGCCTTCGTATGCCGTAAAAATGATTACCGAAACCGAAAACCCGCCAGCTATCCGGTTGCGCGAAAAGAGGCTTGCTATCTACAATCGCTATATGCAGCAAAATGCAGCTATACGCATTCAATATGCTGATAAGTATGCAGGAGTAGCCAATTACTGGAAAAAAATGATAGGTGAAAATCGCGGCATCCGCAAACTTGACGCTTTGAATAAAAAGCAACAGCTCGAGCAGCGCTTTGCACAGTGGGCCGAAAACAGTGACGGCCTCAAGGCTTCGTATGGCGGCCTATTGCCACTTTTTAAATCAATTTATGATCAATATGCTCCGGTGAGTGAACGCGAAACCTACGTAAGAGAAGCTGCGCTTGGCATAGAGTTGATGCGGTTTGCCGCAGGCTTTAATCCACTGCTTACAAAAAGCCGCGATAAATCTACAACACCCGACGAAATCAACCGCCTGGTTGATCAGGCGAAACGCAGCGCATCTGCCTTTTTTAAAAATTACAATGCATCAATCGATCATGAAGTTTTTTCGGCCATGATGCAGGATTGGATCACCCATCAACAGGCCGATGCACTCCCCGAAGCGGTTCGGAACGGTATCGATAAATATAAAGGCAATTTTGACGCCTGGGCTGCTGCGGTAGTTGGTAAAAGCATGTTTGCCGATTCGGTTAAAACTGACAGACTGCTCGGCCATTATAAAACTTCGAAGGCTTCAGCGATAGAAAAGGATCCTGCATTTCAATTGGCCCTGGCCATCTATTCCTATTACTTTGATCAACTGATACCCCAAAGCCAGGCTTTTGAGCAACAACTCGATAGTCTGCAGCGTGTCTACATGCAGGGTCTGATGGCATTTGCGCCCGAAAAGAGATTTTATCCGGACGCCAACAGTACATTAAGGGTTGCTTATGGTAAAGTAGATGATTACTTCCCCCGCGATGCCGTTCACTACAACTATTTTACCACACTGGAGGGTATTATGGAAAAAGAAGACCCCGAAATATATGATTATGTAGTAGAGCCCAAATTGAAATCACTTTACCAGACCCGTGATTATGGTCGCTATGGCGATGCCGATGGCAAAATGCATATTGCATTTACGGCTTCAAACCATACTACCGGCGGAAACTCAGGAAGCCCGGTACTGAATGCTGATGGACAATTGATTGGCATTAACTTCGACCGGAATTGGGAAGGCACCATGAGCGATCTGATGTATGATCCTGATCAGTGCCGGAATATAAGCCTTGATATCAGGTATTGCCTGTTTATCATCGATAAATTTGCCGGTGCCGGCCATCTGGTAAAGGAGATGACACTGGTTGATTAGCAGAGTGCACTAAGAATCTGACCAAAACGCTTACCTTTAAACAACCTTAAGGGTAAATAATATAATCAACCTATGCTAGTTAGATTATATTATTTAGGTGGCACTTGCATAATAGTTAACCAATGACTCATGACTTGACTATAGCCCGGCTAGCCGGCATAAGGACAGTTTTCTCAGATAGTCTGGCAGCGGTCAAGTGATGACTAAAACAATACGAAAATCACTTTATTATGATTTCCCGGCTATTTTATCAATGACTCATGACTTGACTATAGCCCGGCTAACTTGCAAAAGGACAGTTTTCTCAGATGGTCTGGCTGCAGTCAAGTCATGAGTTCAGCAATTAAGAGAATCTCGTTGATATGATTTTTTGTTTAATTTTACTCTAATTAAATTACGAACAAAGCAACTAACTGACATATTAAAACCTCTTTTATGTTAGTGCTTTTACCCAGGCATTAACGGAATGAAATTTTTCACAGCAGCTTAATATATTTATAAATCTATTAAATACCAAAATCCATTAAAAATGCATTTCGAAAAAGACCGTATCTATCATATTTATAACCAAGGCAATAATCGTTAAAAAATATTCTTCAACAGGGACAACTATTTGTTTTTTCTTAAGAAAATGCACATACACATTATTCCATATGCTGATATTCTTGCATGGTGTTTAATGCCAAATCATTTTCATATAATGGTCAATATACGAAAAACGGAAATCCGGTCGATTGAGAAAACCAGAGGCAACACGAAAGTAATCATGAGATTCAATGAGAGCCAGCTGTCTGAATCTGAAATGAAGCAAAAATATTTTTCAAAAACCTTTAACCAGTCAATTGGGAAAATGCTGGGGTCATATACAAGAGCTGTAAATTTGACGCAAGGGTTTTCTGGATCACTTTTCAGAAAAAGCACCAAGGCAGTTTGCTTGAATAATAATTTTGAAACTATGAATACATGTGTAAGTGCATTGGACATGACTATTATAACACGTGATATCCCCGAAAACCAATACACTTTTACTGTTTTTAATTATATTCATCAAAATCCTGTATCGGCCGGTCTGGTTAAACATCCCGAGGATTGGGAATTTTCATCTTTTAGAGATATTTATTGCAACCGAAATGGAATACTTATAAATAAAAAGCTAATAGAATCACTAAGACTTAATGATTTAAATTTATAGAAATCAAGACTTTGATGTTACCATGCTAAGGATAAAAAGTAGATTCTCCAGCAGATTGGTCTATTTAAGACAATAAATTCTATTAGTTTTAAATAGGATGTTTAACCAATTGCTCATAACTTGATAATAGCCCGGCTATCCGGTAATAGGGCAGTTTTCTCAAATGGTCTGGCCGCAGTCAAGTCATGAGTGTAGTAATCATAGATAAGATTTCTTAAGCAACAACTCACGACTTGACTATAGCCCCGCTATCCGGTAATAGGGCAGTATTTTCAGATGATCTGGCCGCAGTCAAGTCATGAGTGTAGTAATCATACATAAGATTTCTTAAGCAACAACTCACGACTTGACTATAGCCCGGCTATCCGGTAATAGGGCAGTATTTTCAGATGATCTGGCCGCAGTCAAGTCATGAGTGTAGTAATCATACATAAGATTTCTTAAGCAACAACTCACTACTTGACTATAGCCCGGCTATCCGGTAATAGGGCAGTTTTCTCAGATGGTCTGGCCGCAGTCAAGTCATGAGTCAGCAAACAAAAATCCCTATAAATAAGATTCCTTTGTTTCATTTTTCCTGGCTTTATCTGAAATTACACTTGTTGATTAGCAGAGTGCACTAAGAATCTGACCAAAACGCTTACCTTTATCGCAACATTGACCAGCAAACCAAATCATTGGTGAAATATTCAATCGCGTCTGTCTTGCTCCTGTTTTCATCCTTTTTGATTCAGGCTCAAACCATTTCGATACACTGTGAACAATCGGAGTATTATAGGTTATTGGGACATCTTACCTGTAAACAGTATGACAGCATTCAGGGATATGAGTCAGGCATTAAGCCAAAAATAGTAACTGATTCACTCACCAAACGCGTTTTTGGCTATCATCCTTACTGGATTGGATCGGCATGGCAAAATTACCAATGGGATTTGCTTACAGATTTATGCTACTTTTCGTACGAGGTGGATCCGAATACAGGAAATGCGCTCACAACCAACGGTTTCGAAACTGCTGCTGTGGTTGATACTGCAATGGCCCATGGCGTCAGCGTACATTTATGTGTTACTTTATTTTCGGGACACGCCGCATTTTTCGCCAGCAATCAGGCACAGCAAGCGCTCATCACCAATTTGATTGAGCTTATAAATTCGAGACATATCAATGGAATAAACCTCGATTTTGAAGCGGTTCCATCGTCGCAGCAGGCCGGATTAACCTCATTTATTCAACAGTTTTCGCAGGTGCTGCATACCACCATTCCTGAGGCCGAACTCAGCATTGCCGCACCGGCCGTAAACTGGAACAACACCTTCGATTTGCAGGCTATTGCCCCATCGCTTGATCTTATCATGATTATGGCCTACGATTACTACTGGAACGGCAGCAGCACTGCCGGACCGGTTGCCGGACTGTGGCCACTAACATCATCGTATCCTTTTGCTGCCGACCACACTTTGGCCTATTATCTGGGGCAGGGCATCAAAAGCAGCAAGCTGCTTCTGGGTGTTCCCTATTATGGCCGCGACTGGCCTGTGGTTTCAGATATTATCCCTGCCCAGTCATCTGGCAGCGGCTCAGCCTATACCTACAAAAACATAAGATCAAATTCAAGCGGATATTTCACAACACAAAACCTACGCTGGGACACCAGAAGTTACAACCCATATTATGCCTACAACAGCAATAGCTGGCATCAGTGTTTCTTTGACGACAACCGCAGCCTGGCAGGCAAATATGCATTGGTAAACAAGCGCAATGCAGGTGGAATAGGCATTTGGGCTCTAGGCTATGACAATGGATATAATGAATTATGGATGCTTATTAAAGAATCATTTACAGCCCGGCCCAAATATGTATGCCAGGATACCTTATACGATACCGGTGGCCCTGCGGGTGATTACGGAAACCATGAGATGTATACTGAGACGGTTTATTCAGGTTTTCCGGGACCCGTCACTTTAAGGTTTTTGAATTTTAATCTTGAGCCGGGATATGATTCTCTTTGGATTTTCGATGGAATGGCCCTGCCAGAAAAACTCACGGCAGCCTTATCGGGTAGTGCTTTGCCTAGCAGTATAACCACCACCGGAAATATGTTCAGCCTGCGGTTTTATGCTGACGGAGCCACCACTGCCGATGGTTACGCCCTTGAATGGAGCTGCCCGTCAGCTGCTATTGGTGAAGCTGAACCTATTGAATTCAGTATTTACCCCAACCCTGCCAGCCATCTGGTGCATTTATACCTCAGGCAAATGCCGCCTGGCAATGTGCAATTGCGCTTGTTCGATATAACAGGCCGACAGGTGGCTTTTGAAGATTGCGGCCAAACATCCTGTGCTTCACTGAATACTTCGAATTGCAATCCGGGCTTATACCTTCTACAGCTTAGCTGCGGTCAGCAATCAATCAGGCAGAAATTGATTATTGAGCGGTAAGCAACCAATTTGATTCCGGTGCAAAAAAAAGCAGCACTTCTGCATACGCAGTTGCTGCTACAATTCATGAGAAAATCAGATCAATGGCTGCTGATTTCTTTGGAATACAGAAAAGCAAACACCGAAGGATTAAGGCCGGCATCGAATGTATAACGTAACCTACCGGTTTTTGTAAAAGCATATACCTTGCCGTTTCCGGTAAATCCCATGGCGTCTGAAATAAAAATCAGGCCCGAAACAGGATCGGCCGAAATTCCGTAAACAGTTTGCAGCGCCGTGCCATCGGTTATAAACTGGTTGCTGATAATGGCTTCTGTTTTTACATCAATCACCCGTAAGGTGTTCTCACCTGTCATCCAGTCGTAGTTGTAAACATAGGCCGAATCGCCGGCTATGCTGAAATTGATAGCCTCAAAATCGGTAAAGGTGTGTTTAACTGTTTGCGAAGCCATATCAATCACCTGAAGGCGGCTTTTTTCGTCGCCATAATTCCCCCGTGAAATAAGGTAAATATCTCCATATGCATCGGCTGCCATGGTAAATGGATTTGTGCCCACAGTAATTTCTTTTTCCTGTGAGAGCGAAACCGGGTCGATAACCGACACCGTGTTGTTGTAAGCAGGGAAATTAAGTCCGCCGGAGTTGCTAACCCAGATTTTTCCACCGGCCGAAAGTATTGCATCGGGGTTAAGACCGGCATTTATATAGGACGTAATTGCCAGCGTGGTGGTATCTACTACAGCAACAGTTCCGTCGAAACAACAAACAAAAGCTTTGTTGCCATAGAAAGCAATTTTGCGGGGTTGCCGGGGACTGTTTCCATCAAACATTGGTATCTGCTTCAGACTGATACCAGTGGCGGCATCCATTACTTCAAGCTGGCTCGAAACATTTACTACCGCGTACAATTTACTGCCATAAACCGCCAGATCACTGCCGGTATCGCCCAGCCCCCGTCCATTTTGCTGCATAAAAAAGTCGGCTACCGAAGCCGAATCGCTGAATGTGAAACGGGTAATACCGGCGTTGTTACCGTTAAATAAACCTTCATTCATAATATAAACAGCCGAGCTGTGCACAATGGTATCCTGAACAACAGGGGTTACATCAGGTTCATCGGTACATGAGACCATTAAAAAAGGCAAAATTAGTAAAGCAGAAATCCATTTAAAGTTCATCAGAAATTGGTTTTGTGTTTTAATATTTATGAATTACTAAAAGTGAGCGTAATCGAAAAAGCTCTGCCACTCATCGGAAACCCTTTGATTACCTCGTATTGCAACCCCAACAGATTTGAAATATCCGCTTTAAGCAGCCAGTTTCCAGCAGGCCGTGTATGTTTCCAGCTTAATGAAACATCGTGAACCCACCAGGCGGGTAATCGGTTGCCGGCACTGTTTTCACTCATGGTATAGCGCTGGCTGTTGTACAAAGTGTAATACCCAAGGCTTATATTCCTGTATTCAAGAGCTGCCATGGACGAAAATGTTTGCAGCGGAATATAAGGGAGCTGATCACCATAGGTTGTAGCAGTCTTATTGCTTGCATCGGTAACCCGCTGCAGACTATAGCCGGCATTTGCCAGCAGGTGTATACGGTCATTTACAGGGGCTTGAATGCCTGCATGCAGCTCAACACCCGAAGTATTTACCCGGCCAATGTTGCGCATCGACCAAACAAACAGATTCTGGGTAGGCGTTGCCAGAATTTTATCGGTAATCCTTCCTGCAAAAGCATCGGTGTTCCAGGTAATTTCAAACTTCCCGAGATTAAAAACACCTATAAACCCGGCGTTGAGCTGATTCACTTTTTCGGGCCTGAGGTTTACATTGCCCATGAGGTTGTAGTAAAGTTCGTGAAATGAGGGCATACGGTAGCTGTTTCCAGCCATTATACGAAAGCGAATAAGCGGATGATTGAGCACGGGGACAATTAATGACAATGATGGACTGAGCGCCGAACGCTGCTTTTGTTGAATGGTTGTGCGGTCAGTGCTCAGCTGATTTACAAGTGAGAACCTTGTTTCAATGCGGCCAAAAGAGCCTTTCAGATCAGCTGATGTTATTGATTGCAGCCTCCACGGATGGGTTTGATACTGATTGGTATTGAGGCCTGCCACAACCACATCAGATGCCACACTCAGGCTGAGCCATGCTGCGAGATGGGTAGCAAAAGCCTGACTTATATAAATTTCCGATTGATTAAAATAATTGTTCAGGCCGCCTTCCATGCTGAGGTAGCCGGGATCGGTATAACGCAGAAAACCGCTTGAAAATCCCGCAGTCGTAAGCCATTCGGTTTTATTACGATGCGTGCGGTATTGCAGGCCCGATGTGAGTAAGCGGTTGTACAGGCGCTGCTTCGACCATGGATTGTAATAAACCACAGCACCGGGCAAACCCTGCTCCGAAGTATAAAACCTGCTTCTGATTTTCAGGTGCGAACTATCGCCCATGTGGTCGAAGTGCAAGCCAAGATCCAGGGATTTAAGATCGCCGTTGGCCCGATGAATAACCGTATCGGGTAGTGCTCCATTGTGCAGGGTATAGGGATAATTTCCCCTGGTGGAAATGAAACCCGCTGTAAGACCTATACCCGATTTCGCACCTGCCCGGCGCGATAAAGAGAAAGATGGGTGAATGGTACCAAAACTGCCGGTTTTAAGAGCAGCAGCATATCGGTTTGGCTTACCGGCTGTATAGGGAATCTGCGTTTCGATTTCGACCAATGAAGCCGCTGACCGGGCCCGCGCTGGCAGGCACATTTGCATGGCATTTCCAACTGTCAGGCTCACCGAGCCAATGCCATCAAGCGGTATATGACCAAGATTAGTTTGTCCGGTTGCTACATCGTTAACCGGAAATCCATCAACAAAAACCGAAGTATGATTGGCACCCAGGCCGCGAATCATAACTGTTTTGAGGCCGCCAATGCCACCATAATCACGGAGTGTAACTCCGCTGAACATGCGCAATGCATCGGCTACCGTGTAACCGGGCAATGTTTTAATCTGCATTTCACCCATTGATTGTACAGGCGAAGCTGAACGTAACCCCGGTGAAGGCGCCCTGCCGGTAACCTCAACGCCTTTCAGTGTGAGGGTATCTGCAGGCGATTGCTGGGCAAAACCCTGTAGGGTCAGGAGCCCAAACGTAACAGCCAAGCATGCAAACCTAAAATGCATCAGTCCTGTTTTACAGTTATTTTTTGCATAGCCGGAATGTGCGATGCAGCAAAGGCAAAACCATAAAACACTGTGAATGTGTAGATGAGGTCACCGGCAAGTGTAGTGCCGAAAAATGGCAGCGCTGCCGTATAACAGGCTAAACCACCTGTATAGCTGAGCGGATACATGCCGCTGAAAAACCAGACGCCGGCATTGGTAATAAGGTAAAACAACACGGATGCTGCCACACTGCTGCCAGTCAGGCGCATAAGACCATAATTACGCAACAATGTTTGGCCGATAAGCACAATCAGGACAAACGACAAATACACCAGTGCCGAGCCAGGATAGAATAGGACCGGTTTACCGAAATAGGCATAATTAAGAAAAAAATCGCTCAGCCACATGGCCGAAAGTGGAATCAAAAAAGCCTGAATTCTGTTTTTGAAATAGGCTCCGCCAAAAAGCGCCATAGCTGCAACCGGCGAAAAATTGTAGGGGTGCGGCAGTAAACGTGCCATTGCCAGCAGCACTATCATTAACACAATCCACTCACCCGATACTTCAATCTTCCTGATTTTCATAGCAATTTGGTTTTTAATGAAAAATCGTGGAGCGTGCAGCCAGGGTAAAACCAGAGAAACAACCGGAAAAAATAAACGCCGGGCGTTCTGATCAGCAGTTCATTCACCGTAAACCGCACAATCCACAAGGCAGTGGCAGGTCTTCTGACTTACTCCGTTTGTTTTCAACGCCTTCCCGTCGGTTTTGGGATAGACAGTGGCATAATGTTGAAACCAGTCAA
>Ga0172370_10002737_pt1 | contig 25077 bp, 23 predicted proteins | sample LakKiv5m_FD_114538 | JGI IMG/M metagenome (GOLD analysis project Ga0172370, IMG submission 114538) | Freshwater microbial communities from Kabuno Bay, South-Kivu, Congo - kab_022012_11.5m | ecosystem: Environmental > Aquatic > Freshwater > Lake | place: Democratic Republic of the Congo...
GGCGCCTGGTGCCGCGACTGCTCGGCGCGGGACGTCGCGTGCGCGTGCTGGTACGCGATCCGCGACGGCTGGAGGGTCGTGACTGGAGGACGCACGTCGAGGTCGCGACCGGCGACGTGCTGAAGCCGGCCGGCCTGGCGGCCGGCCTGGCCGGCGTCGACGTCGCCTACTACCTCGTGCACTCGATGGCTCGCGGTGAAGGGTTCCATAAGCGCGACGTGACGGCGGCGAGTGCCTTCGGCCGCGCCGCGGCCGCCGCCGGAGTGCGGCGCATCGTCTACCTCGGAGGCCTCGGCGACCCCGCTGCGGATCTCTCGCGACACCTGCGGTCGCGCCAGGAGACGGGTGCAGCCCTTCGCGAGGCGGGTGTCCCGGTGACCGAGTTCCGTGCTGCGGTGGTGGTGGGGTCCGGGAGCATCTCGTTCGAGATGATCCGCTACCTCACGGAACGGCTACCGGTGATGATCTGCCCGCAGTGGGTCTACACCCGTGTGCAGCCGATCGCCGTCGATGATCTCCTCAAGTACCTGGTCGCTGCGCTCGACGTCCCGGAGAGCACCGGGCGCGTGGTCGAGATCGGCGGCGCCGACGTGATCACGTACGGTGACATGATGCGTGGTTACGCCCGCGCGCGCGGCCTGCGTCGCCATCTGCAGCCGGTGCCGGTGCTGACGCCGAAGCTGTCGTCCTACTGGGTGCATCTGGTCACGCCGATCCCCTCGACCATCGCGCGCCCTCTGATCGAAGGATTGCGCAACGAGGTGGTCGTGCGCGAGCACGGCGCCCGAGAGCTGTTCCCCGGCATCCGCCCGGTCTCCTACGACTCGGCGGTGCGGGCGGCGCTCGCGAGCCTCGACACCGGGGAGGTGGAGACGAGCTGGTCGGACGCTCTCGTGACGAGCGGCGGAGACGTGCAGCCGCTCGTGCTGACCACGCACGAGGGCAAGCTGATCGAGCGTCGTCAGGCGCTCGTGGCTGCGGCTCCCGACGCTGTGTTCGCCGTCGTGACCTCCCTCGGCGGGAAGAACGGCTACCGCGCCTGGGATTGGGCCTGGCGGCTGCGCGGCGGCGCCGACCGTCTTGTCGGCGGCGTCGGGCTGCGCCGTGGACGTCGGGATCCCGTGGACCTGCGCGTCGGGGACGCGCTCGATTTCTGGCGGGTCGAGGCGCTCGAACGGGGCCGGCTCCTGCGTCTGCGTGCGGAGATGAAGGTGCCGGGGAGAGCCTGGCTGCAGTTCGAGACGCTGCCTCGCGGTGAGGGCACGCTGTTGACGCAGACGGCGTACTTCGCCCCGAGGGGCCTGCCCGGCCTCGCGTACTGGTACGGGCTCTACCCTGTCCACGGCAGGATATTCTCGGGTATGATTGCGGCGCTGGCCGCCGAGGCCAGCCGGTCGGTCACGACCTAGGGGAGCTTTTCGCTCTTCGGGAACGTGGACGGCCGCCATGTCGTGGAGGCGCCTCAGGCGCCCTCGACGCAGTTCTCCTGAGGAGGAAGTGTGCCTCACTGGACCATCGTTGCGGCGAAGGAAACCACCACCACGACGACCGACAACAATCCGTTTCAGTCGGTGCTGGACTTCTTCAGTTCCCCGACCTGGCACTTCATCACCCTGATGTTCTTCTTCTTCGTGGTCGTGCTGTGGCTCTCGTGCGCCTACTGGGTGTTCAAGGACGCGCGCCGTCGGATCGACGACAGGATCGTGCTTGTGGTCGCGGTGCTCACCGGGCTGGTGTTCGGCCCCATCGGGCTCATCGTGTATGCCATCGTCCGTCCTGCGGAGACCATCGCCGATCGTCAGGAGCGGGAACTGGAGATGCTGATGATGGAGCAGCGGGTCGGTGGGGAAGAGCGCTGCTCGTTCTGCAAGACGCCGGTGCGCGATGACTACCTCGTGTGCCCCACCTGCGGACGGCGGCTCCGTACGACGTGTCCGTCGTGCCGCAAGCCGATCGATCCGCAATGGCGCGTCTGCCCGTTCTGCGAGGCGGATGTGCAGGGCGCGGCGCCGGTGTTCGACCGTCTCTAGGCGCCGCCGCCGGCGCGTCACGGCGGCGCCAGTCTTCATCGTCCAGGAGGATCCGCGTGGAACGTACGTTCATCATGGTCAAGCCCAACGGCGTGGCTCGCGGGCTTGTGGGTGAGGTCGTGGCGCGCTTCGAGCGGCGCGGCTTCGTGCTGCGCGGCATGAAGGCGCTGCGTATCGACCGCGCTCTGGCCGAACGGCACTACGCCGAGCACGTCGAGAAGCCGTTCTTCGAGAGTCTGGCCGCCTTCATCACCTCGGGCCCCGTCGTGGCGATGGTGTGGGAGGGCCGCGAGGCGATCGGTGTGGCTCGCACGATGATGGGCGTCACGGACTCGGCGGAGGCCGCTCCGGGGACGATCCGCGGCGACTTCTCGCTGAGCAAGGAAGAGAACGTCGTCCACGGCTCGGACGGTCCCGAGAGCGCCGCCCGCGAGATCGCTCTCTTCTTCGGTGAAGACGAACTCGTCTAGGCCCGGCGAGCCGCCGGCGGGCCGGGCGTCCGCCGGCGGCGCGCCGCCCGCTCCGCAGGGCGCGCCGCACCCTCGCCTCGTCCTCGCCTCGCGTTCGCCGCAGCGCGAGGCGCTGCTCGGGCAGCTCGGTATGCCGTTCAGGATCGTGGTGAGCGAGCACGTCGAGGATGTCCGTGACGGCGATCCGGCGCACACCGTGCAGCAGAACGCCCGGGGCAAGGCGGAAGATGTGCTCGCGCGCGTCGATCTGCAGCCGGGGGAGCTTGTCCTGGGGGTCGACACCGTGGTGGTCAGCGGCGGCGAGATCCTCGGCAAGGCCCACGACGAGGCCGAGGCGGCACGGTATCTGCGGCGGCTCGCTGCCCGTCGCCATGGGGTCTTCAGCGGTATCTACCTGACCTCGAGGAAGCTGGCCGTCACGACGCACGTCGTGACGGCCGTCACCTTCAGAAGTCTCACTGACGGCGACCTCGACCGGTACGTGGCCTCCGGCGAGTGGCGTGAGCGCGCCGGCGCCTACGCGATCCAGGGCATCGGGTCGGGACTGGTGAAGCACGTCGAGGGCGACTACTCGAACGTCGTCGGGCTTCCGGTCGCGGAACTGCTGCGGCTCCTGGCGGCCTTCGGGGTGCCCCCCTTCGCCTGGCTGTAGCCGGAGCGGGATCCCAGGCCGGAGGGTCCGGGTCGCGGCCGTCGAACCAGCCTGTGCGCGTCTTTCACGGCCGGGCGCGGTGAGCCTGTCGCCGGTGGCTATGCCCGGGGCACGCGTATACAATCGCTGTTCGATATCTCACCGAAAGGAGCTCCCATCAGCTTCCTCGGCTTCGTGACGGGCTTCGGCGCCCGCGACATGGCGATCGATCTCGGTACCGCGAACACTCTCGTCTATCTGCGTGGCCGCGGGATCGTCCTCAGCGAACCATCGGTGGTCGCGATCGACCATCGTACCAACGAGGTCCACGCCGTCGGCGCGGAGGCCAAGCGCATGCTCGGCCGGACCCCGGCGACGATCAGCGCGGTGCGGCCGCTCAAAGACGGCGTCATCGCCGACTTCGACATCACCGAGCAGATGCTCCGGCATTTCATCCGCAAGGTCATGCAGAACCGCTGGGCGCATCCGCGAGTGGTCATCTGCGTGCCCAGCGGCGTGACCGGCGTCGAGAAGCGGGCGGTGGAAGAGGCCACGTACTCGGCCGGCGCGAGATGGGCGACCCTGATCGAAGAACCCATGGCCGCCGCCATCGGCGCCGGCCTGCCGGTGGCCGAGCCGACCGGCAGCATGATCGTCGACATCGGCGGCGGCACCAGCGAAGTGGCGGTCATCTCTCTCGGAGGCATCGTCGTCAGCCAGTCCATCCGCGTCGGCGGCGACGAGCTCGACGAGGCGATCATCAGTTACGTGAAGAAGGAGTACAAGCTCCTCATCGGCAGCCAGACGTCTGAGGAGATCAAGCTCGAGATCGGCTCGGCATTCGCGCTCCCGCAGGAGGAGCAGGCCGAGATCCGCGGGCGTGACCTCGTCACGGGTCTACCCAAGACCATCGTACTCTCGTCCGAAGAGGTCCGCAGCGCGCTCGACGAGCCTACGCAGGCGATCATCGACGCGATCAAGGCGACCCTCGACAAGACACCGCCGGAGCTGGCCAGCGACGTCATGGACCGTGGCGTCATGCTGGCGGGCGGCGGATCTCTCCTGCAGGGCCTCACCGAGCGTTTGCGCGAAGAGACACAGATGCCGGTCCATCTCGCCGAATCGCCGCTCACCTGCGTCGCCGTGGGCTCTGGCAAGTATCTCGAGGAGTTCGATGTCCTCGTCAAGAGCAAGCGCAACTCCCGGCCGCGGGGCCGGTAGTCGTCCCCGTCAGTGACCTGTGAATCGCCGGCGCGTACTCCGGCGGAGGATCGTGGTGGCCGTGCTGCTGCTGCTCTCCGTCGCGCTGCTCACACTGTACTTCCGCGAGTCTGAGAGCGGGCTGGCGCACGGCGTGCAAGCCGGCGTCCTCCGCGTGGTGGCGCCGCTCCAGAGCGGCACCGCGCGGGTGACGAAGCCGTTCCGCGATGCCTGGAACTGGGTCGGCGACCTGTTCAGCGCCAAGTCACAGAACAAGGCGCTCAAGAGGGAGGTGGAACGGCTGCAGTCGGGCCTCGCCAAAGAGCTCACCACCCAGGCCGAGAACGAACAGCTCCGCGGCCTGCTCGACCTGCAGGGCGATCGCATCTTCCCCGACGGCGTGAGGCTGGTGACGGCGCGCGTGGTCGCCCGGTCCACCAGCGCCTGGTACTCGACCGTCACGATCGACGTCGGCAGCGGCGACGGCATCGGCGTGTACGACCCGGTGGTCAACGGCGCGGGCCTTGTGGGCCGCGTCACCAAGGTGAATGCGAACGCGGCGCAGGTCATGCTCGTCACTGATCAGCAGAGCTACGTGGACGCCATGGTGGAACCGGGCGGCGCGCAGGGCATCGTCGGCGGCAGCGTCACCGGGGACGTCACGCTCGGGTACGTGGACAAGAACGAGAAGGTGAAGGTGGGCCAGTACGTGGTGAGTTCCGGCCGGAGCGGCTCGGTCTTCGTGCGCGGCATCCCGATCGGCGTCGTCGAGAGCGTGGGCTCGCAGGAGGTCGAGCTCTACCAGACGATCGCCATCCGGCCGTTCGTCGACTTCCGCAAGCTGGATTTCGTGCAGGTGGTGGTCCGATGAGGCTCAGTCGCAGGGCGCCGGAGACGCAGAAGCTGGAATGGCCGACCTGGCAGGAGATCGCGAAGCTGGGTGTCGCACTGCTCGTGGCCACGCTGCTGCAGACGACGGTGGCGCCGCACCTGAGGCTGCTCGGCGCCTATCCCGACTTCGCGCTCATCATCGTCGTGAGCGTCGCGCTCGTGAAGGGCTCGGAGTACGGTGCCGTCTTCGGCTTCCTCACCGGGATGTTCACGGCCATCGCTCTCCTGGAGCCGTTCGGGCTGAGTGCCTTCGTCTTCGTGCTGGTCGGGTTCATCGCCGGCCGGTACGCCGAGACCGCGGACCTGTCGGCCGGCTTCGCGCCCATCCTCACGGTCTTCGCCGCGACCCTGCTTGCCAACGTCCTGTTCGCCACGGCGCAGTTCCTGCTGGCCCGGGAGGTCCCGTTCGGGTTCTTCTTCGCTCGCGTCCTGCTGCCGTCGCTGGTGCTCAACACACTGCTGGCGGCGCCGCTGTACGTCCTGGTACGCATCTGGCTCAGAGGGGCGGGTGATCTGCGTGTTGCACGGGCTCGGTAACGGTCACGGCCGTCGCGAGCGTCCGATCCGGACCGGCCGCCGCGACAAACCGATCATCCAGCTGCCGTCGATCGCCTTGCGCGTGATGGTCGTGGTCGGCATCGCAGGCGTGCTTTTCGGCGTCATCCTCTTCCGGCTCTGGTTCCTGCAGATCCTGAGCGGTGAGGAGTTCGTCGCGCAGGCCAACGACAACCGGCTGCGTTCCGTCAAGATCGTCGCGCCGCGAGGCTCGATCGTCGATCGTCACGGCGAGGTCATCGTCAAGAACCGGCCGGGTCTGGCCATCGGCATCCGCCCCATGGACGTGCCCGAGGGCGAGCTGGACGCCGAGATCGTGCGTCTCGGCAGGGTGCTGCGCATGAGGCCGGCCAAGGTCCGCAGCGAGATCCTGGACGACCTGCGGTCAAGCTGGCCGCCGGAGGCCGGGGAGATCACGTGGCGGAAGGTCGCCGACGGTCAGGGCATCACCCTGGACCTCGTCATCGTGAAGGAGGACGTCGGCAAGCGCGTCGTGTCGTACATCCTCGAGCACAAGCAGGCCTTCCCCGGGGTCGAGATCCGGCGCAACTACCTGCGCGCCTACCCGCACGGCGACTTCGCCGCCCACCTGCTGGGCAACCTCGGTGAGGTCACGAGCGAGCAGCTCAAGGACCAGCACTTCAAGGGGTACTCGGCCGGCGACGTAGTGGGGCAGGAAGGGCTGGAGTGGACGTACGACCGCTGGCTGCGAGGGCGTGACGGCGTCGCGCGGATCGAGGTCGACGCCTTCGGCCAGCCGAAGCAGAGCGACCCGGTCTCCGGCCGCCTCGCGGACGCCGGCGACACGCTGGTCACGACCATCGACATGAAGGTCCAGGCGGCTGCCGAGGAGGCGCTTCGTGAGGGGATCAGTCTCGCCCACAGTGACGGCAAGGTCGAAGCCAACGGAGGGGCCGCAGTGGTCATGGACGCCCGCAACGGCGCGGTGCTGGGCATGGCCAGCTACCCGACGTTCGAGCCCAAGGTGTGGGTCGGTGGCATCAGCACGAAGGACTACAAGAAGCTGACCGACAAGCATGCGAACCAGCCGCTGTTCAACCGCGCCATCATGGAGACCAAGGCGGTCGGCTCCACGTTCAAGGTGGTCCCCGCTGTGGCGGGGCTGGAAGAGGGCGTGATCACGCCGTACGAGACGTTCTTCTGCGACGGTGGCTTCATCGCGCCCAACACGCTGGACGAGCACGAGTTCAAGTGCTGGGCGAGGGACGGGCACGGTAGCCTCAGCCTCGTCGACGCGATCACGCAGTCGTGCGATGTGTACTTCTACAACGTCGGCTATCGCTTCTACGCACGGAAGGGGACGGAGCTCGCCGACTGGGCGATGCGGCTCGGCATGGGCAAGGTCACAGGCATCGATATCCCGGGTGAGCGAGCCGGGCGGGTGCCGACCCCCAAGTGGAAGCAAGAGTACTTCGAGACCGAGATCGACAAGATCTGGAAGCCGGGCGACTCCGTCCTCCTCGCCGTCGGGCAGGGCAATCTCGAGGCGACGCCGCTGCAGCTCGCCGTCACCTATGCCGCGATCGCCAACGGAGGCACCATCGTGACGCCGCATCTGGGCCTCAAGATCCTCGACTCGCAGGGCGAGGTGCTGCGCGAGCTCGCGCCGGCGAACGCAGACAAGATCGACATCGCGAAGAGCACTCTTGACCTCGTCCGCCGCGGCCTGTATGAGGCGGCGAACTCCTCGTCGGGGACCTCGGGGTCCGTGTTCGGCAACTATCCGGTGGGAGTGGCCGGCAAGACCGGCACGGCGGAGGTCTGGGACACCGGTCGCTACGTCGACTACGCGTGGTACGCGAGCTATGCCCCGGCCGACAACCCCAAGTACGTCGTCGTGACCATGATCGAGAAGGGTGGTCACGGCGGGACGGTCGCGGCTCCGGCAGCGCGGCGGATCTACGACGCTCTCTTCGGCGTCGAGAGCGGCGAGTTCAGCGGTCCGGTCACGGGCGACTGACGTGGTCGACTGGCGAGCGTATCTGCGGCACCTGGACTATCTGCTGATCGTCGCCACCGTGGGCCTGATCGTCTACGGCGTGACGATGATCTTCTTCGCCACCCGCCACGACGTGACCGGTGCTCCGCTCTACTTCGTCCGCCAGCAGCTGATCGCGGTGGTGGCCGGCGTCGTCATCGCGGTGGTCGTCTCGCTACTGGACTACGAGATCTACCGGCGCTTTCAGTGGATCCTCTACGCCGTGGCCGTCGTCATCCTCGTGGCCGTGCTGCCGCTCGGCGAGGTCGTGAACGGCGCCACGCGCTGGATCGACCTCGGCTTCACGCGGTTCCAGCCATCGGCCGCCGCGTTGCTGCTGCTCGCGCTCAGCATCGGCGGTTTTCTGGCAGACCGGATCGACATGCTGGGGTCGAAGCGCATCACCGCCATCGCTCTGGCGCTCGTCGCCCTGCCGGCGGTCCTCGTGTATCAGGAGCCGGACTTCGGTTCGGCGATGGTCATGCTGATGCTCACTCTGGCGATGCTTCTCTTCTACGGCACGCCGTGGACGCACTTCGCCGTCCTCGCCGGCACGGGACTCGGGGTGTTCGTGGTCGCTCTCAAGGTGCTGCCGCTCGCCGGCATCAACCTGATCCACCAGTACCAGATCGACCGGCTGTTCGTCTTCATCAACCCGGGTGAGCAATCGGACGCCGCGGGGTACAACGTCATCCAATCGATGATCGCCGTCGGATCCGGTGCTCTCACCGGGCGGGGCGACATGGCGACTCAGACGACCCTCGACTTCCTGCCGGAGCATCACACGGACTTCATCTTCGCCGTCATCAGCGAGCGCAACGGGTTCCTGGGCGCGAGCGTCCTCCTGGTCCTCTATGCTCTGTTCATCTGGCGCGCGCTGCGCATCGCGGTGCTGGCGCGCGACATGTACGGCAGCATCCTCGCCGGGGGGATCGGAGTGATGATCCTCTTCCAGGTGTTCGTGAACATCGGCATGACGATTGGTATCATGCCTGTGACCGGTATCCCGCTCCCGTTCGTGAGCTATGGTGGTACCGCGATGATCGCGTTCCTTGTCTTCGTCGGTCTGCTGGAGGCCATCCACCTGCGGGCGACGATCACTCCGGGCTCCGGGGGGCGACTTGGCCAGTAGCAGAGCTTTCACGAGGATCCTCAAGGCCGTCACGGACGTGCGTTCCGAGTCGACGGCGCCGCGTCTGTGCGTGGTCGGCAACGGCGACGAACTCGCGCGCGTGGTGGGTGTTCTCTCGATGGGCGCCGACGACGAGCGCGGCGGCGTGTCGGCGACCCTGGACGTGCTGTCCGCGGACGACTTCCCCCGCGACCGGCAGCTCGCGTCCCGCTGGGACATCGTCGTCGTGGTCGCCGGCGGTTGTGCCGCCGCCCAGGCTTCACCGGTCGTGCACGCCGCGCGGCGTGCCGGTTGCGGCGTGATCGCCCTGGTCGAGCAGCCGGACGGCGGCACATGGGCCGCCGAGGCCGGCTTCTTCGACGACGAGGTCGCCCACGGCCTCGGAGCCGCGCCGGCCGGCCGGCGCACTCTCGAGAACCGCATCGTCCATGAGGCCGGCGACGGGGCCGGTGCGCTCGCGGCGGCGTTGCCGTCGATGCGACGCACCTACTGCGACCACGTCGTGCTGGCCAACGCCACCCAGAACGGGGTCATCGGCGTGGTCGTCATCATCCCGGGCGCCGACATGCCGGCGATGACCGCGAACCAGGTCCGCATGGTCCTCAAGATCGCCCACGCCTACGGCGAGGAGCTCGGGCTTGACAGAGCCATCGAGATCCTCACGATCGTCGGCACGGGGTTCGTCCTCCGCACGCTGGCGCGCCAGGCGCTCGACTTCGTGCCGGGATTCGGCTGGGCCGTCAAGGGCGCCGTCGGGTTCTCGGGCACGATCGCGCTCGGGCAGGCCGCCATCGCGTATTTCGAGGCCGGGGCGCCGCTCCGTGTCTCGCGCATGCAAAGGATCAACCGTCAACTTGACAAAGCACGTTCCCGGCTCCCCGGGCCGCTGCGGAGACTGGCCTCCGGATGAAGTAGCGAGACTGCTGGCGCGTGTCTCGCGCCCCGGGCGCTACGCGGGTGGGGAGTTCAACACCCGCGACAAGGCCGGGGCGCGACCACGCATCGTTCTCTCGTATCCGGATGCCTACGAGATCGGGATCTCGAATCCCGCTCTCCAGATCCTCTACAGCCAGATCAACGACGATACGCACGCCGCCGCAGAGCGGGCCTACTGCCCGTGGCCGGACATGGCCGACGGCATGCGCGCCGCGGGCGTCCCGCTGTGGTCGCTGGAGACCATGACCCCGGTCGCCGACTGCGATCTGTGGGGCTTCACCCTGCCGCACGAACTCACCGCTACGAACGTGCTCGAGATGCTGGATCTCGCCGGCGTGCCGTTGCGCTCGGAGGCGCGCGAGGAGAGCGATCCGATCGTCCTCGGGGGTGGTCCCGCCGTGGCGAATCCGTGGCCGCTGGCGCCGTACTTCGACGCGTTCTTCGTCGGCGAGGTGGAGCACCGACTCGAAGCGATCGTGGCGGCGCTCGGTGAGGCTTCCCGCCCCGCGCGACTGCGGCGACTCGGCGCGGTCCCGGGCATGTGGCTGCCAGGTACCAGTGGCCGGCCGGCGGTCCGTCAGGTCTTCACCGCGTTCTCGGGCACGCCGCCCGTCCTGCGCCCGGTGGTGCCGGTCATGGAGGCCGTGCACGACCGTGCGGTCATCGAGGTGATGCGCGGCTGCACCGCCGGCTGCCGCTTCTGCCAGGCGGGGATGTGGTATCGCCCGGTGCGCGAGCGCCCGGTCGACCTGGTGGTCGGGGCGGCGGACCGGCTGCTGGACGAGACCGGCTGCGACGAGGTCTCGCTTCTCTCCCTGAGCTCGTGCGACTACTCCGGGGTCGGGGAGGTTCTCACCCGCATCCGGGCGTTGCGGCCCGGCGTGCGCGTCTCGCTCCCTTCGCTGCGCATCGATTCCGCCGCCGAGAATCTCGGCGGCTTCGCGGCGGGACAGCGGGGCTCACTCACGCTCGCTCCCGAGGCCGGCACGCAGGAGTTGCGCGACGCGATCAACAAGGGCATCGACGAGGAGCAGTTCGAAGAGGCCGTCCGGGCGACGTTCATGGGCGGCTTCACCGGCCTCAAGCTGTACTACATGATCGGCTTGCCGGGGGAGACCGACGACGACGTTCTCGGGATCGTCCGGATGGCCGCGACCGCTGCGCGGCTCGCAAGGGAGATCGGCCGCGGCCGCGTCCGCCTTTCGCTCGCGGTCTCGTCCTACGTGCCCAAGGCGCACACGCCGTTCGAGCGGGAGCCGTTCGCCGGCGAAGCCACGCTCACTCGGCGGCAGAGGCTGCTCCGGGATGCGACGCCGCGTGGCGTGCGGGTCTCGTTCCACGGCGTCGCAGCGTCCGTCGTCGAGGCGACTCTGGCGCGCGGGGGACCGGGGAGCGACCGGCTGGTCGAGGAGGCGTGGCGCCGCGGAGCTCGCTTCGACGGCTGGACCGAGCACTTCCGGCCGGACGTATGGCGGGCGGCGGCCGAGGCGACCGGCGCCGTCCTCGGAGAAGCCGACGTGAGCGACGGCACGCTGCCGTGGGAGTCTGCGGTCGCGTCCGGCCTCACGGCCGCCTTTCTTGCCGACGAGCGCGCCCGTGGGCTGCGGGGTGAGCTGAGCCCGGACTGTCGTGACGGCTCGTGCCTGGCATGCGGCGTGTGCGTGGGAGACGTCGAGATGGATCTGCTGCGATGACCTGGTGGCTGCTGACCTTCACGCGAGGCGGATCAGGCCGCTACCTGTCGCATCTGGACACGGCGCGCGCCGTGCAGCGCACCTTCGCGCGGGCCGGTATCCCCGTGGCGCTCTCTCAGGGGATGAGGCCGAAGCCGCGCATCTCGCTGCCGCTGCCGCTCCCGGTGGGGGCGGCGGGTCTCCGGGAGATCGCTGCGGTCGAGGTCGTCCCGGAGGCTCCGGCCGCGGCGGCGGCGCTGCGTGCTTTGCGCGCCGCGGCGCCGCCGGGCGTGGAGCCGACCGGTATCACGGTGGTCGGCGAACAGCATCCGCGTCCGCAGCCGATGTCGGCCGAGTACGTGTGCGAGCTCGGTGGTGACGCAGGCTCCATCGTCTCCGCCGTCGAACGCTACGTCGCGGAAGAAGAGGTGATCCACGAGCGCGTCTCGCCCAAGGGGAGGCGACGTCTCGATCTGAAGGACTACGTGGTGGAGGTGTCCGCCGAGCCGCTGGACGACGGAGCCCGTCTGGGTTTCACGGTCGTGCACCGCGCCGACGGCGCCGCCCGCCCGCAGGAGTATGTCGACCTGATCGCCCGGTGGGCGGAGGTCGAACCGGCGATGTGCGGTCTGGAACGCCGTCACATCACCTGGCAGGGTGTGCCTCCGGCGCCCGGCGCCGGAGCAGGAAGGAGTGTGTCGTCGTGAACAGAGAGAACAGCGGCGCCGGAGACGATCCGGCGCGCACGGGGCCCGAGCAGAGTGAAGGCGACGCCCGGCAGGATGGACAGATGGGAGCCGGGAGCGGCGGCGCGGGGTCTTCCGCGCGGTCGAGTGGACGTCGACGCGGGACCCGCGGAGGCCGCCGGCACAAGAAGCCGGCGGGCGAGACGGCCGGGCGGGTGGGCGGTACGGGAGCAGGTCCGGCGCCGGCCGGAGGCGGAGCGGCGGGCTCCGCGCTCGAGGCGCTTCCAACGGCGCCGTTGATCCCGGTCGCCGCGGCCGGCACCCGGGCCGGCGTGTCGGCGCCGGCGGCGCCGAGTCCCGCGGGGAGCGATGCCACGGGAGACGGCTCGAGCAAGCGGCGGCGGCGGCCGCGGTCGCGCTCGGCCGGATCGGCGCCGCCGGCCGGTCGTCCGGCCGAAGGCGCCCCGGGTTCGACGGCTGCACGGCCCGCCGAGGCTCGGCGGCCGCCGGAACGTGGCTCGGCGACGGCTCCGTCCGAACTCGCGGGGGATCGTCCCGTCGCTGAGGCGGCCGAGGCGCCGCCGGCGCCGGCTCAGGGTGCGGCCGGATCGGGCTCGGGCGAGACGCCGCCGAAGAAGCGCCGCCGCGGTACACGCGGCGGCCGGCGTCGCCACCGTGAGACGGAGATCGAGCATGAAGAGGTGACACGCGAGGCGGAGGAGGCCGCCGGCGAGCCGGCACAAGGTGACGAGGCTGCGGATGCGGCTGAGGGCGGGACTTCCGAGGCGGCGGAAACGGTCGCAGAGGGCGAGGGATCCGGAGAGGTCCAGTCCGACGCGACGACGACGAGGAGCCGGCGGCGCGGCGGTCGCGGGGGACGTCGCGGTCGCAGCCGCCGTGACGGCACCGACGAGGCGCCGAAGGCGGATGAGGGAGCTGCGCCCGAGACTGCGGAGCCTGCGGGCGCGGCACGACCGGCCCGCCGCGCCAAGAAGGAGACGAAGCCGGGTGAGGGTGGGGAGACCAAGTCCCGCCGGCGGGATCACCGCCGTCCCAAGGCCATCGTGCGTCAGGACGAGGGCAGCGGTCTGGGCACGGCACTCTCTCTCGAGACGGGCGAGAGGCGCACGACGGTGGTCGCGGAGAAGCCGGACCGGAAGATCATCCTCGTGACGGACGACGGCGAGGAACTGCGTGTGGCGCTGGTGGAGGACGGCCGTCTCGCCGAGATCTACATCGAGCGCCCCGACCGGAAGTCGTATCTGGGCGACATCTATCAGGGCAAGGTCGAGAACGTCATGAACGGGATCGATGCGGCGTTCGTCGATTTCGGCCTGGAGAAGAACGGGTTCCTCTACGTGGACGAAGTGACGACGCCGGAGGGCGAGAAGCGCGCGCGACGTATCGGTGACGCGCTGAAGAACGGTCAGCAGGTGCTCGTCCAGGTGACCAAGGACCCGATGGGGCACAAGGGCGCCCGCCTGAGCACGAAGATCTCGCTCGCCGGCCGCTACCTGGTCTACGTGCCGGGCGGCAGCGGCGTCGGGGTCTCGCGGCGGCTGCGCCAGGCGGAGCGAGAGCGACTTCGCGACATCTCCAAGGAGCTCAAGCCGAAAGACGCGGGGCTCATCGTGAGGACGATCGCCGAAGGTCACGGGCTGGACGACCTGAAGCGCGACCTGCGCTATCTCTCACGGTTGTGGTCGCGCCTCAAGAAGAAGGCCGAGACGGTCAAGGCGCCGGGTCTCGTGCACAAGGAGGTGGACATCTCGCTCGAGGTGACCCGTGACCTCTTCAACGACACCTGCGAGAGTCTCATCGTCGACGACCCGAAGCGCCACAAGGCCATCATCGCCTTCCTCGACAAGGAGGCGCCCGAACTGCTGCCTAAGGTCCACCTGCACACCGGCAGCGAACCGCTGTTCGAGGCCTACGGCATCGAAGAGGAGATCGCACGCGCTCTGGAGCGCAGGGTGCCGCTGCCGAGCGGCGGCAACCTCGTGATCGACCACGCCGAGGCGCTCACCGTGATCGACGTCAACACCGGCCGCTTCACCCGCGGCAAGGGCCTCGAGGACACGATCACCAAGACCAACCTCGAGGCCGCCCGCGAAGTCGTGCGACAGCTGCGCCTGCGGGACATCGGCGGGATCATCATCATCGATGCGATCGACATGGCGCACGCCAAGAACCGGGAGATGGTGCTGGCGACGCTGGAGGCCGAGTTGGAGACCGACCGCACCAAGACCTACGTGGTCGAGCTCTCGCCCCTCGGCCTCATCGAGATGACCCGCCAGAACACGACCGACGGTGCGCGGGGGATCCTCACGCGCACCTGCCCGGTATGCTCGGGCAAGGCGCGGGTGCTCAGCGAGGAGACGATGGCGCTGAGCGTCGAACGCAAGGTCCGCGCCCTGGCGCGCAAGTCGCAGGCGCAGGCATGGCTCATCGAAGTGAGCGGCGGAGTCGCCGAGCGGCTCACGGGGGCCAGACTCAAGCGCCTGGAGAAGCAGATCGGCCGCCGCGTCTTCCTGGAGGGAGGGTCCACGCTCCCCGTGGAGGCGTACCGCGTCATCGCGGAAGGCAGCGTCGCGCACGTGCAGGAGCAGCGTGTCCCTGTGCGGGAGGGACAGGAGGTGACCGTCGAGCTCGAGTTCAGCCTGACCTACAGCCCCCGGGACGCGGTCGGCTACGTCGACGGCTACATGATCATCGTGGAGGGTGGCCGCCAGCATCTGGGCAAGCGCCGCAAGGTACGGATCACCGAGACGGCGCGGACCGGGGCCCGGGCGACCGTCGTCAAGAAGCAGCCGGCGAATTGATTTCGCCGACGCCTTTGGCTATCATCTTCTGCCGTTGTCTTGTGGGGAGTAATCAATGACGAAGTCCGACGATACCTACGCGGTCGTCCGCGTCGGTGGGCAGCAGTTCAAGGTCAGCGCCGGCGACACGATCGTCGTCGATCGCGTCGATGCCGAAGAGGGCAAGAGCATCACGCTGGACACCATCGCCGTGCGTGACGGCAGCGGCACGTACGACGCCGCCGCCGCCGGCAGCGCGAAGGTCAAGGCCAAGGTGGCCGAGCACCTTCTCGGCGAGAAGATCAAGGTGTTCACCTACAAGCCCAAGAGCACGTTCAAGAAGACGAAGGGTCATCGAAGCCGTCTCAGCAAGCTGACGATCGAGTCGATCACCCTGAAGTCCGGCAAGGAGAAGCAGGATGGCGCATAAGAAGGGCGCCGGCACCAGCCGCAACGGCCGCGACTCTGAGGCGAAGCGCCTCGGCGTCAAGGTCTTCGCCGGCCAGGTGGTCCCGGCAGGATCGATCATCGTGCGCCAGCGGGGCACCAGGTTCCGCCCCGGCGAGAACGCCGGCATCGGCGTCGACCACACCATCTTCGCCAAGGTGACGGGCAAGCTCGTCTTCACCGAGAAGGCAGCGGGGCGCTTCATCTCGGTCGTCCCCGAGGCCTGAGCAGCGCCGGCGTTCGCCGGCTGCCGACATCATGCTCGACAAGGCCAGCATCTGCGTGCGCGGAGGTCGTGGCGGCAACGGCTCCATGAGCTTCCGCCGCGAGAAGTACGTGCCCAAGGGCGGTCCGGACGGCGGTGACGGCGCGCCCGGTGGCGACGTCGTGCTGGTCGCGAGCCGGCAGCTGCACGATCTCTCGCACTTTCGCCACAAGCACCACTTCGGGGCCGCGAACGGCGGGCACGGCCGCGGGGCCAACAAGCGGGGCGCCGACGGGCCGGAGCTGGTCGTCGAGGTACCCGTCGGCACTGAGGTCCTCGACGGCGACGGCGCACTTCTCGGCGACCTCGTGCGGGAGGGTCAGCGCCTGACGGTCGCCATGGGGGGCGAAGGCGGGCGCGGGAACGTGTGCTTCAAGAGCTCGACCCGCCAGGCTCCGAGATTCGCGGAGCGCGGCCTGGACGGCGAGGAGCGCTGGCTCACGCTGTCGCTCAAGCTTCTGGCCGACGTCGGGCTGGTGGGTCTGCCGAACGCCGGCAAGTCGTCGCTGCTCGCGGCGCTGACACGGGCGAAGCCCAAGGTCGCCGCGTATCCGTTCACGACGATCGAGCCGAACCTCGGCGTGCTGCAGAGCGACGAGGGCCCCGTCGTGCTCGCCGACATCCCCGGTCTGATCGAAGGCGCCAGCGAAGGCGCCGGTCTCGGGCACCGGTTTCTGGCACATATCGAACGCACCGCCGCGATCGTGTATGTGCTGGCCGGGGACGATGGGGCGGAGGCGTGGGCCAGGGACCTGACGACCGTGCGCAGCGAGCTCGGCGCGTTCCGCCCGGGGCTGCTCGAGCGACCGGCCGTCGTGGTCGTGAACAAGGCCGACCTGCTGGACGCGGACACGCGTGCCGCGGCCCGGGACTTCCTCCGCGGCCTCGAGTGGCCGGCCGGGGCGCTTGTCGTCTCGGCTGTCCAGGGCGACGGTCTCGACGGTCTCGTCGAGGCGCTGACGGGCGTCCTTGTGGGTGCCCGTGCGGCGGCCGCCGAGGCGGCCGTGCCCGCGCCGGTGGTGATGCGCCCATCGGAGGATCGTCTCGAGTCGTTCACGGTCGACCGCGCGTCGAGCGGCTTCGTCGTCCGGGGCGCGCAGCTCGAACGGCTGTTCGCGAAGGCCGACCTGGACAACCCGGACGCCGTCGACTACCTCCAGCAGGTCATCGAGCGCGCCGGGCTGAATGAGGCCTTGCGCCGTGCCGGCGCCGTGCCCGGCGACACCGTCGTGGTCGGGGAGCAGGAGTTCGAGTTCTCCTGAGGCGGACGCCGCGACTCGTGCGGCCCCGGCTTTGCTAGAATCGCCGGCGTGAAGACGATCATCGTGAAAGTCGGGTCGAGCACGGTCGCCGACGAACGGCTGCGGCTGCGCCGCCGGCTCCTCGCCGGCCTCGCGGCGGATATCGCGGGGCTCGTGCACGGCGGCCGCCGGGTCGTGCTGGTCTCGAGCGGCGCCATCGCCTGCGGCCAGCACGTCCTCGGCGTGAACGACCGGCCGCGTCAGGTGCCGGCCCTGCAGGCGGCCTCGGCCGTTGGCCAGGGCCGCCTGTTCGCTCACTACGAGCGGCTGTTCGGTGACCACGAGCTCACGGCCGCACAGGTGCTGCTGACCAGCGAGGACTTCGCCCGGCGGAGCAGCTACGTCAACGCGCGGAACACCCTGCGGCGGCTGCTCTCGTGGGGCGTGGTGCCGGTGGTGAACGAGAACGACACGACCGCCACCGATGAGATCCGCTTCGGAGACAACGACGTTCTCGCGGCGCAGGTGGCGATCATGCTCCGTGCCGATCTGCTGGTGCTGCTGACCGACCAGGACGGTCTCTACACCCGCGACCCGCGCAAGCACGGGTCGGCCGAGCTCGTCTCGCGGGTCGGCGACCCGGCGGAGTTGGCGGCGCTCGACGTGGGCGAGGCCTCGCGCCGCGGAGCCGGGGGAATGCGCGGAAAGACGGCCGCCGCGCTCATGGCGGCGGCCGCGGACGTGCGCACCGTCATCGCCAACGGGTCGCGGCCGGGCGTGCTCGCCGCGGCGGTGGCCGGAGAGGACGTGGGGACGCTCATCTCGGGTCGCCCGACCAGCGTGTCGGCCTTCAAGTTGTGGCTTCGTTACGCGAAGCCGGTGCGTGGTACGCTTGAGATCGATGCCGGAGCCGCTCGGGCTCTGGCCGAGGGGGGCGGCAGTCTCCTGCCGGTGGGGGTCGTGGCGGTGCACGGCGGCTTCGTCGCCGGCGACGCCGTGGCGATCTCCGGCCCGGGGGGCGGCGAGATCGCCAGGGGGATCAGTACGATGAGCGCCCGGGACCTGCGCCGCGTGCGCGGTTTGCGCAGTGACGAACTCCGGGCACTCAGCCCTCATCTGGAGGACGAAGTCGTCCATCGGGATTCTCTTGTCCTCGTCGGAGAGGAGGCGGAGTGAGCGTCGAACAGACCTGCGTCGCCGCGAGGCGCGCGGCCCGTACGCTGGCGGGGCTGTCGCGGGCGCGCAAGGACGAGGCGCTTGCGGCGGTCGCCGATGCACTGGACCGCCGGGCCGCCGAGATCATGACCGAGAACGTGGAAGACATCCGTCTCGCGCGCGAGAACCATCTGGCCGACGCGTTCGTGGACCGGCTGCTCCTCGATGAGGACAGGCTGCGTGAGGTGGGGGCGGCCGTGCTGGACATCGCCGCTCTGCCGGACCCCGTCGGCGAGACCGTCGACGGCTGGCGCCTCGACAACGGCGTCGAGTTGCGCAAGGTCCGTGTCCCCCTCGGGGTCATCGCCGTCATCTATGAGGCGCGACCCAACGTGACGGTGGACGCGGCGGCGCTCTGTCTGAAGTCGGGAAACGCAGTCATCCTGCGCGGCGGCAGCGCGGCGAAGCACACCAGCCGCATCCTCGCCGAGGTCGTCAAGGGGGCGCTCCTCGAGTCGGGCCTGCCTCGTGAGGCGGTGTCCTATCTGGGTCCGGACCGGCGCGAGCTCAGTGAGCTCCTGAAGCAGCGCCGCACCGTCGACCTCGTGATCCCTCGCGGCGGGGAGGAGCTCAAGGAATACCTGCTCGAGCACAGCAAGGTGCCGGTGGTGTACGCCGCCGGCGGCAACTGCCACATCTACGTTGACGCCGCCGCCGATCTCGACAAGGCGGTGGCGATCATCACGAACGCGAAGTGCCAGCGCCCCGGGGTGTGCAACGCCGCCGAGACGCTGCTCGTGCATCGCGCGGCTGCAGCGGCCTTCCTTCCTCGCGCGGCGGAAGAGCTCGGTCGGCGTGGTGTGGAGCTGTTCGTCGACAAGCCGTCCGCCGAGGCGATCGGGGACGGCTCTCTGAAACGCGCGACCAAGACGCAGTATCAGACGGAGTTCCTGGCGCTCAAGCTGGCAGTCCGCGTGGTCGACTCGCTCGACGAAGCGCTGGACCACATCGCGACCTACGGTACGAAGCACTCCGAGGCCATCGTCACGGAGGACCTGGCGAGCGCCCGTCGTTTCACCACTGAGGTCGATGCGGCCTGCGTGTACGTGAACGCCTCGACGCGGTTCACCGACGGAGGGGAGTTCGGGCTGGGTGCGGAGATGGGTATCTCCACCCAGAAGCTGCATGTGCGGGGGCCGATCGCTCTCAGAGAGCTCACCTGCGTGAGATACGAACTCTGGGGTGACGGGCAGGTGCGGGAGTAGCGTCGTGGCCGGCTCGACCCCCCGTCTCGGCGTCCTCGGCGGGAGCTTCGATCCGCCGCATGTCGGCCACCTGGCGATCGCCTCCGAGGCGTTCGCCGCTCTCGGACTCGACCGGGTGCTGTTCGTCCCGGCGGCCGCGCCTCCCCACAAGCACGCTGCGGTGGGCTCGACACCCGGCGTGCGTCTCGAGCTCACCGGGCTGGCCGTCGCCGGCGATCCCCGCTTCGCGGTGTCCGACATCGAGCTGGTCCACGGTCTGGTGTACACGGCCGACACCCTGACGGCTCTCCGTGAGCTTCATGCCGTGCGCGACCTGGTGTTCATCCTGGGGTCCGATTCTCTGGTGCAGCTGGAGACCTGGCACCGGCCGGCGGAACTGCTGCGGCTGTGCCACCTGGCGGTCGCGCCGCGGCCGGGCGATCCGCCGGAGGCGGTCGCCGCCGCCGCGGCGCGCTGGGGTGAGGACCGCGTCACGATCCTCGATCTGCCGCTCTTCGGGGTGTCGTCGTCGGGTGTCCGGGCGCGAGTCGCCTCCGATCGCCCGATCCGCTACCTGGTGCCGGAACCGGTGGAGCGGCGCATCGCCGAGCTGGGTCTCTACCGATGACGGTGTTCGACCGGGCCTCCGCGGAGCGGCTGATCGCCGGGAGACTGTCGGCGCGCCGGCGCGCACACGCGCACCGTGTGGCGACGCTGGCGGTGACGCTGGCGAGGCGGTTTGGAGCCTCGCCGGATGCGGCGCAGATCGCGGGGCTGCTCCACGACTACTGCCGCGAGCTGCCGGATGAGGACATCCTGTCGGCCGCCGCGATGTTCGGGATCCCCGTCGGGCCGGTCGAGGCCAGGCGGCCGAAGAAGGTCCTCCACGGGCCGGTCGCGGCCGCCGAACTGTCGGCCGCGGGCCTGGACCGTGAGATCGCGCGCGCCATCGCCCTTCACACGGTCGGCGACGCCGGCATGAGCGTCCTCGAGAAGTGCCTGTATCTGGCCGATTATTGCGAGCCCGGCCGCAGCTTCCCCGGCGTCGACGAGGTGCGGCTTCTGGCTGAGACGACGCTGGACGGCGCCGTGGGTGAGGCGGCTCGGCTCAGCCTGCTCGACATCATCGGTCGCGGCCGGGGGGTGGTGCCGGCCGCGCTCGCGTTGTACAACGAGACCCATGCGGGAGCGTAAGGGGTACAGGTCGGATCGGTTGCGTCGCCGGCGGCGCTCGGTCGTCGAGCGTTCCCAGGCGTGGGTGCTGTACGTCCTCGCGGCGGCGGTCGCGTTCGCGGCGGTGCTCGGCGCGTGGTACGTCGCCGCGAACTGGTCGGACGAGGGCGCTTCGCGGGAGAAGTCGGGGTACCTGGCCGCCCTCGAACTGACCGTTCCCGACCGCGAGGACCCCGTCGCCGCGGTGCTCGTCGTCCAGGATCCGGGGGGCGGTGATCCCGGCGTGTACCTGATCCCTCCCGACCTCCTGCTGGAGGGTCCCAACGGGGAGTACGTGTTCGCCGGGGACGCCATGGCGGCCGGGACGTTCGAAGGGGATCTTCAGCGGGTCGTCGGCGCGCCCGTCGACGCCGTGTACCGCGTGCCGGTATCCGACCTGGGCCGCTGGGCGGCGGCGGAAGACGTGACGGTGGAACTGGAGCGGCCGGTCAGTGTGGACCTGCCGGCGGGTACCCTCGTCTACCGGGACGGCGACGCGGTGCCTACGTCCGACCTGCCGGCTCTGTTCGCGGCGACCGGGGTGAACCGGCGGGACCTGGTGACGCTGCAGACGAGTCTGCTGCGGTCGAGCCTGGAAGCGGCGGCGCTGCGGCCCGCCGACGTCCGTGCCCGGCTGGGCGGGAGGGCCGGCGGGGCCACGCCGGCCGGCCATCCCAGCCTGAACGGACTGGTCGAGCGCATCACATCCGGATCGGCTTCGGTCGCGCGCTTTCCCTCGGGCACGAGGACGGCGGAGGACCAGTTCGCCTTCGTGCCGGATGCGGCCGATGTGATGGCGGAGATCACTCGCCGCACGCCGGGGTTCAAGGCCGCCGTGACCGTCCAGGTGCGCAACGGCAGCGGCAAGGTGGGCGTCGGCGAGGCAGCGGTGGATCTGCTCTCCAGCCTCGACATCAATCTGCCCGCGCCTCTCAACGCCGACAGTTTCTCGTATCGCCAGACCCAGATCCTGGCGAGCCCGGACGTTCTGCCGCTGGCTCGGGACATCCGTGCTATACTCGGCCGCGGCGTCGTTCTGGACGGCTCCGACCTTCCGTCGTCGACCATCGAGGTCATCCTCGGCGCCGACTTCAACGTTTCACCCTCCGAGAATAAGGACCAGCCGTAGCAGCCCACGCCGAAGTCACTATCGCAGAGCGCCTGGTCCAGGGTATCGTCGCGCTGGCCTTCGCGAAGAAGGCTCAGGACGTGGTCGTTCTGGAGATGGGCGACGCGGTCGGCTACACGGAGTACTTCGTCATCGCGACCGGTGGGAATCCCCGTCAGACGCGCGCGATCGCTGACGAGATCGTGCAGAGACTGCGGCCCGAGTTCCGGCCGGCACGGGTGGAGGGGGAGCGCGAAGCCGAGTGGATCCTCGTGGACTATCTGGATGTGGTCGTCCACGTCTTCACCCCGGCGGCGCGCGAGTTCTACCGGCTCGAGACGCTGTGGGGCGACGTCCCGCGCCTGGAGATCGAGACGGAGGGCTGACTCTCTCCGTGAAGAAGCAACGCCACAGCAACGATCACGTTGGGGAGGCCCACATGCGCGGACCGATCCTCGCGGCGTTCGCCGCGGTCATGGCGGCCCTGACGCTCGCCGCTTTCGTTCCCGTGGAGGCCGCGGCATTCGATCGCGCCGCCAACGAACGGACGCTGCTGCAGTTGATCAATCACGCGCGGACCCAGCGTGGCCTGCGGCCGGTCGCCGGTGCGCGCGCTCTTCACCGGGTGGCAGTGAGGCATTCGCGCGACATGCTGGTGCGCGACTACTTCGCGCATTCGTCGTCTGCCCGCTCCACGGGCACCTGGTCGGTGGGCGAGATCATCGGCTGGGGGAGGAGCTACCTGGGCACACCTCAGAGCGTGTTCAAGCGCTGGATGCGATCGCCGGCTCACCGCAGCATCCTTCTCGGCAGTCGCTGGCGTGCCGTCGGCGTCGGGTGCGCGCGCGGTACGTTCTGCGGCGCTTCCGGGGCGATCATGTACACGGTCGACTTCGCGCGCCGCGTGCGCTGATCTCCGGGCGCACACCCCTGTATTGACCTGCTGTGCCCGGCGGGGATACGATACGAACATATGTTCGTATCCGACCGGGCAATCCTGCATCTCGACATGGACGCCTTCTTCGCTTCGGTGGAGCAGGCGCGTCGTCCCGAACTGCGCGGCCTGCCGGTCGTCGTCGGCGGCGAGCGCGGAGGGCGCGGGGTCGTCTCGGCCTGCTCCTACGAGGCGCGCGCCTACGGCGTGCACAGCGCGCTGCCCATCACGCAGGCCGAGCGGCTCTGCCCGCACGGGGTGTTCCTGCCCGTCGACATGAAGGCCTACCTCGCCGTCCACCGGTCCCTGGTCGAGCTTCTGGGCCGGTATACCGACCTCGTCGAGGTGGCGTCCATCGACGAGGCGTACCTCGATGTCACCGGCAGCCGGCGGCTGTTCGGCCCGCCGCGTACCATCGCCCACCGCATCCAGGAGCGGGTCTACGACGCGCATGCGCTCACCTGCTCCATCGGTATCGGACCCACCAAGCTGCTGGCCAAGCTGGCGGCCGGCCTGCACAAGCCGGCCGGCATCGGCGAGCTGACCGCCGCCGATGTGCACGGCCGTCTGCGCGACCTTCCGGTGGGCGAGGTCTGCGGCATCGGGCCGGTCACACAGGAGCGGCTCGCCGCGCTCGGTCTCAGCACGGTAGGCATGCTCCAGGACGTGCCGTTCCCGCTGCTCGCCGCCGCGTTCGGCAGGGGCGCCCACGGGCTGCGCCAGCTCGCTCTGGGGCGCAGCCTCTCGCCGGTGCGCAGCGAGCGGCCGCTGCCGAGATCGGTCGGCCGCGAGACCACCTTCGACGACGACGTCAACGACCTTGGACTGCTGCGCGCCACGCTGCTCTCGCTCACCGACCACGCCGTCGCCGAGTTGCGCCGCAAGGGGCTGGCGGCCCGCACCGTGACGCTCAAGGTGCGCTTCAACACGTTTCACACCGTGAGCAGGCGCCGCACGCTGGCTCGGCCGGTCAGCACCGCGCGGCCTCTTTACGAGACGGCCGCGGCGCTGCTCGGCGAACTCGAGGTCGGCGCCCGCTGGGTGCGCCTCGTCGGGGTGAGTCTCGGCGGCTTCACGCACGACGCCTTCCAGCTCACCCTGGACGACGGCTGGCGTGAGGTGGCGCTCGGCGAGGCCGTCGACCGGGTGCGCGAGAAGTACGGGTTCAAGGCGCTCACTCTGGCGGGCGGCGCGCCGGCGCGCCGGCACCTCGATCACCAGTCGCCGGCGCAGTCGTTCCACCCTGATGCGGCGGGTGAGGGCGCACCCGCGGTCGGCGCATCCACGGACTCCGGCGCAGCCGCCGTCCGGGGCACGTGAATCCCCGTACCCCTGTGCTAGACTTCATCCTTCCGAGAGGACGCGACCGGTCGTTCACGCGCCCGCGTGTGGGCGGCCGGCGAAAGACACACGAGGAGACCCCGGATGAACGACCCAGCCAAGATCAGGAACATCGCTCTCGTCGGCCACCGCGGGACCGGCAAGACGTCGCTGTTCGAGGCGCTCCTGTTCGGCGCCGGGGCGATCACGCGACTGGGCTCCGTCTCTGACGGAACGACCGTCTCAGACTGGGACGACGATGAGAAGAAGCGGCAGATGAGCCTCTCGGCCGGTCTGGCGCACCTCGACCGGGGCGGATTGTCGTTCAACGTCATCGACACGCCGGGCGATTCGAGCTTCCTCGCGGACGCCATCGCCGCCATCCAGGTCGTCGAGACCGCTCTCGTCGTGGTCAACACGGTGCTCGGCGTCGAAGTGCAGACCGAGCGCCTGTGGGATCGCGCCGGCGCCCGCGGTCTGGGGCGCGTCGTCGTCTGCAACATGCTCGACCGGGAGCGCGCCGACTTCGAGCGCGCTCTCGGCGCCCTCCAGGAGTCCTTCGGCGGCCAGGTGGTCGCCGTGCAGATCCCGATCGGCACGGAGCACGAGTTCGAGGGCGTCGTCGACCTGCTGACCATGAAGGGCTATCTCTACGACGGCGGCACGGTCACCGAGGGCGACATCCCGGCGGACCTCGCCGAGGCGGCAGCGGCTGCTCGCGACAAGCTCATCGACGCCGTCGCGAGCACCGACGACGACCTGGCTGAGAAGTACCTCATGGAAGAGGAGATCACGGCTGCGGAGCTGAAGGCGGCGTTCTCAGCCGCGGTGGCCGCGGCACAACTGTTCCCGGTGGCCTGCGTGTCGGCGACGGCGAACATCGGCATCGATCGCCTCTTCGAGGTCCTCGCGCTGGCGGCCTCACCCGCCGCGGTGCCGGCGCCCGTCGCCGTCGGTGATGAGGGCGAGGTCAAGCTCGACTGCGACCCGAGTGCGCCCGCCGTGGCCTTCGTGTTCAAGACGCTCGCCGACCCCTTCAGCGGGCACGTGAACGTGTTCCGGGTGTTCCAGGGCACGGTCGGCAGCGATTCCCAGATGGTGATCGCCCGTGACGGCCACAAGGAGCGTCTCGGACAGCTCCTGAAGA
>Ga0172370_10002738_pt1 | contig 25073 bp, 27 predicted proteins | sample LakKiv5m_FD_114538 | JGI IMG/M metagenome (GOLD analysis project Ga0172370, IMG submission 114538) | Freshwater microbial communities from Kabuno Bay, South-Kivu, Congo - kab_022012_11.5m | ecosystem: Environmental > Aquatic > Freshwater > Lake | place: Democratic Republic of the Congo...
ATAATATAATAACCTTAAATTAACCAATTAACATGACCAAAAGAAATAAGAAAATCTATACAGCCATAATATTTATCGGTTCACTAGTTTTGATTCTTACCACTTTTGTATCGGCATTTCTATTTTAGATGAGTAATAGTTTTAGCCCAACAGATACAATTACTTCAATAAAGGGTGTCGGTAACTCAATTTCAAAAAAAATAAATAAGTTAGGTATTCAATCCGTCGGTGATTTATTAAATCATTTTCCCAAAAAATATTATGATTTTACCGAACTTGTATTAATAAAAAATCTTTCGGAGGGAAAGATGGCTAGTTTTATCGGCACAATAGGAAAAATAAATTCATTTTTTACAAAAACAGGCAAACTTATTACCCAAACAGCCGTAAATGACTCAACAGGAAAAATATTATTAACCTGGTTTAACAATCCTTATATCAAACGTATTCTTAAGGAAAATACTTCTTACACAATAGCAGGTAGGGTATCTTTTTGGGGTAGGGGGCTAACTGTCGTTTCTCCAATTATTGAAGAAGGTAGTACCCCATCAATAAACACCGGAGGGTTTGTTCCTATTTATCCTCAAACCGAAGGCATTACGTCAAAATGGCTCAGAACAAAAATTTATCAATTGCTATCGGATGTAGAAATTGATGATCCGATTGAAAATAAACTATTAAAGTCACTTAATTTATTGTCTGAAAAATATGCCTATCAAAATATTCATTTCCCCATATCAACAGATTTACGTTGGAAAGCAGACAAAAGACTTTCCTTTAACGAACATTTACGTATAAATATCACCAATCGTTTGGCACAGCGAAATCTTGGTGAATCTATTGCAATAAAAATTAACCAAAAAACTACAAATGAAACAAATCAAAATCTTCCCTTCGTCTTAACTACCGATCAACAAAAAACCATTTCCGCTATCTATAAAGATCTTCAAAACGCTGGTTTCACCCACCGTCTCATACAGGGTGATACTGGTTCTGGAAAAACGGCCACATTAGTTTTTGCCGCAAATCAATGTCTGTTTAATAATTTCAGTTGTGCAGTAATGGCACCCACCGAAATACTTGCCGTTCAGCATTTTAAAACATTCCAATCACTTTCGCTATTTCCCAAACAAATTCAATTAATTACCGGTTCGTTAAAACAAAAAATACAGACCAATCAGCCTAGAATTTTTATAGGCACCCATTCGTTACTAACTCAACTCCCCAAAATATTAAAATATCCTCTTGCTTTTGTGGCAATAGACGAACAACACAAGTTTGGGGTAAATCAAAGAAACGAACTAATTAATAGATCTCCGGTTCCTCATCTGTTTAATCTCTCGGCAACACCAATTCCAAGAACTGTTGCTCTGGGATTACTTGGAGAAATTAATATCAGTAATATTACCCACAAACCACAAAATCGTCTTCCGACAAAAACATTTATTGTTTCTCCAACTCATTTCAAAAAAAGTCCAAATTGGCTAAAAGATCAGCTATCACACGGTAGTCAAATATTCGTTGTTTGTCCAAATATTGAAGAACATCAATTAGGACTGGCATCAGTAGAAAAAATTACAAAAATATATGAAAAAATTGCTGATGATAAATTCCCGGTTTTTACCATTCACGGAAAAATGAATTCAGACAAACAAAAGGATATTCTAACAAAATTTATAACTGCTCAAAAAGGAATACTTGTATCAACTTCATTAATTGAAGTCGGTATTGATATTCCCTCGGCAAATATTATGATTATCCATTCAGCCGAACGCTTTGGACTTGCGAGTCTTCACCAACTGCGAGGTAGGGTAGGAAGAGGTAAAGAACAAGGATACTGTTTTCTGGTACCAACAAATGATGACCAAGAAGAAACCGAGCGATTGCAATTACTTCAAAAATATAAATCCGGTTTGATTTTGGCAAAAAAAGACCTTCGTTTAAGAGGTGCTGGAGAGATATTTGGCACCAAACAACATGGATTGTTACCAACAAGATTAAAATATTTTTGGTCAAAAAAACTATTCCTTACAGCAAAAAAAATTGCTAGAGAAATGGTTGAAAATTGTCCCCAAAAAGCAAAACACATTGTCAGCTCGTTTGAAACTTGCTAAAATATACCCATAGCGAGTATTAATTAACAAAGTTTACTATGGCTGCAACACCAAAAAGAAAAATTTCAACCAAAAGACAAGGAGCTAGACGTTCACAAATTCACCTCATTGAGCCAAAAATGATCGTATGCAAAAAATGTGGTAATTTAAAAAAGTCTCATTTTGCTTGTCCTGTTTGTAAAACCAAATAACCTACCGTGAAATCTGCCCAAGACCCAAGACATCTCAAACGCATTGATGTATTTAAGTCATTGTTTGCAGGTACATTTACTACACAACCGGAACAACCCACAAGAGTGGATAAAATCCAAACCAATATTAAAAAAATAGATTCAATTATTCAAAAATGCGCCCCAGAATGGCCATTGTCTCAGATCAATAGGGTTGATTTGGCAGTATTAAGACAAGCGGTTTACGAACTTTTAATAAAAACCGAAACGCCAACTAAGGTGATTATTGATGAAGCTGTTGAAATCGCCAAACGTTATGGTGGAAAAACCAGTTCAAGCTTTGTCAATGGAGCCTTAGCAACCGCCATCAAATTAACCGGCAGAGAAGATAATTCCGATGACACAAACAAATCTTAATCCACTTCAAGAGCTTCTTGGTTATAATTTTAAGAATAAAAAATTACTTGAGACAGCTCTTACTCATCGCTCTTGCTTAAATGAACCTGGAGTGAAGGAAAGCTACGAGCGACTTGAATTTTTAGGAGATGCAGTGTTGGAAATGATTATTTCGGTATATCTTTTCAACAAATATCCCGACAAAATGGAAGGTTATCTTACTGCAGCGAGATCAGCAACGGTACGAACCGAAGCTCTGTCAAAAATCTCAAAAAATCATGGAATTGACACTTTCATTCGTATGAGTAGGGGAGAGGAATCAACAGGTGGCAGAAACAACCCCTCAATTCTTGAAGATGTCATTGAAAGCTTAATAGGTGCGCTGTACTGCGATGGTGGAATTGACGCGGCAAATCAATTTTTCACAAAATTTATTCTTCCAAATGCCGTAGAAATCATCACCGAAGACAAACTAAAAGATGCTAAATCAAGCCTACAAGAACGTGTTCAAAGTAAGGGTTTTACCTCTCCTTTATATAAAACTATTAAAGAATCGGGCCCAGATCATGACAAAACCTTTGAAGTTGCCGTCTTTATCAATAATCAAGAAATTACATCAGGCTCAGGCAAAAGCAAGCAGGAAGCTGAACAGAACGCTGCTAAAAAGGCTATTGAGCTGATATAATATCGCTATGCTAAAAATCAAACTACAGCCAACCGGGAAAAGACACCAGCGTTTTTATCGCATTGTGATAGCCGAAGACAAATCAAAACTATCGGGGAAAGTGATTGACACAATTGGTACTTACAATCCTCACAACCCTGAAAACACTGTTGATATAAATAAAGAAAAATATCAACAATGGTTATCTAAAGGTGCTCAACCAACAGACACTATTAGAAAATTATTTAAATAAAATGAAACAACTTATTGAGTACATCGTCAGTAACATCGTCAACCATCCGGAAAGTGTAATAATCACCGAAGAGCAAACAGAGGATAGACAAGCCACCAAATACCTAATCAAAGTTGATCCCGAAGATGTTGGTCGTGTTATTGGAAAAGAAGGCAAGGTTATCAAATCTATTCGTCAGATTGTACGAATTGCCGCAATTCAAAAAGGTACACGAGCCATAGTTGATCTTCAAGAAGAAGGTTCCAACAAACAAGAAAATACAACTGAATCCGAAAAAGAAATTGCTTCCGATTTGGTAGAAGAAAAAGAAGAGGCCTTAGAAGATGTTGCTGAAGTTATTGAAGAAAAAAAAGAGGAAAAAACCGAAGATTAGAAACCAAATAAATTGCCGGAGGTGTTGATTGCTACAGGCACATCAGAGTTATCGGTTCCTTGGGTAAATTGTGAATAACCGGATATTTCATCAACAAGCTTCATGTCTTGGTCGGTAAATTGCATAATTTTTGATAAATCAACCTGTTTTAAAACCGCTTGAAAATATTTCACCTCCAATTCCATTTTAATAGACTTGTCTATTGAGACCGATTTTGCCAACTTACTTACTTCTTGCATTCCCAAATCGGAAACAACTCCAAACGGCAAAGATGTTTCAATTTTTTTTATAAAGGAAAGAAGTGAATCAACCGGAGCCACTACCGACAATTTAATCGGATAACTTATAAAGTTCACCATATTTTCGCCTTTTCCATTATTTCCCAAGGATGGTTTTTCGGAGTTATATAAAATTCCGGAGGGCAAAGAATAAGAAATAATATTTACTCCTGTCTCATTACTAAGGTTACGCAATATAAACACCGCATTTTCAGGATAATAAGATCTGGGGATTGCTTGCAAAATTAAATTTTGGGTCGTTTCGGGGATTTCTTCATTTAGTTTATCAAAACCCTCTTTAGAGCTCTTTAATGACTCCAAATTATCCTGTTTACTCGTCAAACTTGACTTTAAATCACCAATTGAAGCAAATTTAGGCCAAATTACAAATATAAGAACAAATAACATCACCATTGCCGAAAGCAAAAAAGTAACCAACATTCTAATTAGTCCTTCATCAACCCAATCGGGTAGAACGAATCCAAATATTTTTTTATAACCAATTATTTTATTGTCAGCCATTTCCTTTTAACTCCAGTTGTAATCTTGTTGTGTAAGAACCGTTTTTTTCTTTTGATACCCCCTCAATATATGCTCCGGAAAAATATTTACTATTATTCCAAGTTTCTTTATTTAACAATACTTTTTCTAAAGATTGAAAGGTATATATGTCATTGGCGTTTATTGACATTGAAATCCAACCTTTTATTTTAAAATCAATACTGGTTAAAAATGATTTTGCAGGAAGTAATGCGGAAATTTGATCCAAATAATCTTTGTACTGGAATCTTGTTTTATTAATATTTTGAATCTCGTTCAAAATCAATTTTGTTAATACAAACCTACTTAGTTTTTCGTTATTTTTAAGCATTGCATTTGATATGCTTATGGATTCGTTTTCAACATCATTTATTTTTTTACTAAACACGGACATTGAGATAATTACATACAAAGTAACTCCAATAAAATAAGTTAAAAACAACCCAAATAAAGACAACATCCCAATCTTGGTCCAGTTTTTACCGGTATAAGATTTTCTTTTTCTGCTGATTAAATTTACCTTTATCATGGAATCTCAGTTGATAAACCCAAGGCTGTTGCAAAAACTGGACCAAGAGCCGCATATTTTTGGTCAACGTTTTTCCCCGAAAAACAATCTCCCATAATTATTTCCACACCAGGAAGCGACTCGGAAAGATAGGGAATTAGTCCAAGTAAATATGCACCGCCACCCGTTAATATTATTTTGTTAACTGTTGATTCATTGTGTTCATTTTGATATCCAACAATCAATTTTTTTAACTCTCCAACCAAATTATCAATCACGGGTTTCAAAACATTGAACATTTTCCCTTCTAGCTGATCTTTTACCATACCATAGGTTCTTTTATAACTCTCGGCTTGTGTAATCGGCAACCCAAACGCGTCTGCGGTTAGCTTTGTCATTACTGTTCCACCAAAGGGTAGAAAATAATTGCCAAATATCTTTTCTTTACCGGTTAAGATTAATTCTGTACCACTAGCTCCAATATTTACCAAAATGGATGGATTATCATCACTTAAGTTATCTGAAAAAGCCCTCATCAACGCAGGAATTTCATTTTCTAGACGAAGAGGTGTCAGTTCAAGAAGCTCCAATAATTGAGCATAAGTATCCGATACGGCAGTTGGCACCGCCACAACATAAACAGAAATTTTTTCATCTCCTTTGAGTTTATCCGGTTTTTCTAAGACAACCCAAGAAGTTTCCACCTCATTGGGAGGAAAGGGGACAGACTGGTCTAATTCCCATTTAATAGCTGTTGCCAACTCTGGAGTTGACATAATTGGTAATTTCATTACCTTTGAATAGACTAAGGATTCGGAAATTGAGGCAACTACTTGTTTGTCTCGTAAACCAGCATTTCTTATCATTTCCTTTATTTCATCCGCAAGAGTAATTTTCTCTGCGTTATTCATCGTCATTAGTGTTTTTCCAGAACTATTTACACCCACCGCAACCACCGAAACCTTATTTCCGTCGGTTTTAATTATCTTGACACTAGTTGAACCAATATCCAATCCAAAATGGGCAGACATACTTTACTCAGTATACCTTAAAACGAAGTTTTAAATCAATAAACTATTGAATTATTTGCCCTCCGGAAAACAATGCATAATCAAACACCGAAGGTACAGAATCAAATGCCGACTCATCATACTGCAACCCATATTTTACAATGTTATTATCCGACGGAACCAAACCAATTGATTTAATCGATTTTATTTGAGAGGGGAATGCTTCACCTGCAACGGGAACAATTTTTAATCTGGCTGAGGACCCCAATACGGTAATTCTTATTTTTGAAACATTGCTATTTATACTAATGTTATCGGTCCATCTTGGATACAACCCCGAGACAATTTTTCCTGCAGTAAAATTGTTCAAACTATCATAATCAAATGCTTTATCGGATATTTTTCCTGACGTTTCAACTAACGAAACAAAAAGTGCCGGTTTGTCTAATGGATTCGCCTCATCCGGACCCCAATAAATCGAAAAACCGGATAGAGAATTAACAAGAAGAGTTAACTCTACAGAACTTCCAGTTTCCATCAATCCCGTTTCCAAGCTATCAATTCCTGAATCGCTTTTTGTGGTTATATAATTGGCATTTTGAACCGAATTATTTGCCGGATTTAATATTAGCTGTTCCAAACCAGACTGAGCATAAAGCAATGCCTGAACTCCTTCCGACTCAGTTTGTTGAATTCTCGTATCTACTGTTGATCTTGAAGCTAATGAAACAGCCAAAGCACTCACAACTGTCATGATGAGAACCAGAATCAAAGCCACTTGTCCATTATCTTTTTTATTTTTTACCATTCTCATTAATTTATGCCACTATTTAATAAATTAATATCTTTATTAAAAATATTTTTTGTAACCTCTCCCGACTGTATGTTGGGGGAAGCTTCAATATACAAATTAATCTTATCATTTACTCCGGATTTGCAAAACCAAGTAAATTCTAATTTGCCTATAGACATATTCTGATTACTAATGGTTGCCGAGTCCGAAGCCACCTTTCCATTATCAAGAGAGTAGGTTATGACTGCACCAGAAGGACTACGAACAACTAATGTACTACCAGTAACTCCATCTTCTCCGCCTGCCAAACAATTAATTCTCAAATTATCATCAACTCTTACTACTTCACCATAACGCAAACTCCATTCAATCATTTCATCAATCATGCGCAAACCGGAATTTAACGATGACTGAATATCGCTTACTCCACTTGAACGGAAACTGCGATAAAAAATTGCCGTTCCGCCAACCAATACTATTATTAAAAGCGAAACAGCAACAATCAATTCAATTAAAGTATAACCTTTTTGATGAATTTTCATTTTCTTGGTTTAGCCAATGTTTGTGATAACTCCGTTGTAATTTTATTATTACCGTCGTTCCAATCTATACTAACTTTCATATCAATTCCAACAAGGCTGCCTCCATCGTACACCTCATTGTTATATGTGATTCTACAAGTATATTTTGTTGTATCATAACCTGCCTCACAAACACTATACACATAAGGGTTTGAAAAAAACAATATTGGTTCCTGATCTTTATACTGACGAAAACGATTTAATTGGTTTTGGGCAATATTTATTGCCTGATTTTTCTTTGTTTGAAAACTTGCCAAGCTCAAAGATCTTGTAATCAAATCGGAAACACCAACCAAAACAAGAGCAATAATCCCAACCGCAACAACTATTTCGATCAACGACTGTCCTTTATTTCTATCTTCCATTATTTAATAATTTATTGGACACTAATATTTCCATTTTCATCAGTTTTTATTTCCATATCGTTAATATTTTCCAGCGAAAAAACATAATTTTTGGTAAAACTACCGGTTCCCGGTTCAATATCTATATTTAGACTATCGGAAAAATACGCTTTAGAAAATATTTTTTCTTGATTAACAACTAAAATTTCACCACTATTGCATACTGCATAAGCCGAAATTGACTGACAATCACTACATGATGCACCGCTTTTGTCAGATTTAACATTGTACTTAACCAAACCGTCACAACGATTACCGTCATAAATAGGATATACCAAATTTTTGGCCATAGCTTGAATCTTACGAAGCTCTGTTTCAAAATTACGAACATCGTTTAGTGCTGATTGCCGAACATTAAACTGAGTATATGTAACCAAAGACATGCCAGACAATAAAGCAATAACTGCAATTACAACAATAAGTTCAATTAAAGTAAAAGCGCTATTTTTCATATCCATCATGGATTCGTTAGTGTAAGCGGATCACCTTCATAACAATCCGCCGTCAATTCGTATCCGTCAACATTTATAGAATAACTATATCTTTCACCGGAATCGCATGGTTTTGGATCTTTAGGTGTTGATTTTAAAGTAACCACACTGGGAACAGAATTGGGGCATGTTACAGTCTCATATATACCTGCAGGATACTGACCATCAATTGATCTACACATCTCTAATGCTTGACGAATTGTTTCTAAATCCGCACTTCTTCTGGCATTTCTACTATTCTTGCTAATAGTTGTATATGAAACGACTCCGATTGCCATTACGACTCCAATTATTCCGATCACAACCAAAAGTTCCAATAAAGTAAAGGCGTTTTTTTTCATTGTAGATTTCCTACACAATAATAAGTCTTTCCGCTATTCCAAGCGCAGTTAGCACCTGAATTTCCGGATGTGTTTTTTTCCATCAACGCACAAATACAGTATGAAGTTCCTCCCGTACAACTTTCGCTATAAACATATAAACCCGATCCGTCGGGATCAACCGGCCAACCGCTTTTGAGATAAGAAGCAGCATCTTGACAAGAGGTTGGATAAGAAAAAGTATTCTCCGAGTAATACTGTTCCAAAGCACTTTGTATTGCAACCATATCTTGTTTTCTTCTTGAATCTCTACCGCTTTTTTGGGTAGTGGAGTAAGCAACAGTTCCAAGAGCAACCAAAATCCCTATGATTCCTATTACTACCAAGAGTTCAAGCAAAGTAAAGCCATAGTTATTTTTTTTCATTCTTTATGGATTAGTAATTTGATAAATGACACCCTCGTTTGATGAACCGCAAGGAACAGATACTCCTCCAACAAGCAATCTGGTTGTATCGGCTTTATTTTCCAAACACGCAGTCACAGTATAGGTACTATTGGTTAATCTTGTATATGTATAAGAAGGCCAAGTTGCTCCAGTTGATTCTTTTGGATCATTAAATATAATTTTTGAGTACTCGCCACCAAGTAATGTTTCTTGAAAATTTGTCTCTTCAGGATATTTTCCAGCGTTATCATTTTTATAAAGTTCCAAAGCTTTTTGTAACTGACTTAAATCACTCTTTCTCTGTACATCTCTAGCCCTTACTCTAGCCTGATTAAAATTAAATACTGCCATTCCCGAAAGCACAGCAATAATTCCCATTGATACCAGTAACTCAATTAAGGTAAAACCTTTTTGTCTCATGTTATTTTGTTCTTAATAATCCTGTATCGGTTAGCTTGTAGTTACAGTTCACTTCACCGCACATTTGATCCCAAGTTGTTACATTTTGATCCGCATCTTTTACTACATCCTTATCCTCGGTATTCTCAAGTGCAGCATACAAAGCAAAACCACCCACACCTGGATCATCGGGTACATAGACATAATCTCTCGTAGAGCTTGGGTCAACCGGAATTTTATCCATATACACTGCCTTTGCGGTCACCTCGTTATTGTTATATGCATAGATTGAAGTGTTACATGCTATTTCATTTCCATCAATTCCCGGGCAAAGCATCTCTCCGCTCTCATCAATACTTGGATATCTTCCCAAATCATTATTAAATAGTTCAATAGCTTTTGCCATTTGATTTAAATCATTTTTTCTCTGGGTATCTCGTGATTTCAATGTTGCTTGAGTATAGCTTCCAATACCAATAACCGACAAAATTGCAATCAAAGCCATTGTCAAAATCAGTTCAATCAATGTAAAACCGCTCATATTTCTTCTCACACCTTCATTGTGCAAGAAACCGAGATAAATGTCAAACAAGAAGTCCGAGATACCAATTCCAAATAGTTCCTCCCCAAAGTAAAGACACTACCGTTCCCAAAATTAAAAACGGGCCAAAAGGAAGGTATTGACTGATCTTTTTCTTTCCAAATAAAATTAATACTATTCCTACCAAGGCCCCAAAAACAAAGGAAAGTAACATTCCGGGTAAAATTCTTGGCCATCCTAACAAAAGTCCAAGTGAAGGAGCCAAATAAATATCACCCCAACCAAAACCATCAACTTTTTTAATTGCTTTTGTGAGAATCTGTAAAAACAAAAAAAGCATACATAAACCAATACCGGAAATCAAAGCGTTTAACAGATCGGTTATCTGCATAATACCAAAACCGGTTAATCCAATTCTATAAAACAAAGCCAAAGAAAATAATAATAAATTTAAACTAAATGGAATTACCATATAGAGCAAATCCGTCATAAAAATCGAAAGAAACACCATGCCGACAACTAACCAAAAAACCGGCTGAATGAAACTCCAAGGAGAGCCCACCAACTTAAAAAAATTAAACCCAACCAAAAACCACCAAACAAAAAGAACTCCCGTCAAAAACTCAATCAACGGGTAGCGAATTGATATTTTTTTATGACAATAAGCACACCTTCCTTTTAGCCATAAATATGACAAAAGAGGAATGTTATAAAACCAAGCCAATTGGTGTTTACATTTTGGACAAATTGATCTTCCGGATAGGGGAGACTTACTGTGAGACATTCGAAAAATAACCACATTTAAAAATGAACCCCACACCAATCCCATGACAAAAATAAATATAATCACCAAAAGCATAGAATAATGATACATCAACTTTCTCCTATCCAGAATACAAAAAAGAGGGGATTACACCCCTCTTTTTAATACAAATACCTTTTAAATGATTTACTGGAAACACTGAACACACTGACCGGCATCTCTTTGAGCGGCTGTGCAACCGTCAGTTATAACTCCAGCTGTTGCAATATTATAAATTGTTTGCCCGTCTGACCTGTTTGATTTACTTTCGGGAGGAAAACATACACCTACTCTAGTGGTGCTTCCTGAAGTTACGTATAAAGTTGTTGAAAGACCGTCAAAAAATGTACTCTTTATTTCGCCATCAAGCAAAAGCGTGTTATCAACACAAGTCTTCATAGTAGCATCATGACCGGTTGAGCCGGGTTTGTTTACCAATACTGTCGGCCAAGGACTAACTGTCGTGGCGTCTGTAAGAGTATCCGAAGCAGTCGTACAGTCATAAGTTCCTGAAACTGTCTGTTTATACCAAGGCAAATAGCCATGATTTGCATAATAGCGCTGTGATGACTGTAAAAATTCAATTGCAGCACTTCTATTATTTGTGTCTCTTGCTTTCTTTAACTGCTCAAAGGGGTCAATAGCGGCCAAAAGACCGGCAGCTAAAATACCCAACACACCAATGACAATCAAAAGCTCCATTAAAGTGAAACCTTTATTTAGTCTGTTCATTTTTATTATTTTTTATAATTCAATAACTACTCTCACTATGAATGATTAAAACTGACTTGTCAAGTTATATATAGGCATAATCACAGCTATTACCAAAAAACCAACTCCAATACCCATAACAACCATAATTAATGGCTCTATCGCTGTTGTTAGTGCTTTTATCTTTACTTCACTTTCACCTTCATAAAAAGTAGCTAACTTTGCTAAAACCTCATCCAACTTTCCGGTTTCTTCACCCACAGAAATCATCTGTCCCAAAATTGGAGGAAATACTTCATATTGCTGAATTGCTTCAGCCAAACTTACGCCTTTTTCAACCATTGAGGCTACTTGACGAATTTCCGCTCCATATACATTACTTCCGATCGTTTCGGAAACTATTTCTAAAGTATCCAAAATCGGAATACCGGCAGCCAACAGCACACTAACCGTCCTTGAAAACTCGGTAATTATCAAATCTTTTCGTAATTTTCCCCAAATTGGTATTTTAAACGATAACTGTTCCACCACCAAAGAACCCACTTCCATTCTCGCCCAGTTTCCGATTAATACCGATATCAATCCCAAAACCGTTGCAATAACAAACCAAAACTTGGCCATAAAACTGGATACACCCATTAATATTTTTGTTGGAAGCGGTAGCTCTGCTCCAAAATCTTTATACATTGCAGTTAACTTCGGAACCACAAAAACCATCATTATTGTCGCAATAACCACAATACCGATAATAATAATCATCGGATATACCATCGCTCCTTTTGTTTTGCTACGAAATTCTCTTTGTTTATCCAAGGCGTCCGCCAATTTCTTTAACACTTGATCAAGAACTCCGGCGGACTCACCGGCACGCACCATAGCCAAATACACCGAAGAAAATCCACCACCCGACGTCTCCAAAGCTTCAGCTAAAGTACTTCCCCCCTCAACTTCAGTTAATACTTTTTCAATCACAACTTTTAAAGATTGACCTGATTGCATTTTTAATATTCTCAATGCACTAACTAAAGGTAATCCTGCTCCAACCATGGTGGATAATTGACGTGTAAAATTGGTTATCTCGTCTTGTTTTGGCTTTGAAAATTTACCAAAAATAGCATCAACGCTTAACTGATCTGCCTCACCAAGAGAGGTAATTATCATTCCCTTACTTCGTAAAATCGTTGCTACTTGTTTTTCGTCGTTCGCTTCCATTACACCACTTGAAACAATCCCTTTTTGATCGCGAACTTTATAATTAAATGTTTTCATAATTATCTTCCGCCAATCATTTTGTCTAATACCGATGGTCTTATTGCATACTCTAAAGCAACCGCCCTATCAACCACATTCTTATTTACCAAATCAGCCAAATTTTGCTCCAATAGACTCATACCCAGATTTCCGCTTGTTTGAATTACATTATCAATCTGGAAAGATTTTCCCTCTCTAATATTATTACGAACAGCCGGAGTTGCAATCAAAATTTCTGTAGCTACTATCAATTTTCCCTCTGTTGTTGGGACTAAACGTTGTGATAATACAGCTTCAAGAACCATAGATAGCTGCAACACAATCTGGGGTTGTTGATCTTCCGGAAAGCTATCAACAATTCGTTCAATCGTTTGCGATGCGGAATTTGTATGAAGAGTAGCAAAAACCAAATGTCCCGTTTCGGCAACTGTCATCGCGGCAGCCATCGTTTCCGCATCTCTCATCTCCCCAATATAAACCACATTTGGATCTTGACGTAAAACCGATTTTAATGCTACATCCCAACTTCTCGTATCACTTCCCAGTTCTCGTTGACTTATGATAGATTTTTTATTTACGTGAATAAATTCCACCGGATCTTCAATTGAAACTATATGTTCTGTTCGTGACTCATTTATCTCATTTATTACCGAAGCGACAGTTGTCGATTTTCCCGAACCGGTCGGTCCTGTTACAACGATGAATCCTTGTTTTAACTTGGCAAAAGCGTGACAAATATTGGGTAAACCCAAATCATCAATACTTGGAATTTTATCGGGTATATATCGCAACGAAATCGCCGCCGATCCCTTCTGATAATAAGCATTTGCTCTAAATCTATACTTTCCACCAACCGTAATAGAAAAATCAAGCTCCATGTCTCTCATAAAACTTTCTCTTTGTGTTGAATTCATCAAACCTCCGATATAACCCAGTAGTGCCGTTGGATTCATTAAACCGGCAGCTTCATAAAAAACCAATTTACCCATTATTCTATAAATCGGATACGAATCGGCCATTAAATGCAAGTCCGAAGCATTTTTTTCAGCAGCATTTAACAATAAACTTTGAATAATATTTTCGTTTTTTTCCATCAAACTTGTGCTACTCTAATAACTTCTTCCAAAGAGGTTACTCCATCTAATACTTTCAAATACCCATCTTGTTTCATAATGATCATTCCATCCTCTTTTGCCGCATTTTCAACAGTGGTCGCATCCGCCCTTTCCATGATAAGCCGTGCAATTTTATCTGTAACTCTAAGCACCTCATAAATACCAATCCTTCCGTAATATCCTGACCCGCCACACTTATCACACCCGGACCCTTTATATAGCATAAATGGTGTGTTGTTTTTTTGTGCATCTGCGGATTTTGATTGATTTGATTTTATCCAACCATCAAGCAATTTCCCCAACACTTCTTTAATATCATCAACAACATTGACGTCTGGAACATAGGCTGTTTTACATTTATCACACACTGTTCGCAAAACACGCTGGCCAATAACAGCAGTCATAGAAGAAGATAATAAAAATGGTTCTGCTCCCATATCCAACAAGCGGGGTAGGGCACCTGCTGCCGAATTGGTATGAACAGTTGAAAAAACCAGGTGTCCCGTTAATGAAGCTTGAACCGCCAACTGTGCCGTTTCTTCGTCACGAATTTCTCCAACCATAATAATATTTGGATCTTGTCGTAGAAAAGACCGTAAGCCGGACGCAAACGTTAATCCGGCTTGAGGATTTATTTGAACCTGATTGACACCGCCTATTTGATACTCAACTGGATCCTCCAACGCGACAATATTTACTTTTGGAGAATTTACCATTGTTAAAATTGAATAAAGAGTTGTTGTTTTTCCGGAACCTGTAGGACCGGTCGCCAAAATAATTCCATGTGGTATACGTATAGCTTCTTCCAAGGTCGTTAAGGCTTTTCCACGAAGACCCAATTCCGACAAACTTGGAACTTTATCAGTTTTCTTTAGAAGACGCATTACAATTTTTTCTCCATTGACGGTTGGTAGGGAAGAGATACGCAAATCCACCTCACCCCATTCGGATTGAAAATTAAAACGACCGTCTTGAGGAACTCGTTTTTCATCTATTTTCATTCCCGATAATATTTTTATACGAGAAATCAAAGACGCGTGATAATCCTTATCCAAAGTTAATTTTTCTTCCAAGATTCCATCAATGCGGTAACGCACCCTTGTAATATTTTCCATAGGTTCAATGTGAATATCCGAAGCACGCAAACGAATAGCATGTTCCAATATCTTCCGCACTATTTCAACAATCTTTGGTTCCTTTATTATTTGCGAAATTGTATCCGCAGTTACCAAACGAACGCCTTCTTCTTCAGATACTTCCTTACCTCTCTTTAATACTCCAGATATCTCACCCGACAAACTTTGACTATATACATTTGCAATCAAATTATCCAAATTTTCTTTTGAAGTAAGAAGGGATTTTACCGTATATCCTGTTCTTTTTTGAAAAAAATCTACCGTTGATAGATCCTCAGGTTTTACCATTATCAGACTTAATATTTTTCCCTGTTTATCTAAGGTATAAGGTACAACTTGGTATGTTCTGGCCAAATCAACCGATATTAAGCTTAATAATTCGGGGTCAGCCGAAATTTTACTTTCTGCAAAATAGGGAATTCCCAACACCTTCGCTTTTGCTTCTGCCAAACCTCTTTGATCAACCATCCTTTTTTCCAACAACAGCTCAGTTAAACTCTTTCCTGAAGTAGCAGCTTCAATTTTCAAACCCTCCAAAATCTCCTTTGTCAATTTTCCCGACGAAACAAGATAATCCAGTAGGGCAGTTTCCTGATAATCCATACATAAACTATAACATTTACCGACAGAAAAAAACTATATTCAAGCATCGCAATAAAGCTACAGCAAAATAGGAACAATAATAAAAGAGAAAGGGAATCTAAAAAAGCAATACCGGGCAGTTATGTAGCTAATACGGAGAAATCTCTTACTCCTTAATCAATCTCCATGAGTTTATTAAATAATTACCAAAAGCCAGTTTGGCATTAGCATTGGAAAATCTGATAACACCCAAACAGTCGGTTGTTAATTTAAGAATTTTTAATCTATTTTTATTTACCTCTTCGGTTAATCCCGTTTTGAGTTTAACCATCACTTCTTCAAGAGCTATTTCCATTTCATTTTTTTCCAATTCATCGGCAAAAGACAAACATTTCGCAGGACCGTTAGCAAAACATTCTAAAATTTTTTTCCAGTAACTATTTTTATTACTGTTAACTCTCGGTAAATAAGTTACAAGACAACGCGATAATACTGTTGGAATTAAACCATTTTCATTTGAAACGATTAGAATCAAACAAATATTCTCAGCAGACTCTTCAAGTGGTTTTAGCAAAACCGTTTGACATTCAGGAGAAAGTCTATCAGCATTCCAAATAATTAATCCGATACTTGGAGATCCTGCCGAAACATTTATGCCAAAGTTAATAAAATGACGAAGATCTTCAATTTTTCCACCAATACCTTCAAACTCCATTAACGAACCTGAAGATATTTCTAATTTTGATAACACTACTTCTTTTTCTTGCGCACCGACAACGACAATCTTTGGTAACATTAGTTTATTGTACAAACAGATGTACTTGATGTGTTAGTAGTTTGCGATTAAAATGAAGCCGCAGCTGAAAATATAATTAAATATGCCGGAACAAACATACACCGCCAAAGATATCACAGTACTGGAAGGTCTTGAACCTGTCAGAAAAAGACCCGGAATGTACATTGGTTCAACTGACGAAAAGGGTTTACATCATCTTCTTATTGAAATTGCCGATAACTCACTTGATGAAGCTATCGGAGGTTTTGCAAAAAATATCTATGTTTGTCTTCACAAAGATACCTCTGTTTCAGTGTCCGATGATGGACGAGGAATTCCAACAGACAAACATATTTCCGGAGTATCCGCCCTGGAAGTTGCCATGACCAAACTTCACGCAGGAGGCAAATTTTCTGATACTGCATATAAAGCCTCCGGAGGACTTCATGGTGTTGGAGCATCAGCTGTAAACGCACTTTCCTCTAAAATGCAAGTTATCGTTCGTCATGATGATAACTATTTTATTCAAACCTACAAAACCGGTAATCCTGATTTTCCGGTAAAAAGTATCTCCGAATCGGAAATTAAAAATATACTTCCTGAGTTTCATCATCAATTGTTGTTGAATAAAAACGGTACCTTTACTCGTTTTTGGCCTGATCCTTCAATTTTTAAATTAACTACTGATTTTAATTACGCCAATATCAAAGCAAAACTACAAGAAAGAGCCTATCTTGTTGCCGGGGTCTATATTCATTTATATGACGAAAGGACCGACAAACAAGCTAACTTTTATTTTGAATCAGGATTAAAATCACTGCTTTCTCACAACAATAAACACAAAAAACCACTTCACGAAACAATTTCCATGTCCGGTAGTGTCACAGAAAATAATTTACCCATTGGGGTTGAAGTAGTAATGCAGTACACCGATACCTATACCGACAATATTGAATCTTTTGCTAACACTATTAATACATACGATGGTGGAACACATCTTACCGGTTTTAAAACTGCACTTTCAAAAGTTATTAAAAACTACATGACTGCCGGTCAAGATCCGGATAAAAAAGATAAAGGAAAAAATAAAGATCTTGATTTTTCACCCGAAGATCTAAAAGAGGGACTTACGGGAGTTGTCTGGGTTAAGATGAGCTCCTCAGAAATTCAGTTTGAATCACAAACAAAAACAAAAATTAATAATCCGGAAGTGCAATCGGCTGTCTATCAAATTGCCAAAAAAGGCCTTGAAGAGTATTTGGAAGAACATCCTGCAACAGCTCAAACCATTATCGCTAAAATTACCTTGGCTAATCGTGCACGCATGGCCGCAAAAGCCGCTCGTGAAGCAGTTGTTCGTAAGGGCGCACTTGAAGGAATGACTCTTCCGGGAAAACTTGCCGATTGTCAAGAAAAAGATCCTGCCAAATCCGAAATATTTATTGTTGAGGGAGACTCGGCCGGTGGCTCAGCCAAACAGGGGAGAGATCGCGCTCACCAAGCAATTCTTCCTTTAAGGGGAAAAATTCTAAATACCGAAAGAGCTCGTTTGGATAAAGTTATTGAATCGGAAAGTGTCAAAGATTTAATCATTGCTCTTGGTATGGGAATCGGGGACACATTAGATATTGAAAAGCTTAGATACCATCGCATAATCATTATGACTGATGCCGATGTTGATGGTGCACACATTGCTACACTATTACTTACACTTTTTTACCGTCACACAACCGAAGTATTTGAAAAAGGTTATGTGTATCTGGCAATTCCTCCGCTTTATAAAATAAGTACCGGAACAATCAATAAATACGTATATTCCGATCTTGAAAAAGACACTTACCTAAAAACTTTATCACCTTCCGATCAGCAAAAATCGGGTATTCAACGTTATAAAGGTTTGGGTGAAATGAATCCCGAACAGCTTTGGGATACGACAATGAACCCTGCTACTCGCACCTTAAAGCAAATTAGTGTTGAAGATGCAGCACACGCAGATGAAGTCTTTACCACCCTCATGGGTCAGGAAGTTGCACCACGCAAAAAATTTATCACCACTCACGCCACACTCGCCAATCTTGACATATAAAAATGAATCTACTTCACTCAATTAAAGCGCACAAAATAGACTCATTTATTAATGTTGTTATTGAAATTCCAAAAGGTTCAAAATCAAAAATTGAATACGACATTGACCATGATAAATTTAAGGTTGATAGAATATTATCAACAGAACTATCTTTTCCCTTTAACTATGGTTTTGTCCCCGAAACATGGAGTATGGATAATGATCCTCTTGATGCTGTTGTATTAAGCACCACCTCCTTTAAAACAGGTGATGTAATTACAGCTAAAATTATTGGTTTATTGGCAACCAAAGATGAAGAGGGGAGAGATACCAAATTAATTACCGTTTCAAATTCCGAAACAAATCCTTTTTTAAATAAAATAGAAAAAGTTGAAGATCTTGACCAACAAACTCAAAATAATATTCAATACTTCTATAAAAATTATAAAATAATAGAACCGGGTAAGTGGGTGGATATTGATGGATATTTTTCCAAAAATGAAGCAGAATTAAAACTATCGGAAGCAATAGAAAATTACCATCAACATTTTCAAAAATAAAATGGAAGATCAAAACGAAGAAAATCAAACAACCAATAACAATAATTCCATGTCCTCTTCTGATGATCGGGTTGTTTCCGCATCAATTCCCGATATTCAAACCGAATGGGGAATAATAAAAAACGCACCCATTATTGAAGAGATGGAACATAGCTATCTTGACTATGCCATGTCGGTTATTGTGTCTCGTGCTCTACCGGATATTAGAGACGGCTTAAAACCTGTCCATCGTAGAGTTCTTTACGCAATGAAAGATATGGGCATTACCTATAAAAGTGCCTACAAAAAATCAGCCAGAATAGTTGGAGAAGTTTTGGGAAAATATCATCCACATGGAGACTCGGCAGTATATCAAACAATGGTTCGCTTGGCTCAAGACTTCTCAATGCGTTATCCTTTAATTGATGGTCAAGGAAATTTTGGTAGTATTGATGGAGATTCTGCGGCTGCCATGCGTTATACGGAAGCACGTTTGTCAAAAATAGCCGGAGAACTGCTAGAAGATATCGACAAAAATACAGTTGACTTTATTGACAATTTTGATGGCTCTCAACAAGAACCCCTTGTTCTTCCGGCAAAACTCCCGAATCTTCTTCTCATGGGGTCCGATGGTATCGCTGTTGGTATGGCAACCAAAATACCACCTCACAACCTCCTTGAAGTTGTAAATGCCATAAATGCGTTAATAGACAAAAGTAAAGTTTCTCAAACAACACCGATTGATGAAAAAGATCTTCATTCAACCAAATACAAAAATCTAACCGGCACACTAGAATCAAACATTGAAATAGATGAACTTTGCCAGCACATTAAGGGGCCAGATTTCCCAACTGCCGGAATAATTTATGACACCAATGAAATAAAAAAACTATATTCAACAGGTAAAGCCAGTATTATTGTTAGGGGAGTTGCCGAAATTGTTGAGAGAAAAAATGGTAGATTTCAAATTCTAATTACCGAACTTCCTTATCAAGTCAATAAAGCAAAACTTATTACTGATATTGCGGAGTTGGTAAAAAAGAAAAGGGTTGATGGAATTGCCGATTTAAGGGATGAGTCCGACAGAAAAGGAATGACTGTTGCAATTGATCTAAAAAAAGATGCCAAACCCAAAAGTGTTCTTAATAATCTTTATAAACACACCGAATTACAAACCAGTTTTCCGGCTAACGTTGTTGCTCTAACCTCCGATGGAACACCTCATCTCTTAAACCTTAAACAAATCTTGATGGAATTTACCGCTCATCGGCAAATGGTTGTTGTACGTCGTTCACAATTTGAATTAAAATCGGCCAAAGATAGAGCACATATTTTGGAAGGACTACTAAAAGCCTTGGCAAATATTGATGAAGTAATTGAGACTATTAAAAAGAGTCCCGATGGGGATACCGCCAGAAAAAATCTTGTTGACAAATTTGCCTTAACGGAAATACAGGCAAATGCCATTTTGGAAATGCAACTTCGTCGTTTAGCTGCTCTTGAACGACAAAAAATAGAAACTGAATATCAAGAATTAATGAAGACTATTGAAAAATTAGTATCAGTCCTAAAAGATCCTCAAAAAGTACTTCAAATAATTAAAGACGAGTTAAACAAACTTGCATTGGAATATCCGGAAAAAAGAAAAACCCAAATAGTTGTATCTGCACCGGGATCACTTTCCGAAGAAGATTTAATACCCTCGGAAGAAACAATCGTTACACTTACCAAATCGGGTTACATAAAACGAATGCCACTTTCTACCTTTCGGACACAAAAGAGGGGAGGAAAAGGCGTTTCGGGGATGACCATCAAAGACACTGATGAAATTCAATTATTAACAAATGCCAATACTCACGATCGTCTATTGGTTTTTACCAGTAAAGGTAAAGTATTTGCACTAAAAGTTTGGGAGCTACCTGAAGGTTCAAGAATTAGTAAAGGACAAGCCATCATCAATTTAATCAACATAGATACCGACGAAACAATCAAAAGCATTCTACCCATGCCAAAAGAAGTTGAAAAGAATCGTTTCTTATTTTTTACAACCAAAGCAGGAGTTGTAAAACGTACGGCTCTCTCAAAATATGAAAATATAAAAAGCAATGGACTAATTGCCATCAAACTTCAAGATAATGATAGTTTAGTTTGGGTAAATCAAACCTCCGGATCGGATCACATTCTTCTGGTTTCCAAAGAAGGTAAATCAATCCGTTTCCACGAAAGTGATGTTCGCCCAACCGATAGAGACACTCAAGGGGTAAGAGGAATTCTTTTAAAAGGTGTTGACTATGTTATTTCTATGGACGTTTTTCCTCCGGAAGAGCCAACTTCAACCGATAAAAGAATCAAGCTATTCCGAGATTTACTTGTGGTAACAGAAAATGGTATGGGAAAACGAACTCCACTTCCCGAATATCCTGTTCAAAACAGGTCGGGCCAAGGATTAAAAGTCTGTGAAACTACCGAAAAGACCGGAAAACTTGCTGGTGCACTTCTTGTGGATCAAGATTCGGAAGTACTTCTTATTACCACCTCTCAAGGTCAAGCTATTAAGTTACCTATCAAAAATATTCCTCGTCTCGGAAGAGCAACACAAGGAGTTATCCTGATGCGTTTTGCCAAAGAAGGAGATAGTGTTGCCGCAGTAACCACAGTGTCGGACTCGGAAGAAGAATAAAGACCACAATTGTGCTAAAATTCATCCAAAATGTTCGTGGAGGTGATCTTTGGACTTTAATAAAATCAAAAAAGGTATAGAGAACATAAATCTCATAACGGCATTCCTCATCTTCACTGCCGTTCTGCTCATCATCTCGCTTCTGCTGGGAATTTATTAACTCAGCAAACAAGCCCCTTTTTAGGGGCTTTTTATTTGCAAAAAAATTATTTTAAATACTTATTGTGAATTTCCTTAAGTCTGGGGTTGGTAACATGAGTGTAGATTTGAGTTGTGGCGACATTTTTGTGTCCAAGCATCTCTTGAACGCTTCTAAGATCAGCTCCTTGCTGTAAAAGTGTCGTCGCAAAGCTATGACGCAATATATGAGGACTTACTTTAATGGGCAAACCAGCCATACGCCGGTATTTTTCAACAATTCTCTGAATTCCTCTAATAGACAATCTGGCCCTTTCTCCACCCATGGCTGGATCCCACTCACCAGATTTAGGAATTCTAATCCAAAGCGCTCTATAAGGATCTGTTCTCGTTGATAAATATTTATCTAACCAACCGGTGCAACGATCTGTCAAAAAAACCACCCTCGATCTTCTTCCTTTTCCAATAATTCCAAACTCCCGTTGTTTTAAATCAATCTTATCAATATCCAGCTTTGCCAACTCGGAAACACGCAAACCGGTACTAAAAAGAACCTCAAGAATTGTCCGATCTCTGAGTCCTGACATGGTTGAAGTATCCGGAGATGTCAATAATCGCTCCACCTGTTCTCTATCCAAAAATTTTATTTGATGTCCTTCACTTTTCGGTAAATCAACTTTTTCTGAAGATAAAGTCTTTATTCCTTTTTTTGCACAGTATTTTAAAAAGGCGCGAAGACATATTACATAATAACTTTGAGTAGTGGGGGATAATCGTTTCCCATGAGGGTCTTCGTATCTCGTTAAATATAATCTATATCTTCGCACCATCTCGCTGGTCAATTTTTCAATATATTCTTGTGCATAATGTTTTTCAAACCAATTACGAAACATCTTAAGATAGTGAGAGTAGTTTCTGATGGTAAATTTACTGTAATTCTTTTCAACCTCAATAAAACTCAAATATCTTTTTATATGAATTCTCAGGGTTAAATCGGAAGCTTGTTTTTTGCCCACATATCATCTTATCAAATATTATTGTGCGACGTATATATTAGACGTTGGCTTCTCACTGTGTTACAATCGGGCAAGAAAATCGCACTTTACTTTAGCTAAAAAAAGGAGATAAATGGATCTTGCATATTTAGAAATATTACTTCATCACTCATGGTGTGCAGAAACCGCCATGGGAGAATGGTCTAAAGATAATCCGTCACTTAATCAATGCGCAGTAACTTCACTAATAGTTCAAGACTATTTCGGAGGCGACCTCCTACGTTGTAAAACGATTACAGGAACCAGTCATTATTGGAATCGTTTACCTGATGGCTCTGAGGTTGATCTGACATCCGACCAATTTAATTTTATAGAAGACAAACCTATCAAAGAAGACACGGTTGTTCGCCAGAGAGATTATGTTTGTCATTTCCAGACACTGCTCGTAGATACCATCTACTCAAAAAGCTTGTAGGAGAACTTTCGGTAAGATAAAAATAGAATAACTTAACGCCCTAGAAATAGGGCGTTTTTTCACACCATGAAAAATAGGGGACAAGAAAGTGGGGGAGAAGCAATATAAATTTTTTATCAAACTTTACAAAAGTTATCCACAATCAATAATTAATAATTATTTGCGGAAAAATAAAATTCACCAAAATATAAAAAATTTATTGATAAATAATTTAAATAATAATTTATCATCAGCAATTATAAAAATAATAAATTAATCATAGCTAATTTATTTAATTAAAGCGTCATAAATAAAGTATTAAGCATAAATATATCTTATCTTTAGTTTATTAAAGAACAACCGAACTCCAATTAAAAACACTTAAAATGCCGGTCTGTACAATGCCCCTAAAACGGCTTCTGTAACTTTTTGTGAGTAGTTTATCATTGGTAATAGCCTCAACTTTTCGGGTTTATCTATGGATAAGATCAAATTACGGCTAATGGGCACGTATTACGAAAGAATAAGCTTAAAAGTGATATAGGGGAGCCTAAACCAAAAAACTTTCGGGGTTATTTACTAAATCAAACAACAGGTGAACATGATAAATATGAAGCACAACTTTGTGGCATACGTCGCAAAAGTATTATTGTGCGACATATCGTAAATCATTCTTCTCCACCTACTCAATAAATACAAACAGGGAAGTACAAAAGCATTTGTATCGCCACTCTCTTCCAACTATCAAAAAAATATTAGAAATATAATATCAATAATTAATAAATTAATTCCAATCTTTACTCCCGCCTCAGGCTAAAGCCTTCGTATTTTCTTTATTCTTTTGACTACTATATCAAACCCACTCACCTAGCAAGTTATCCACAAGACTGCCAAGTTTTGTGAAAACAATCCATTTTCGTGAAAACTATTATAGGATAGATATTATAGGATGATTATTATAGGCTGGTTATTATAAGACTTCTCCCCTTTTTCTGTATTCAAGTCAAAAAATGTTTTTTCAACAAACATACAAATATCACCTATTTCCCATACCTAATACTTAATACAACAAATTAATTCTCACCCCACCCAAGATGTAGTCAAGAAACCAACAGCAACAATAATCAATACTGTCACCCCATACTCCAAAAGACTTTCTAGATACACTCTATTAGATAATCTTTGTTCCAAAATACCAAACTGCGCGTACAAACCGGATGTTAATATTAAACCCCCCATAAATGGTTTTATTGGCCAAAAACATAGCACTCCGGAAAGTATCGCAATAATCCAACTTGAAGAAACAGCATATTTTAGTACTTCAGGTCCAAAATTATTTTTTAAATCAACACTCCAAAGACTTGGGTACGCCAAAACAAAAGATACAGCAAAAGATATCGGAATCACCCACCAAAAAGCCAATTTTAGACTTAAAGCAACCGTAAAGAAAAATAATGACGTTACTAACGTCAAAATAAAGTTTACTGAACGAGCCGCTCTAAACAACTGAATAGTACGTATTGAAGCAACCGAGAAAATATTTTCAATC
>Ga0172370_10002744_pt1 | contig 25029 bp, 21 predicted proteins | sample LakKiv5m_FD_114538 | JGI IMG/M metagenome (GOLD analysis project Ga0172370, IMG submission 114538) | Freshwater microbial communities from Kabuno Bay, South-Kivu, Congo - kab_022012_11.5m | ecosystem: Environmental > Aquatic > Freshwater > Lake | place: Democratic Republic of the Congo...
GGAAACGGTCCTGCTTTGGGTTGGGAAACGGTCCTAAAGAAGGAGAGGAAATGGTTAAGCTGGGAATTGCCGGAGCCTGCGGGAAAATGGGCAGGCGTATTTATGAACTCGCTAGCCTCGATAAGGAATTGGAGATAGGCTTGCTTTTGGAGAAAAAAGGCACACCTTTGATCGGCAAGGATATGGGAAGGCTGAAAGTTTCATCCAATCCCGATGGTTTATTCCTGGTTGATGTCCTGGTAGATTTTACCTTACCCGAAGCAACGGAAGAACATCTGGATTATGTTGCCAGATACAAAAAAGCCCTTGTTTTGGGAACTACAGGCTTAAGTGATGCGCAAAAAAATAAAGTGGAGGAGGTATCCAGGGTCGTTCCGGTAGTTTTTTCGCCGAATATGTCTATCGGTGTAAATGTATTGTTCACCATCCTGCCTGAGATAGCCAAAAGGCTCGGGCCCGACTACAGCGTTGAGATTGTTGAGGCACATCATAAAGCCAAGAAGGATGCCCCCAGCGGTACTGCCAAGAAAATGGCCGAAGTCATTTCCGCCGCCACGAAAAAGGATGTGCCGATGCATTCGGTCCGTTTAGGCGATATTTTTGGGGATCACACGATAGTTTTCTGCGGTAATTCAGAGCGTATAGAGATCAGGCATCAGGCGCATTCGCGCGACCTGTTTGCCGTAGGGGCATTGAAAGCGGCTAAGTGGGTTTTTGGCAAGCCGGCAGGTTTGTATTCTATGCAAGATGTATTGAAAGGGTAAAAGATGTTCAAACCGTCCAGGAAAATTCAGTCGCTGCCGCCATACTTATTTTTAGAGATCGATAAAGCCAAGCGCAAAGCGCGCCAGGAAGGCAGGGATATTATCGACCTGGGTATAGGTGATCCTGACCAGCCTACCCCTGCGCATATTGTTGGGGCGTTAGACCAGGCAGCCAGGGATCCGGCAAATCATCGTTATGCCCTGGACCAGGGGATGCCGGTATTACGCCAGGCGATCGCCTCCTGGTATAAGGCCAGGTTTGGCGTCAATTTGGCTCCTGAGACGGAGATATTACCTTTGATCGGGTCAAAGGAAGGGATCGCGCATTTTCCCCTGGCTTTTCTAAACCCGGGAGATATTTCTCTTATTCCTGATCCGTGTTATCCTCCCTATAAAGGCGGGACGATCCTTGCCGGAGGGTCAGTGCACCTTATGCCTTTGCTTGAAGAAAATAATTTCCTTCCGGATTTAAAACGCATACCGTTTTTAGCGCGCAAGAAAGCAAAGATTATCTTTGTGAACTATCCGAATAACCCGACGAATGCCTGCGCCAGCGATGAATTTTACCGGGAATTGATCGATTTTGCCAAAAAAAATAAAATTATCGTCATTTTGGACCTGGCTTACTCGGAAATGGCTTATGACGGGTATAAGCCGCGTAGCCTCCTTGAATTTCCCGGGGCCAAAGATGTGGTTATTGAATTCCATTCATTGTCTAAAACCTATAACATGACCGGCTGGCGCCTGGGTTGGGCCAGCGGCAACCCCCAATTGATAGCAGCCTTGGCTAAGGTAAAGTCAAATATTGATTCCGGGATATTTTCCGCAATCCAGTTGGCGGGAGTTGCCGCGCTTAGCACAAGCCGGGATTTTGTGCGTAATATGTGCCGGCTGTACCAGGAGAGGCGCGATATCATGGTCAGCGGATTACAGTCCCTGGGCTGGCAGGTAATTAAACCAAAGGCGACATTCTATCTCTGGATAAAAATTCCCGGTGCTGATGATTCCATAAGCTTTGCCTCCCGGCTGCTTAATGAGGCTGATATCGTGGCTACTCCGGGAGTCGGTTTTGGAAGGCATGGAGAAGGTTATATCCGCATGGCCCTGACTGTCCCAAAAGAGAGGATGAGGGAGGCTTTAGAGCGGTTGAAAAAAATATCTTAAATGGCGATTTGTTATCTTGGTGTCGGTTCAAACCTGGGCGATCGCAGAAAGAACATAAAGTTGGCTGTTAAAAGGATCAACGCGCTGAAAAATACCTCTGTGCTTAAAGAATCCAGAATTATTGAAACTGCGCCTGCCGGAGGGCCTTCGGACCAGCCTGATTTCCTGAATGCCGCGTTAAAGATCAAAACCAGTATCCCGCCGATAAAATTGCTAAAGGAGCTCAAAAAAATTGAAAAAGACCTGGGCAGGGTTAAGCAAGCGCGTTTCGGGCCCAGGGTTATTGACCTGGATATTTTGCTTTATGGGGACAAGATCGTGCGTGGGAATAGATTGACTATTCCGCACCCGCGCTTGTTCTTGCGGAATTTTGTAACCGGGCCGTTGCTTGAGGTTTTATGAAAGTTTTCTGCAGCCCCGAAAAACTAAGCGCTGCGATAAACAGGATAAGGCAGGGTAAGAAGCGCGTAGGTTTTGTGCCGACGATGGGCGCCTTGCACGCCGGGCACTTAAGCCTTATCAGGCAGGCAGCTAAGGAAAATAATACAGCCGTGGTAAGTATTTTCGTAAATCCTGCGCAATTCGGCGCGAAAGAGGACCTGAAAAAGTACCCCCGTCCCCTTAAAAAAGATATTGCGCTTTGCCGCAAGGCCAGAGTTGATTTTATATTCCTGCCGGATAATGAAATTATCTATCCTCAAGGTTATTCTACCTTTGTAAATGTTGGGGGATTAAGCGAAGTACTCTGCGGGGAGGCCCGGCCCGGGCATTTTCGGGGCGTGACTACCGTAGTTACCAAACTGCTTAATATTGTCCGGCCGGATGTGCTTTATCTTGGGCAAAAGGACGCTCAACAGGCACTTATAATCGCCAGGATGATCAAAGACCTGAATTTTCCGGTTAAGCTGAAGGTTATGCCTACTATACGCGAAAATGACGGATTAGCATTAAGTTCCCGCAACGCCTACTTAAACGAGAAGGAAAGAAATGAGGCTGTGGTTTTATATAAAGCCCTGCTTCTTGCTCAAACTTTAATTGATAACGGCCAGCGCAGCGCGGATAGGATTATAAAGCGGATGAAGCAGCTTATTTCAAAAAAGAGGTCAGCCCGGATCGATTATGTGGCCGCCGTGGATTTAGAGAGTCTTATGCCTTTAGAAAAAATAAAGCCGGGCTGCCTTATCGCTTTGGCGGTATGGATAGGCAAAACCCGCCTCATTGATAACATAATAATAACCAGGGACGGTTCTCAAAATGAAGGAAAACTGTCCCCTTGCAGGGGGACGCTTCTGCTTTGAGTTGAGAACCGTCCCTGCTTAAATATGGAGAGAAGGCTTAGGATCGGGATTGTCGGTTGCGGAGCGATCGGCGGTTCGTTGGCAAAGGAGATAGTTTCAAGTTTCTTTAAATATGCCAGCTTGACCGCTCTTTACGATATAATGCCGGAAAAAAGCCTTGGTCTGGCCGGGGAAGTAAAAAAAAGCGGAAAAATATGTGTCAGGAGCCTGGATGCCTTAATTAAAAGATCAGATCTGGTTATTGAGGCATCTTCAGCCGGAGCTGCCTGGGAGATCGCCCGTAAATCTTTATCCGCAAGCCGCGATATCATGGTGATGAGTGTCGGCGGCATGGTCGGCCATCTTAATCGGCTGCATTCTTTAGCTCAAAGGCATAATGCCAGGGTTTATTTTCCCAGCGGTGCTATTTCCGGGGTTGATGCCTTGAAAGCGGCAAATATGGGAAAGGTGCACAAGGTGGTCTTGACTACGCGCAAGCATCCTAAGGCGTTCAGCGGCGTTGCTTATGTGGCTAAAAGGTTTAAGCTCAAGGGCCTAAAGAAAGATAAGCTCCTATTTTCAGGCAGTGCTTCCAGCGCGGTGAAATATTTTCCGCAGAATATAAATGTGGCAGCGGTCCTGGGGCTGGCAGGCATAGGCATGCGTAAGACACAGGTGCGTATAATCGCCAGTCCTTCTGTAACCAAGAACATCCATGAGATCGCGATTGTGTCCGATGCGGCCAGCATATTTACGCGCACCGAGAATATCCTGCATCCGCAGAATCCCAAGACCAGTTATCTTGCGGTGCTGGCGGCTATCGCGACTTTAAAGCAGATTTTGCAGCCGATAAAAATCGGCACGTAATTCAAGGAGATATCCCGCTTTATTCTTGCATTCTGCAGGAATACGGGAAGCGGGATTAATTCGCGCATATAACTTACGTTAGCGCTTGGCGCTGCCGTAAGTTATGCGCTCATTAAAAAGAGAGGGGGTGAATTGAAAAAATGGCAGAGAAAATAATGAAAGTAGGGGTTAAGAGGCAGAAGGGTTATCTCTATTACATTGACAAGCAGGGTGATGTCTCTTGCGCTAAGATGGCCAGAGGCAACAAAAAGGGAGGTAGTCCCAAGAAGGTGGCAAAATGCGGCATCAAAAGGAAAACAGGCTACCTTTATTTCCTGGATAAGAAAGGCGACGTCTCTTGCGCCAAGATGAAGAGAGGCGGAAAAAAGAAAAAGAAGTAAGCAGTTTCCACATAAGCCCCGCCCTTATAGATAAGGGCGGGGCTTATTTATCCCGTTTTCCATCCCGATCTTATATTTTATTACATGATCTTAATAAATCCAAAATCAACTAAATTCGGTATCTTCCAAAGATATGTCCCTTTAAGCGTTCCTATCGGCGTGGGTTACCTTGCCGGATATCTCCTGGAAAACGGCAGGAAAGCCGAAGTAATAGACGAACACATTGATCCGTTATCCAGGCAGCTGCTGAGCAGGCTGCTGGATAAATTTTCCCCTCCTTATATATTTGGTATCTCAACTTTAACCGCCTGCGCACAAAGAAGCTATGATATTGCAAGGCAGATAAAGGATTGGTATCCTGATTCGCTGATTATCCTGGGAGGGATCCATCCCACGGTCCTGCCGGAGGAGGCATTGGGAAATAAGGCGGTTGATTTTGTCATAAGAGGCGAGGGGGAGGGCGCACTGCTTGAGTTATACGACGCGATAAAAAACAGGAGAGATCATTCGCGGATAAAAGGGTTGTCATATAAAAGCGGCGGAAAATTGATCCATAATCCGCCTGCTGAACTGCCCGTTTTAGATGATTTCCCTGTTTTTCCTTACCAACTTTTCGAGAACGGCCTTGGGAAATATAATTTTAGTTTTATTTCAAGCTCAAGGGGTTGCCCATATGAATGTATATTTTGCAGTCAAAGGAGCATCTCCGGCAGGAGATTCCGCTATATGCCCGAAAGTGTTGTTTTGGACGAGATAGAGCTGCTTATTAATAGATATAATCAGGGGCACATAAATTTTGTTGACGATAATTTTACAGCGGATAAACAAAGGGTGATCCGGTTATGCCGGAGGATCACGGAGAAGGGGCTGCAAAGAAAGGCCAGTTTTGACTGCCAGACAAGGGCTGACGCGGTTGATGATGAGATCCTGTTTTCATTAAGGAGGGCGGGATTCAGGATGATAAATTATGGCCTGGAGACAGCTTCGGAGAGGCTGATGGTGCTGTTGAACAAGAAGGAAACGGTGGCCGAGAACATCGCGGCGGTTAAGCTTACAAAGAAGTACGGTTTCGGCGTATCGGGGACTTTTATTTTTGGCCTGCCGACAGAGACTAAGAAGGAGAGATGGCTGGCCTACCGGCTGGCCAAGGAACTCGATCTGGATTATGTACGTTTTAATAATGCCACTCCATATCCCGGAACGAAGTTATATGAAATAGCTAAAAATGAGGGCCGCCTCTTCGTGGAAGAAGGATGGGCTAATCTTAACGCTTGTGCTTCACTTGTTCAGGATAGCCTTGCGGAATCAAAACTGCCTTATTTTCCCGAGGGTTGCGGGGAAAATGAGCTAAAAAAAGATATCATTAGGGCTAACCTCTTGTTTTCGCTTAGGCCAATAAAGGTCTTTAAACTGCTTATTAAGAGGATCGGTCCTGCGGGGTGGTTTTATCTTCCTCGGGGCTGGTATTTAAACCCGAAGGAATGGTGGGGTCTGATTAAACTGGGTGCCAGTTTATTTAGGTCGTTGGCAAAAATCTATATATGAAGATAAGCGAAAAGGCCAGAGAGATCATAGGGGTAGCGCTGGTAATGCTCGGAGTAGTCATCCTGCAGTGGGATTTGTGGGTCACCGGCAGGCGGATGCCGAGCCACGACAGCGTTGTATGGTTGGGCGTTTTCTCCTATTTTTTCGATTGCCTGCGCCAGGGGATCCTGCCTCTCTGGAACCCGTATATGAACTGCGGAGAGATATTCTTCCTGAATATACACGTTCTTCATCTATGGGATCCCTCAACTTTGCTCCTGGTCCTTGCGGGAAAGCTCCTCAGGGTCAATACGTTGACCGTTTATCAATATGATCTATTATTGCGCTACCTGATATTTATTTCCGGCAGTTACATTTTTTTCAGGCATATAGCGAAATTCAGGTTCAGCGCCTTTTTCGCTTTTATTACCCTGTCATTTTCGGCGCTTTGCAGCGCATATCTTAAACAGCATGGTTTTATCCTTTGTTTTTATACGCTTCCCTGGATTTTATTTTTTTCCTTTAAATTCCTGGAGGAAAGGGGGGCTATGCCGCTCTTATGGCTGTCTTTCTTTCTGGGTGTCGCGTTTTCTACATCCGGATATCATTCAATGTATCTTGTTTCTTCCTGGCTGGTATTACTTGCCTGCATTTTTATTTCCGGAGGTTTCACCTATCCTAAAAGCGGATCTTTATCAAATGACCGCAAAGCCGTATTAGCGGCTATTGTAATATTTTTGTTGTTATCATTGAATTTAATCCCGGTTTTTCTGGCGTATATCCGCGATACGGTGCCGGATGTCAGGCTGATTGAAGCCCCGACTGCCGCAAATGCCTACTTGGCAGATTTCTTCAATCTGTTTACCCCGTATTCTTTTATGCTTCATTTTGAAATGATCTATTTTAAGTCGATCCATGCGTCGGAGGCGTTTTTGTACATAGGTTTAATACCCCTATTCTTGGCCACAGTCGGGTTATTCTATTCCCGCCATAAATACAGGATCGGATTTGCTTTCGCTTTGGCTATTACGGGATTATTGATGCTTGGACCTAAGTTCGGCCTATTGAAATTATTTTCTTATTTTTTCCCGTTTTTTTTCATAATCAGGAACACCCACACCTTTGCCACGTTCTTCATTTTCTGTATGATCTACTTTACCTGTATCGGTACGGACGTAATAATGGAACGGATAAAAGACCCTGGATCGCCAAGGGGATCGCCTACGGCTTTTATTTTCATTGTTATCTTTATCAGCCTGGCTGCCCTCTTGATCAACCGGTTTATACTGGCGGCCTACCGGGCTCCATTGGCGCAGTTCCCACAGCGTTATATGGCTATATCTTTGATGCTGGGGGAGGATTTTGGTTCGCTGTTGAATAATATATTCAGCCGGTCCTATCATAATGTATTCTTATTTATAGTGTCCATATTAATGTTATTTTATGTTTTTAAAAGCCCGAAGATAAAACTAAGGTTTAAATATTTCACCTTGGTTTCCCTGACGCTTATTGACCTTATTTTTTTTAACACGTCCCTCTACAGGTTCACGACCATGGCAAAGGCCGACCTGTCTTTATGGCCCAAGGAAAAAGTGGCCTATAGCGATAAAAGGGCTCCGGTTATGTTGCCCAGGTATCCTTTTCTTGGTTTTAGCCCCGCGATGCAGAGGATATTTTCCGCTTCCAGCTCCAGGATACCGGGGATAACTACCCATTTTTACCAGATGAGGGATTTCTTTAATTTTGAGAACAACAAGATGGTCAGGCCGGAGATAAAAGAGATTTTTATGGGGGTAACGTCAGAGAGAATCAAACTTATAAACGGTGCCGTTGTTTTATCGCTTGAAGAACAAGCCCGGGAATGCGCCAAACTAAAAGAGAGTATAGCCCATAGGGTCGTGTTTATTGAGGATGACCCTCCGGAAAGGTTTTCAAAGCTAAAAATACCTCTTGAAAATATCGCTGATAGCGAAATCGTAAAGGGGACGGTCAAAATTCTATGGTTTGATCCAAACAGCATGCTTTTGGAGGTGAATTCGGAGGCGGATTGCGTGCTTTATTACGGCGACGGATTCCACAGATCATGGAGGGCTTTTATAGACGGCAGAGAAAGCAGGGTTTACAGGGCTAACATGGCCTTTAAAGCCGTTATCCTTGAAAAGGGACGCCATACCGTGCATTTTGTATATGACCCCAAGCTTTATAAAATGACCTTGTTTTGTTATTTTATCGGCCTCTTCATCGCCCCTATATTCCTGTGTCAACCGGTATTTAGAAAGGGTGTTAAATGAAAATTTGTTTTGTCCAGAAGCAGGTCTTTCCGTATTTTGGGGTGATGGCGCTTTCCGGATGCCTGAAGAAACAGGGATATGAAACGGATATTGTGATAGATGCTTGTGAAAAAGACGCGGTTTCGGCACTAAAGAAAGCTAAACCTGATCTGATCGCCTTTTCCGTATTATCAAACGAGCATGCCTGGCTTCGGCAGATCTCTTCCGGGTTAAAAAGACAAATTCCCGCTGTTCCTGTAGCTGCGGGAGGAGTTCACTCAATTCTATATCCGGAGGAGGTCTTGGCGTTGCCCGGCGTGGATTATCTCTGCCGGGGGGAAGGGGAGTCTTCTCTTGTGGAGCTTGCGCGTCGCATCGCCTTAAATAAACCAGCCGGTGATATCCCCGGTATCTGTTTTAGGGAGGATGGCAGGCCCCTGATGCGGGGTGTTCCTCCGCTAACACCAGAGTTGGATTCATTTTTTGAGGACCGCAGTCTCTATTATGAACGTTACCCCAAGCTGGCAAAGCTTGCTTTAAAGGTTTTTATCTCTTCGCGCGGCTGCCCGTTCCATTGCTCTTTTTGCGCCAACGGCGCTATTATGCGGATATTTGAGGGTAAGGGTGAATATATACGGAGGAAATCGCCGCGGCATTTTGTGGAAGAGATAAAACGTGTTATTACCGATTATCCTGCGGCCTCTTTGTTTTTTGCCGATGACCTCTTTGCCATGGATGCCTGCTGGCTTGAGGCATTTGGCCCATTGTATAAGAAAGAGGTCAACCTTCCTTACATATGCACAGCCAGGATTGATGTGATTAAAGAGGAGCATGTCCGGTTTCTTGCTGATTCCGGTTGTCATACCGTAAGCTTCGGCGTGGAAACAGGGAACGAATTATTGCGCAAAGGCCTGCTTAATAAAGCCATAAGCAATAAACGTATATTCCAGGGCGCGGAAATTATTAAAAAAGCAGCCATAAATATACAGACCTCAAACATGTTCTGCCTGCCCGATGAATCGGTTGAGGATGCGGTCGCAACGGTTGACCTGAATATCGCCATCGGCACCGATTATATGTTTACGACAGTCCTATTGCCTTTTCCAAAGACCGCCTTGGCGGAGTATTGCGTAGGGAAGGGGCTGCTTAAGAAAGAATACTCTTTTGAGGATATGCCTAATTCATTTATCCAGGATTCGGTGTTATCTTTAGCCAATAAAGAAACCATTCTCAACATTCATAAAGTAGCCCATCTTTGCGTGCGCTTTCCCCGCATGAAACCTTTTTTGATCTACATCGCCAGGAAAATAAAATGCAGGCAGCTATTCTTATTTCTCTGGCTGTTCGGCACTTTTATCAGGTTCAGGGACGAGAGGCAGTTGGATTTATGGAGGACAGTCCGCTATCTTTGGGAGTACCGGCGCGGTTTGTGAGAAAGCCATATGGAAAGAATAGATAAATTTTGTCAAAAATTGGCCAGGCATCTGCTCTGGGCCTGCATTCTGTCGTATATTCTTGTTTTTGGATATTTATGTTTTCTAAAATACCGCTCATTTAACTATTTAGACTGGGATTTAGCCAGCGATGTAATCGTTCTCTGGAACAGCGCTCACGGCAAGCTTCTATATTATCCCTTCCTGGAACAGATAATTTTCGGGGCTCATTTATATTTAATAATATTCCTGGTCTTGCCGATATACGCGGTCTTCCAGACCCCCTTGACGGTTCTATTCCTGCAAAGCATATTCCTGGCCTTGGCTGCGTACCCGTTATATCTTTTAGCCAGGAGCAGGTTAGATCAGACATTCTCCTTGTCTATAGCCATTGGGTATCTATTATATCCTTCAGTAGGGTATATGAATTTGTTTGAGACGCACTTTGATATATATGAGATATTCTTTCTTTTCTTTGCCTTATATTATTTTGAAAAAGAGAATTTCAAAAGGTTCCTTGTTTTTATAATACTGGCCATCTCTTGCAAGGAAAACGCAAGTTTGGCGGTATCCATGCTTGGTATATACGCGCTGATGCGGAGAAGGGCAAAAAAATGGATTTTATTTCCTTTGCTGGCCGGAGCTGCCTGGTTTTTGCTGTCGGTGAAGTTGATAATTCCACATTTCGCAAAGGACGCGGAATTATACCAGGGAGGATTTATATTCAGCCACTATTATAAGCACCTTGGCGCTAATCTTCTTGAGATGGCTAAAACAGTCATCTTCCATCCGGTGAGTACCGCGCTATTTGTTTTTACCCCCCGCAAGATAACTTATATCCTTCAATTGTTTATGCCGGCCGGATTCCTGGGGTTATTCAGCCCGCTGGCCTTACTGCCTACAATCCCGGTTTTTATGCAGAATTTATTATCCTCGGCATACAACCACTCTTTGATTTATTATCAATATGTGGCTTTGCTGGTCCCGTTCATATTTTTTTCGGTGATCCACTCCTTTGCCAAGCTGCTGCGTTATAAAGTTATTATCAGGAATAGAGGGGCATTATTATGCTGTTTTTTCGGGTTTGTTATTTTTTCCGGAATTTATTTACAGGCCCCCCAATTTAATATCATTAAGCGCATACATAGCTACCGGGTTGACGATCTTAGCCGGCAAAAGGACAGGCTGGTAAGGCTGGTGCCGCAAAATTCACCGATTGTCGCTACTTTTCAATTTTTGCCGAAATTAGCAAACAGGCATGATCTTTATTCCATGCATCTTATAGCGATGGGGCATAAGATGTACTCGAACACAAGGTATGAACCGCCCAAGGATCTTGAATACGCTTTGATAGATTTTAACGGTCCATTTATGTCCAGCGTATTTTTCCCGGCGCAAAAAGCGGGCAATATCCGCAGCTTTCTTGAGGCCGGGGATTGGAGGGTTTTTGAGGCCTTTGATGATACGGTCTTATTCAGGAAGGGATATGAGCAAGGGCACCGGCTTTGCGAAAAGGTGCAGGACCCCCGGATAGACAATCCCGTTAACCTGGTTTTAAAAAACGGGATTATCCTTTTAGGGTATAATATAGTGGACGATAAAATATCGGACAGTAGGATCCTGCATCTGGTATACTATTGGAAAAAGATGGAGGGGGCAAAGCCTCCCCTTGGATTCTTTATCCATTTCTCAAATCCTTCGGACAATATCACTTTTGTGAAAGGACATGTTTTTGGGTACAGGGTATATTTACAGGATGAATGGAAGGAAGGCCAGATAATAAAAGAGCATCATTATATCCTTCTCCCGCCCGGAGCAGGAAAAAATAACTACAAGATTAATTTCGGGCCATTCATTAATCAGGGGCGAATGTAATGTCGGCTGAAAACATAGTTATCCGCGGGGCAAAGGAACATAACCTAAAGAATATAAACCTGGACCTGCCGCGCAATAGGCTGATCGTTATCACCGGATTATCAGGCTCGGGGAAATCCAGCCTTGCCTTTGATACGATCTATGCCGAAGGCCAGAGGAGGTTCGTGGAGAGCCTCTCTAGTTATGCCCGCCAGTTCCTGGAGCAGCTGCAGAAGCCGGATGTTGAATTTATCTCCGGATTATCCCCGGCAATCGCCATTGAACAGCGCTCTGCCGCAGCTAACCCCCGCTCAACGGTTGCCACCCAAACCGAGATCTATGATTATCTAAGGTTATTATTTGCCAGGATCGGCAGGGTTTATTGTTATAAATGCGCCTCCCCTATAGAGAGGCAAAGCGCTCAAGAGATAGTTGGAACAATCCTGGATTCCTGCGCAAACAGCCACGTGCAGATCCTGGCCCCTGTGATCAGCGGTAAAAAAGGGGAACACAAGGATATTTTTTCGCAGATCCAGAAATCAGGATTTGTGCGGGTCAGGGTTGACGGTAAGTTCTATGAGCTTGGCGCTAAAATAAAATTAGCAAAATATAAGCTCCATAATATTGAAGTAGTGGTTGACCGCCTGGACATCAGGCAGGAGGCCAAGAAGCGGCTTACCGATTCCGTTGAAACCGCGCTTAAGACAGGCAAGGGAATGCTTATGGTAAGCTGCGCTGGTTCCGGGGATACGATTTTTAGCGAAAAATATGCCTGCACGAAATGCGGCATAAGTTACGCCCAACTGCAGCCGCGTGATTTTTCTTTTAATTCCCCTTATGGAGCCTGCCCGGAATGTAATGGTTTGGGTACCAAGCTTGAATTTGACCCGGCATTGATCATTCCGGATAAGGTGAAAAGTATTAACGCCGGAGCTATCGCTCCCTGGAAGCGCGGAGGGAGAGGTTACATCCTTTATTATCGCTGGCTTATCCGCCAGTTAAGTTACCGCCTGAAATTTGATCTGGATACCCCGTTTAAGGACTTGCCCAAATTTGCGCAAAAGGCGATCCTTTACGGCTCGGATGAGATAGTGGGCAATAAGCCTTTTGAAGGGGTTATCCCGAATTTAGATAGGTTGTTTCATCAGACAGAGAGCGATTATCTCAAAGAGGAGATAAGCCTGTTTATGTCCAGCCTCTCTTGTCCGGCCTGCAAGGGAGCAAGGCTTAAGCCCAAGAGCCTTGCGGTGAGAATAGGCCAGAAGAATATCTGGGAGGCCACCCGGATGTCCATAAAAGAAGCGCTTAATTTTTTTAGCTCGCTTAAATTAACGGACAGGGAGAAGATGGTCGGTTATCAGGCCTTAAAAGAGATAACCCGGAAATTGAAATTCTGCGTTGACGTGGGGCTGGATTACCTGACGCTGGATAGGAGAAGCTCAACTTTATCTGGAGGCGAGGCGCAGAGGATCCGCTTGGCTACCCAGGTTGGCTCAGGATTGGTGGGGGTTTTGTATGTCCTGGATGAGCCAAGTATCGGCTTACACCAGCGGGATAATAAAAAGCTTCTGGCGACATTAAAGGCATTGCGCGACCTGGGAAATACTTTAATTGTCGTTGAGCATGACGAAGCCACTATCCTTGAGGCGGATCACATAGTTGATCTGGGTCCGGGAGCGGGCAGGCACGGCGGAAAGGTTATTTTTTCCGGGCCCAGGGATAATCTTTTGAAAGATAAGGATTCCCTGACCGCGAAATACCTGCGGGGAGAGCTAAAGATCGATTTGCCGGTAGCGCGCAGGCCATGGAGGACAGGGAAATATATTGAAATCAAAGGGGCCAGCGAACATAATCTCAAGGAGATTAATGTGCGGTTTCCCTTAGCTACCCTTATTTGTGTAACCGGGGTGAGCGGTTCGGGTAAATCCACGCTGATCAGCGATATACTTTATCCGGCTCTGGCCAAAAAGCTTTACCGGTCCAAGGCCAGGCCCGGGGCATTTAAGAGTATAAGTGGCACTGAGAATATTGACCAGGTGATCGTAGTTGATCAATCCCCCATAGGAAGGACGCCGCGTTCAAACCCGGCAACCTATACCGGGGTATTCAGCCATATAAGGGATATATTCGCCCAGCTTCCCCAGTCGCGCCTCAGGGGGTATAAACCGGGGAGGTTCTCTTTTAATGTCAAAGGCGGACGCTGTGAATCCTGCGCCGGCGACGGGATAAAAAAGATCGAGATGCATTTTCTGCCTGACGTATACGTAAAATGCGATTTGTGCAAGGGCCAAAGGTTTAATGCCTCGACCTTAGAGGTCCAATACAAGGGCAGGTCAATCGCCGAAGTTTTGGAGATGACCGTCGAGGAAGCCCTGGAGCTATTCGCTAGTATCCCCAGAATAAGGAATACCTTAGAGTACCTGTTTGAAGTAGGTCTAGGTTATATTCAACTGGGCCAGAGCGCTACCACGCTTTCCGGAGGGGAAGCGCAAAGGATTAAGCTATCTTCGGAACTATGCAAACGTTCTACCGGCAAGACGCTTTATCTTCTGGATGAACCTACCACGGGATTGCATTTTGCGGATGTGGCCAGGTTAATAAATGTACTGCAGAGATTGGTCGAGCGGGGAAATACGGTTGTGGTGATCGAGCATAATTTAGAGGTAATTAAATGCGCGGATTTTATTATCGACCTGGGGCCTGAAGGCGGGGATAGGGGGGGAGAGCTTCTGGCCGGCTGTTCTCCTGAGGAGCTGCTGAATTTGGAAAATTCTTATACCGCCGGCTCCCTGAAGGAATTTTTATCAGCTAAATGAAAATCATAAAGACGGTTTTTACAGCTATTATTATTTTAGTTTTGGGGATTGGTTCATCCGCCTTACCGGCCATAGATGAAGCTAAGGAAGCCGAGGTCCTTTTTATGGCCAAGAAAGCATACGAAGACGGTTTTTATGAAGTCAGCCTGGGGATGCTGGAGCGTTTTCAAAAAGAGTTCCCGGACTCCACTAAAACAACAGAGGCTCGCCTTTTAACGGCGGAATGCTATTTTTATCAGGGCCGCTACCTGGAGGCATTAAATATCCTCGAGGGCTTATTAAATGAGCCCGGCTCCAAAGGTTTTAGGGACGCTGTTTATTTCTGGGCCGGCGAGGTGTATTTGAAAGGCAATAATTATGAGAGGGCGGCAGCCTTTTATGAATCGGTTATCAAGGATTTTCCGCAATCTCCTTACGCACCGGCTGCCTATTATTCACTGGGCTGGTCGCTCTCTCTCCTAGGTAAATACGGCAGGGCCATACATGTATTTGAATCCCTGCAGGAGAAATTCCCTAAAGAGCCGCAAAGCAAAGATGCGGCTTTTAAGGTGATCGAGTGCCTGTATAATCTTAAGGAATACTCTGTGCTAAAGGAAAAGATCAAACCGTGTTTTAGGCTTTACGCTAACGACGCGCAACACCTCTCTTACCTATATTTCTACCTGGCTGAATCTGATTATTACCTGGACAGCCTTGAGGAAGCCTCTGCCAATTACCTTAAATCATCCCGGGTGTCCACTGATGATAAGGTTGGAGCGCTGGCCCGTTTGGGGTTGGCTTGGTCTTACCTTAAGCTTAAAAGATATAAGGAAGCCGAGGGGGCCTTTGAGGATATTAAGCGATCCGCTTTAGATAAAAAGAGCATGGATATTATGCTGTTGGGCCAGGCACTATTAATGCTCCAGACCAACAGGGTTTATGAGTCAAAGAAGATATATGATCGGCTTATTAAAGTAGGCAGCGACCCTCTCATATCAGCCCAGGCTTATCTGGGCAAGGCCGATGCGCTATATAATCTGGCGGAATACGACGCTGCGGCCGAAATATATAAAGAAGGTCTGGCTAAAATTGATAAGGAGAATGTACCGCTGGAACTGTTAAATAAGCTGCGTTATAACTTAAGCCTGGCCTATATTAAGCAGGGTCAGTTAGAACCGGCAAGAGAGGAGCTTGAGGGTTCTGCGGGAAGCAGCCTCGACCGGGAGATAAAGGTTGAGGCCTTATCTCAGATCGGGGACGCCTACCAGGATAGCGGTGAATTCGCTAAGGCGATAGGGATTTACGCCGATATCCTGAAAGATTACCCTAATTCATCCCACAGCGATTATGTGCAATATCAGCTGGCCGCCTCCCAGTTAAAGAACAATGATTATGACGCGGCTATAAGATCGCTTAAGCTTATGGAAAGGAATTATACGCATTCAGGGCTGGCGGATGATGCCCTTTACTCCCTGGGCCTGGCTTATTTTAAGAAAGGGGATTATCTTGCCGGTTCCGAGATTTTTTCCAGGTTCCAGAGCCGATTTAGAGATAGCCCGCTGGCAGGACAGGCCTTTTACATGCTGGGGCTTTGTTTTCTTAACCTGGGCAAAATAAGCAAAGCGCTTTCTGTTTTCAGTGATATACCCGGGCTAAATCCGCAGGATACCGTGCTGCTTCAAAATGCCGAATATGAAATCGCGGATTGTTATTATAAATTGGGCCGGGAAAAAGAAGCAGTTGGCCGCTTTAAGTCACTGCGGTCAAGATATCCTGCTTCCAAACTTACCCCGCAGGTCTTATGGTGGCTGGGCCAGTATTATTACAGGAATGATGATTTGAGCCTGGCAGCCAGGTACTTTAGTTCCCTTACCAGGGATTTCCCTAAAAGTGAGCTATCCGGCAATGCTTTTTATGCCCTGGGCCTGATTTTTAAAGATGAAGGGGATCTTGAAGCTGCGGCTGAAGATTTCAAGATGGCGATAACCTTTGGTGATAGCGGTTTAATAAGCCGGGCGCTGGCGGCTTTAGGCGATATTTACCGCCGGGAGGGAAGGTTTGAGGAGGCAAAATCATCCTATTCTAAAAGCCTTGAGGAGACCGGTGCTAAGGGGTCAGCCGGTATCCATTTTGGTTTAGCCGAGGCGCTTGAAGGTTGTTCGGAGCCTGAGGCGGCGATCCAGGAATATCTTAAAGCAGCCAGTCTTTATGGGGAGGATTCGCAGTTGCTCTCCCGATCGCTTTTACGCGCAGCCAAACTTTACGAGGATAAAGATGATTTCAAAGAAGCGTTGAAGATCTATAGGCAGGTTATCCGGAAGGGAGTACCCGAGGCGGGATTTGCCCAGGAGAGGGTAGACTGGATTAACGCGAATGTTAAATAGAAAGAGCGCTCGCCCTGTCTCGCAAAGCTCGACAGGGTTTCGCTAAATCAAAACTATAAGGTGCTCAAAAAAAGTAGTTGACTTATCCCTAAATCTTTATAAAATGAAATCAACCGGAGGGGATAATGATTACTGAAATTGGCATAGTGGCTGGTGAAATCTGGCATTTTCTGGATCAAAGACAAGAGGTTAGCTTAGGGGAATTGATTAAAGGTATTGATCGTCCCCGGGATAATGTTTTAATGAGCTTAGGCTGGTTGGCCCGTGAAGGCCATGTCATTTTGCTGCAAGTAGACAAAGATTACCGGATTTCTCTGAGAAAATATGCCTAATTACAGCAGGAAAGGTGTTGCTCTTTTTATCGTTTTAACGATAATTATGGTGGTTATAGCCTTGACCGTTGCTATCTTAAGAATCACATCCAGCCAGGCACGCTTGACCCACCATCAGATAAGCCGGATCCGCGCATACTATGCGGTTAGGGCAGGGGTGAACCTGGTTTTTGATAAGCTAAGAACAGGGTCCTGGACACAAAACCCAACAACCACTGTTTATTACTGCATAAATAATAAGGTTGATGCGTCAGTTACCTGTTTGGATACATTTGTCGATACAAGCCTTCCCAATATACAAATAGCTATTCATCCTGCGGGAGGATCCGGCATAAGTAATTGTTCAAAGCTGGAAGTTAAGACCAGCTATACCTACACACCGTAACCAGCCAGTCAAAATCTGTTATAATCCATTATAATTTAAGTAAGTCTATTGTAGTTATATTTGTTTATCAGACGATTCCCTATATCATCATAATTATTATAAGTAAGTTTAGGTAAGATTATAAAATAAAACACTTGACAAAATAAGTTAATTATGTTCTAATTAAAACAATAATAATCTATAGATAAGGAAGTATTACCTATGTCAAGACTGATAGATATTGATGAACTGGCGGATTATCTGAAATTAAAAAAACAGACCATCTATAACTGGCTTAATCAGGGAAAGATATCCGGGATTAAGGTGGGCGGGGTCTGGAGGTTTGATCGCAGAGACATAGAAGTCTGGTTAAGGTCTAAGAAGCGTACGGCAGCTGCTTCAGCTTCGCCGGCAACGGGAGATAGCCAATGAATTCTTTAGGCATATACTTTGGGGTTAAAGATATCGGCGTGGTAGAAGCCAAGGGCAGAAAGATACTAAGCAGCGTCCGGTTGCCGCACCCCAGCCATGCAACGACAGAATTAGAGGAAAAGGTCCCCACGGATGTAAAATTGATCGCCTTGATCAAAGATGCCTTCCGGACCTACCGGATTAAGGCGGAGGATGCCACATTTTGCATTTCTGGCCAAGACATGGTTATCCGCACCTTTGAAATTCCGATGATTCCGTTAAGCGAGTTAAAAGGAGCGATAAATTTTGAGGCCAAGAAATACATACCCTTTAAGATCGAAGACCTGGATTACGATTTCCAGATTTCCTATAATAAGAAAAATAAAACAAGCCTTGTACTCTTTGTTGGAATGAAAAAGGAAACTCTCGACAGCTATATTTCTATTTCCAAACAGCTTAACCTTAAGGTCGATTCCTTGGAATACTCGACTTTTAGCGTCCTGCGTTTTTTGAAGCTTGCCGGTTCCAGCGACGCCGGTGTCGTGGCCACTTTCTGTTTTGACCTGGATTCTGAAGATGAGGCCAATTTTATGGTTTTTGAAAACGGATTCCCATTGTTTAGCCGGGAGATTGCGCTGAGCGGAGACCTGCCGGGGTTTGAACAGACTGCCGAAGAAGATTTTGCCCAAAAGCTGGAAAAATTAAAAAATGAAATCCGGGTTTCCCTGGATTATTACAACCGTAAATTCATGGACAAGGATATAAAAAATATTTTTGTAGTCTCTGATACGAAAAGCCGCCGGGAGCTGGTGTCTTTTTTGTCGGAGTCCAACATTCCGGTTACTTTTGTGGATACCCAAAGGGTCCTGGGAAAGGGCAACGAATATTCTTCGGTACTTGCCAAGAGCTTTGCCGCCTCTCAATTCAGATCCTCCCCTATCGAGATAAAAATAAATTTGGTTGCGGCAAAACTTAAAGCAGCCAGGGCTGCCGTTCCGGGGTTTAAACCCTTAGTCTTGCTTGAAGGTTTCAAGTTGGATTTAAAATTTATCTTTTTAGGAATAGCTTTGTGCGCCGCTGTTTTCGGGTATGGGTTAATACGTATGCAGCCCTTGTACAAGGATCTGTCCGGCATTAAAAATCAGGGCCTAAAGGTCAGCCCTGTTCTTGCCAAGGAGAATTACGAAGCCCTTTCTGCATTAGACCTGAAATACAGCAAAATGATCGGGTCGTTAAATAAATTAATAAAGGACCATATGTATGCCACTTATCCGCTTGATGTTATACCCCGGGCATTGCCGGAAGGGGTGTGGCTCAGCGACCTTAATCTTAGGAGCAATAAGGAAGGGGCGCTGGAGCTTACTCTCAGCGGGCAGGCTGACCTGGGGGATAATGATAAAGAGTTTGAGGCTGTAAATACCTTTCTTAATAATCTCAGGAAGGATCCTGTCTTTTCCAGGTATTTTAAAGAAATAAACATCGGCTCTATTGATCAAAGGCCGGAACAAAATAAAAGCGTGGCAGTTTTCAATATAGTTTGCAGGGGTCTTTCAGAGAAGAAATAATATGGATAAAGTCGATCTGATCATCAAAAATAAAAACAAGATCCTGAATTTCGGGATAATCTTCCTGTTCTTATTTATTGCCCTTCAGATTTACAGGTTCGGCAATAAACAGGAGACCCTTCTGATTGAACAGAAAGAAAACGAGCTTAAGAAAAATAAGGCTATTGAAAATATAGCTTCTCTTGAGAAACAGGTAGAGGGCTACAAAAAAGCTTTCGTTAGGCAGGATTTAGGCACGGTTATGGACAGGATGTCGAGTATCGCCAAAGATCACTCGGTTAAGATCATCTCCATAAAGCCCATTAAAGAAGAATCTTACGCGGAATATACAATCTTCTTGTTTATTATTACAGCCAAAGCCGGTGATTATCATTCTCTGGCCGAGTTTATCAGCAAAATCGAGAATTATAAGAGTATTTACCTGGTTGAAGCGGTGGATATAGTTTCATCGGTCTCCAGCCAAGGTGCGGATAGCGGAAAGAGGGATTTAAGCGTTACCTTAAAGATCGGAACCATATCTTACTAATAAATGACGAACCGGGCTTATAACTATATGCTGTTTGTTTTTATTGGGGCCGCGGGTATAACTTTATGCCACACCGCATTGGCCCAGGAAGGCACCGCGGATGGGATGATCAGCCGTCCCGTAGTAGAATATAAATCCGGCGCTCTGCGCGATCCATTCCAGCCGGCTATGGAAAAAAAGGAAGAAAAAGTAGTCCAGGAGGTTCAGCAGAAGCAGGAAAAAAAGATAGACTTAATACAGCCGGGTTCTGATATCGGGAATTTAAAGGTCCAGGGGATAATTTGGGGAGGCAGGATCCCCCAGGCGATCATTAATGATCAGGTGTTTAACGTCGGTGATACGATAGAGGGAATAGAGATCTTGAATATAGATAAAAATGGGATTACTTTAAGTTCCGGTGGGGCGCTGAATAATCTACCCGTTCTCGGCGGGGCCGAAAGCCCTGCTGCCGCCGGACCACCTGGTTCAATGGAGAGACCATAAGGAGGGCTAAATGAAAAGAACATTTCAAGCTTGCGTATTTATTTTTTTATTGATCTTTGCATTTTTTATCCCCCATCTAAATGCGGAGGATCAGCCGGCTCTTACCGGCTCCGAACCGCTTATTTCCATGGATTTTAAGGATGCCAACCTCCAGAATATCCTCAAGGCCTTTTCCATGCAATCCGGGCTGAATTTTATCGCCTCTGAGGCGGTAAAGGACAGGAAGATCACTCTTTATTTTGATAAAGTACCTCTGAACCAGGCAATGAACAAGATCTTTAGCGCGAATAATCTTTCCTACGACCTGGATACCAAGGCTAATATCTTCGTGGTCAAGGACTGGGGAAAGATGGAGGTAGAGACAATCACTAAAGTTTTTTATTTGAAATATGCTACAGTCTCGACATCATCCCTTAGGGATGAGATGTCCTCTTTGAGAAGTGAGTCCAGCACGGAAAGTGGTACAAAGGTCAGCACCGGTACCGACAATTCTGACGAAAGCGGAAAATGGAAAATGGAATCCGAAGCCGGGATCACCACGGCGGTAAAGAAGCTTCTTACCAGCGGGATTGGTTCCTGCATAGAGGATTTCCGCACCAATAGCCTTATTGTAACGGATACTCCCATGAAAATGCAGGCAATCAGCCAGGTGATTGCGTCCCTGGATGTGGCGGTACCGCAGGTAATACTTGAAGTGGAGATGCTGGATGTAAGTAAGAATACTGTAGATAAAGTAGGATTTGAATTCGGAGATACACCTTTTACGGCAGCTATTACCGGAGCTACAGCAGGGCTGGGTTTTCCTTATCATGGCTGGGATAAGATAATCAGGACTAACGATGGAAGCATATCTATTAATCCTACTGCTTATCAAATGCAGCTGGATTTTATAAGGACCCGGACTGATACGAAATATTTAGCCAGGCCCAAGCTCCTTACCTTGAATAATGAAACCGCCGAGATCGCTATTACCAAAGATGAGGTAGTGGGGAGGGAAGATACGGTAGTTAATAGTTCCGGTGTTGTAACTACAACCAGTGTATTTAAAAGGTCAACTGATTTGTCTCTTAGTAAAGAAGGAACAGGCGTTTTTCTCCGGGTGACCCCGCAGATAAACCTGGAGACAAATGAAGTCACCATGGCCATATATCCAAAATCAAGCGTTACAAGCAGAAGCGCTCTAAGCATTACAGGTAACCAGCAATCGGATGTTGAAGTAAGGACTTCAAAATCTATAGTTAAGGTTACAGATGGGGAAACCGTTGTTTTAGGCGGGCTTATCCATCAAGATAACGAAACGGAGTTTAAAAAATTACCTATACTGGGGGATATCCCGCTGCTTGGATTGCTGTTCAGGCATAAAGACCAATCAAAGGGTATTGAGCGCGAATTGATAATTTTCATTACCCCGCGCATTGTGAAGAATAAGACCGGGAGCAATACCAAGCTTGCACAAATAAAGAATGTCCAGATACCGGTCAGGGAGCAGGCCGCCGCCGCAGGCATAACACGGGATTACATTATTAACGCCAATATGAACCAGTTTGAAAAGAAACACTAAAAAGAAGCAGTAAATGGCTAAAGAGAAATATTCAAGATTCGGTGAACTTTTGGTCAAAGAGGGACTTATCACCGCCAGCCAGCTGGAACAAGCCATCAGCGCGCAAAGGCAGGAGGGTGGCCGGCTCGGCGAGATCCTGGTCAAGCTGGGGATGATCAAGGAGGACCAGATGGTGACGGTCCTGGGCAAACAGTTGAATATGCCTTAGTTTTCCCTCGGTACCGGGATGTGTAAGCCGGCCATTGACCAGGGCCTTGAGCATCTTATCCCCCAGGAATTCGCCTATAAAAATGCGGTTTTGCCCCTTTCGCGCACGCTCAGATCTTTGACTGTCGCGATGTTTGATCCCTTAGACCTCATCCTTATTGATAACCTTAGGAAACTAACCGGCTGCGAGATAAACCCGGTGATCGCCACGCGCTCGGATATTATGAAGGCAATTGAGGAGTTTTACGGTAAATCCGCAATGCTTAAGGATGCCGTAAAATCAAGTTATGAAACGAATGTTTCGATTACCCAGACCGAGGAGGAGGTCGGCCAGGAGCTTAGTCTTGATAAGTTGATCGCCAGGGCAGAGGAGGCGCCGGTCGTAAAATTGGTGGACCTGATAATCCGCCAGGCGATCAATGAACGGGCCTCGGATATACACATCGAGCCGTTTAAAGACAAGCTCTCGCTGCGTTACAGGATCGACGGCAAGCTTTATGAAATACCTCCGCCGGCAAAGCACCTGCATTTACCGCTTGTCTCCCGCGTGAAGATCTTAGCCAAACTTGATATCGCGGAAAAGAGATTGCCGCAGGATGGGGCGATCTTAGTGCAAATTGATGAAAGGCCGATCGATATCCGCGTTTCTATCATTCCCACTATTTACGGGGAAAAGGCGGTTCTAAGGATCCTTGATCGGGGAAATACCGTCTGGGACCTGAATTTCATGGGGTTTGATTCCAGGCAACTCGAGCAGGTGCGCAAGGCGGTCTTTTCCCCCTATGGGCTGGTTTTAGTTACCGGCCCTACAGGAAGCGGAAAATCCACATCGCTTTACGCTATTTTAAGTGAAATAAAAAATACCGCGGTAAATATTGTTACGGTCGAAGACCCTGTGGAGTATAAGATTGATGGGGTCAACCAGGTTCAGATCAAGCCCGAAATCGGGCTTACCTTTGCCACGACCTTGCGCAGCTTCCTGCGTCAGGATCCGGATATAATGTTCGTGGGAGAGGTCAGGGACCTGGAAACGGCCCAGATATGTATCCGTTCGGCTCTTACCGGACATCTGGTTTTAAGTACCCTGCATACCAATGATGCGCCATCGGCGGTCAACAGATTAATGGATATCGGTATCGAGCCGTATATGCTTGCGCCTTCCCTGCGTATTGTTATTGCCCAGAGGCTGATCCGTAAGTTATGCCCGGATTGCAAAGAGGCATATGAGCCTTCTCCTGCACAGCTTAAGCAAGGCATCAAAGCCGAGTTGATCTACAAGGCGGCAGGATGTTCAAAGTGCAATAATACCGGATATAAAGGCAGAACATGTATTGTGGAAGTTATGCCGGTAACGCTGGAAATTCAGGAGTTAATTAATCAAAGGGTTTCTTTTCAGAAGACACGCGAAGTTGCCAGGGCTGCGGGTATGAGTACCTTGTATGAGTCAGGGCTTAGAAAAGTTGAAAGCGGGATAACCTCTCTTGAAGAGGTCCTTGCTGTTACCTTGGGAGGGGATTAATGGCAAAATTTTATTATATTGCCAGGAACAGCTCCGGAGCCAAGGAGACAGGCTCAGAGGAAGGCCAAACTCAAGAGGATGTGGTAAGCAAGCTCCAGTCCAGGGGGCTTATCGTGGTTACCGTTATACCCGAAAGCAGCCAGGAAATCGGCAAGCTGGGTGTTGCTGAAGCTGCGAAAATAAGCTTTAAGCCAAAGCATGGCAGGGTTACCAGCGATGACCTTACCTTATTTTGCCGCCAGCTGTCAACTTTGCTTGGTGCCGGGGTCACCATACTAAAAAGCCTTGATATTATTTCTAAGCAGATAACCAGCAGAAGATTCTACGCGGTAATCCTGGATTTAAGTAAGAATATGGAAGCGGGGTTGAGTTTTCATGAGGTAATGGCAAGACACCCCAAAATATTTTCTGATCTTTGGGTCAACCTCGTGGAAAGCGGGGAGGCCAGCGGGAACCTGGCGGTCGTATTAAGCCGCCTTGCTACTTACCTGGAAAAAAGCGCGGATTTTAAAAGGAAGATCGTTTCTGCTTTGATTTACCCGGTGATTTTGACCTTCGCCGGGCTCGGCGCGCTTTTATTCATCTCAATAAAGATCGTCCCTACATTCGCGGAAATATTCAAAGGTTTTGGCATCACCCTGCCCTTGCTTACCCGGATCCTCGTAGGGATAAGCGATTTCCTTAGAAAAAACCTCATTATTTTGTTATTGGGGGGTGGCGGGATCGTTTTCGCCTTCAGAAAGTATATTAAATCCAAAGACGGCAGGAAGAGATTTGAAAAATTTGAGTTACAGCTTCCGGTATTTGGGGAGTTCTTCCGGGCCCTGACCATGGAAAGATTTTCTTCCGAAATGTCCACGCTTCTGGAATCAGGCGTCCCCATTCTCTATTCTCTTGAGATCTCTGAGCGCAGCGTGGATAACCTGATAATGGCCGATATCATCCGCAAGGTCAAGGAGGACGTTCGGGAGGGAAAGGCTTTGAAGGAGCCGCTTGAAGCCAGCGGATTTTTTGATCCGATGGTTGTCCAGATGGTAAGTATCGGCGAGGAGATCGGCGAGCTCCCTCAGATGTTTAAAAAGATAAATACATTTTACCAGGAGATCTGCGAAACCTTCCTGGCGAGGTTTGTTGCCATGTTTGAGCCTTTTGTCCTGGTCTTTATCGGTGCGGTGATAGGGATCATGGTCATAGGGATATTTTTGCCTATATTCGAGATCTCAAAAATCGGAGGATAGAGATTGACAATAATGCAAAATTAGTTTAAAATAATTTAAAGTAGATAAGGTAGATAAGGAGTAGTTCAACAGAAGGAGGGGTAAAATGAAACAGGGTTTTACGCTTATCGA
>Ga0172370_10002745_pt1 | contig 25020 bp, 22 predicted proteins | sample LakKiv5m_FD_114538 | JGI IMG/M metagenome (GOLD analysis project Ga0172370, IMG submission 114538) | Freshwater microbial communities from Kabuno Bay, South-Kivu, Congo - kab_022012_11.5m | ecosystem: Environmental > Aquatic > Freshwater > Lake | place: Democratic Republic of the Congo...
CGAAATCCGAACCTTTTTTGAACGGAACTGACGGCGCGCTTCGCGCGCCAAACTGAACGCTCGGGCGGGCAAAAAGGAAGGGGGTTGGGGGGAAGGAATTTTTGCCCGCCCTCGCTTTCCGCCATCGCCGAATTTCGTATTTCGCTTTGCGAAATGCGCCGCCTGAAATTTATTTACTTTTCTTAATTTTTGGTGTTGCATTAAAGTAATAGAAAGGAAATATAATCTAATACTTTAATTCTACTACGATATAAGTTATGTCAAACATTACCAAAAATTTAAGAAAGTTAAGGGAAGCCAAGGGGCTTTCCCAAGAAAAATTGGCGAGATTGGCCGATGTCGCCAATAATACAATTATTAAAATTGAAGCTGGTAAAAATCAAAATCCCACACTTGATACTCTCAAGAAAATAACAAAGGCTCTTAAGATAAGCGTTGATGAATTGATTAAATAAAATTTTATGATTTTTTTCGGATGGGGCAAAAAGCAGAAATTTTGGAAAACACTTGACGGAAAATATATAGTGGTTACATGGAGCTATTTCCATATTTTTTGGTGTCCTATTGCTTTCAAAATCAAATGGCATTTAATTGAGGACGAAAAAATAGATGTCCATGTAATTGTGGAGGATAGAGTAATTTCTGCCGAAAAAGCAAAGGAGGTATCCGGTGAAAATCTGCCCGATCTCAATATTTGGGAAAGGTATGGGTTAATAATTTTAATAGCAGGAATAGCAATTATAAACATATGGTTTTAATTGATTTAAAACTTATTCGCCGTGAATGGAAAAAGATATTATTAGTTGCTTTTATTATCGCGGTGTTTTTATTTTTCGCCGGAGAATTTAAAAGTAATGATAGTACAGAAAATATCACTACTTTTATATTTATGTTCATAGGATTATTTATCGGAGTTAGTGCCCTTTGGACGGCTGGAAATGCAATACTCGGTTTTATCATCAGCCTTAAGCTATTGATAAAACAAAAAAGGGATTATAAAAAAGACACAGAGAATCATCGCGATTCAATACAATAAACAATATTTATGGACAACAACAAGCCACAATTTATATTTACTGATTGTGAAGATTGCGGAAAAGAACTCAATGATATGGAGAAAAAATATTGCCAAGAAATGCAACTTAAAACTAATCAAATTATCGCTTTATGTTCTTCGTGTTTGGATAAAAACCACGATGGTCGTTGGCCAGCGATTCAAGTCAAATAAATTTATATGGGATTTTTCAGTAGTATCAAGCACAAACAAATAAAATCTTTTACCAAAGGAGCTTGCCGCTCTATGTTGGCGTCTTTTCTTGCATTTGAGGACCAAATGAAAAGAGGGAAAATAGAAGCAAAGTTGTTTAACGACTTGGTTTCTATGGCATTATCTACCCGTCCGGGCTGGAAAGAAATTGATGATGTTGTAAAAAGAAATCAGGAATGGACGAGAATGTTAGGAGCAGTTACGATGAGAAAAATGGGTTATAAAGGATTAAAGTAGATTGGGCGGCGCGCCAGTTTCACTGGCACCAAATTCGGCGACGGCGGAAAGCGAGGGCGGGCAAAAATTCCTTCCCCCCAACCCCCTTCCTTTTTGCCCGCCCGAGCGTTCAGTTTGGCGCGCGAAGCGCGCCGTCAGTTCCGTTCAAAAAAGGTTCGCGCAAATGCTAGAATAACACCACCATGGCCATAAAAGGTCGTTCAGTTTTGTAAAACATTGCCCACCACGTCATTCCAATTTAAAACTAAAATACCCTCCGCTTATGCGGAGGGTACTTTAAATATCTTTTTTTAATGCAAAGTGGATAGGGTTTCGGTTGAATCTGAATTTACATTTCTGCCATTTAATTCCAAAAATGTTTTTGCCGCGGTAGCTATATCTTGTTCTAAGGTTTTGTTTCCTGGATTTAATCTAAGCCTTTCTCTCGCGGCCCGCATTTGCTGTGCAGCCAATGCTGCTCTATCTTTTGAATCAAACACGAAACTGCCAGCCGTAGGATCAAACCCTAATCTTTCACCCATATATTTTATGGTTATGAATAATCCGCCATTACCTTACAAAAAATCACTAATTTGGTCAAGAGCATGGAGTATACGAGATTAATGTTCTTTTTCCGTCTGGGCATTCATAACTTAAAATTCAAAAACCAAAAAGCAAAACTGCAAATCAAAAATTAAAACTACTAGCACATACCTAAAAACCCATAAGTGTTGTGTTGATGTGTTGTCCGGTGAAACAAGCAACACCCAACACAATCACTGAGGGGGTCATTTCCGCCGAAGGCGGATCCGCCTTCGGCGGACTTTTATCTATTAATCAATCTTGGACAAGTCCCGATGTGAAGTCGGGATCCCGATTCAATAGATTCATAAATAAAGGCGTCGGGGCAAGAAAAGTTACAAGCTAAAGTCCAGCCATATGGCCGGACGTGCTTTAATAAATTAATATATTATTTATTTTTTAATCCAAATCAAATACTCTATATTTCCACCCTTCTCCCCAACCACTGGCGACTCAACAATTCCTCTAACGATCGCCCCAAGAGAAGCCATCTCACTTTGAACTTTGGCCACCACATGCGGAAGAAATTCTTCCTTAACTTTTCCGGCACTAAGCCATAACTTATCAGCTTCATAATGTGGCTTTAACAACGACACAATCTCTCCACCATTTTTTAAAAGCTCTAGGGCATGGGGAATAATTAATTTCTGCTTAGTCCAGCCGACATCCACAGAAATAAATTCTACCTGTTCGGGCAACTCAACATGAAGAGCGTTTATTCTTTCCATAACTACAACTCTCTTATCATTTCGCAATTTCCAATCCAAAGCCCCATAAGCCGTATCAACCGAATAAACTCGATCAGCCCCATTTTGCAATAAACAATCAGTAAAGCCCCCTGTGCTACAGCCAAGATCGGCACAGGTTTTTCCCTCTACACTTATTTGAAATTTTTCTAAGGCGTGCTGAAGTTTTTGTCCGGCACGAGAAACAAATTCTTTAGTCATAAATCTTTAATATATTAATCACTAATCTCTCCGGCTCAAAACCCTTAACTAGTGTCTACATCATAGCGAGTGTTGGGTTTCCGAGCAAATTAACTAAATATTGCTTATATATAACAAAAGGATACAATACCCATAGTATGATAATAGAATTATTTGAAACCATTCCGGCCCGATTTTTAGGTCTTTTTGAAGACATAGAATACCCTTGGGATCCGCTAAACAAGCTTAAAGGTTATGTTAAAACCGAGATAGCTCCATCCAACGAAGGTCTAGTCGATGAAGGGGCTTATTTAGACGATGAAGTTGAAATTGGCGAAGGCACAATTATTGAACATGGAGCGATTATTCTCGGACCAGCCATAATCGGAAAAAATTGTTTTATTCGATCTCATGCCTACATTCGTGGCAATGTAGTTATTGGAGACAACTGTGTGGTTGGGCACGCAACAGAAATAGTCAGATCAATACTTCTAGACCACGTACGCGTTGACCATTTGAATTATGTCGGCGATTCTATTTTAGGAAATTACGTTCATTTTGGAGCCGGTGCCAAAATAGCTAATACTCGTTTTGATAAAAAAATAATAATGATAAATGGTATAAAAACAGGACGAGAAAAATTTGGCGGAATATTTGGCGATCATTGTCAATTTGGAGTTAACGTAACAGTTGGTCCAGGTGTAATCTGCGAACCGAATGTTTGGCTGGCTGGAAAAAATATCATGAAAAGCGGGGTATACACGCGCGACGACATCAAAGGAACTCTATAGGAAATTATGAATCTGTTTGAATACGAAGGTAAAAACCTTCTAAAAAAATATGATATTAAAATACCGCGTGGAAAAATAATTAAAACCGAGAGCGATCTAAAAACGGCCATCACGGAAATGGGACTTACAAAAGGCGTGGTTAAAGCCCAGATATTAAGCGGTGGTCGAGGCAAGGTAGGAGGAATTAAAATATGCGAATCCACAGAAGAAATTATTTCCTCTTATCAAGAAATATCCACCAAGAAAATAAAAGGGCAAATAGTTTCAAGTATTTTGCTAGAAGAAAAACTTGAGATTTTGGAAGAACATTATCTCTCTATTGTCTACGACACAAACAAACAGCAACCTATGTTGGTTTATAGTAAAAATGGTGGCGTAGAAATAGAATCTGTTCCTAAAGAAAAAATCTTGTTCTATTTTATTGATCCAAATACTGAATTCCTCGATTTTCCGATTCCTTTTGCTAATAACCTTTGGCAATTATTTATCAAAGAAGATCTTAGGTTGGTAGAAATTAATCCGCTCGTTAAAACTACGGAAGGACAATTCGTGGCCGTAGACGCCAAAATCGCCATTGATGATGATGCTTCTTTTAGACACAAAGAATGGAATGAGCTTGAACCCAGAACTGTTATGGGTAGGGAGGCAACAAAAAGAGAACTTGCTGTAAAAAAAATTGATGAGGGCGAATCATATTACCGCGGAACAGCAGGAAAATATATAGAACTTGATGGTGATATCGCGGTTTTATTTTCTGGCGGCGGAGCCAGTATCGCCAACATGGACGCTTTAATCCAAGCAGGCGGACAACCCGCCAATTATACGGAGTACTCCGGTAATCCTCCGCGAGAAAAGGTTTATGCTTTAACAAAAATTGTTCTATCAAAATCAAATTTAAAAGGTCTCTGGATTGCGGGCGGAGTGGCAAACTTTACCGACATCGCCGAAACGTTTCAAGGAATTGTTGATGCCCTAGACGAAATTAAACCCAACTACCCTATTGTTGTTAGACGAGCCGGACCAAACGAAAAAAAGGGGTTGGAAATTATGCGAGAATGCGCCAAACATAATAATTTAAACATAAAACTTTTTGGTAAAGAAACACCAATGTCAGAAACGGCCAAAATTCTTGTTGAGCTAATCAATAAATAAATGAGTATTTTAATCAACAAACAAACGAATGTTTTAGTGCAGGGCATCACTGGTAAAGAAGGACAAAAAGCCACCCGAGCAATGCTTAGTTATGGAACTAATGTTGTTTGCGGAGTTACTCCGGGCAAGGGTGGACAAACTGTAGAAGACCGTCCAGTTTTTAACACTATCAAAGAAGCGCTTCAAAAATTTCCTGAAGTTAACACGAGTGCGATTTATGTTCCCCCATTTGCGGCTAAAGATGGAATTTTGGAAGCCATAACAAACGGCATAAAAACTATTAATGTAATGACCGAAAGGGTGCCAATAATTGATACGGCTATTTGTTTAAAAACCGCCAAAGAAAACGAAGTAAGAATTATTGGGCCAAGTTCGCTTGGTTACATTGTACCGAATGTTGGTCGCGTAGGCGTTGTTGGTGGCCCCTTAGAACTGGCTAATGAAATTTTTCAAGCTGGTTCAATTGGAGTTATTTCTCGCTCCGGTGGAATGACAAACGAATTATCTTGGCAAGTCAGACAAGCGGGACTTGGACAAAGCGCGGCAATACATATAGGCGGAGACCTTTTGATTGGTACAAATTATCGCGATCTTTTGGAACTTTTTGAACAAGATAAAAAAACTAAAGCAGTAATTATTTTTGGAGAGCATGGTGGAAGTTATGAATTTGCTATTGTTGATCTTTTAAAAACTGGGGGCTTTACTAAACCCTTAGCCATTTATGTCGGTGGTAAATTTGCCAATCTGTTTCCCGAAGGAACAACGATAGGACACGCTGGCGCCATTGTTGAAAAGGGACGCGGGGCGGCCGAAAAAGAAACCGCCTTAAAAAACGCTGGGGCTATGGTGGCCGAACATTACGAGGAATTAGTTACTCTTATTAAACCTTACGCTTAAAAACTATGAAATGGAAAACATCAATTACGTCCGTAAATAATGGCCAAGAAATTATACGAGGAATACCTCTTAAAAAATTAGTTGCAAAACATGGCTTTGTGTCAACAATCTGGCTTCTGCTTAAAGGGGTTCTACCTAAAAAAAATGAGATAACCATGCTCGACGCCTTAATGACTATGGGTATTGACCATGGAGTTGGCACAGCCTCCGCACTTAATGCGCGAATAACTGCTTCGGCCGGTAATTCCCTAACAACTGCCGTGGCTAGTGGAATTTTAGCGATGGGTGAAAAGCATGGGGGAGCGGTTGAGTCGGCGGCTCGTTTTTTTCAAGAAAACGAATCAAATAAAAATATTACTAACTTATTGCGCACCCTTAAAGAAAAAAGTAAACGCATTCCGGGATACGGCCACAAAGTACTCAATAAAGATAAACGTAGTGAACAACTTTTACGTTTGGCTAAAAAAAATAAAATACATGGGAAATATTGTATCTTGGCAAAAGTAATTGAGAAAGAACTCAATAAAACATCGTCAAAAAAATTACCTCTAAATATTGATGGCGCAATAGCCGCAATTATTTCTGATATGGGCTTCGACTGGCGCATAGCCAATGGTTTTTTTGTTATTTCTCGAACACCCGGATTAGTTGCTCACGTTTACGAAGAATTAACATCAAACGAAGGGCTTAGGCGTTTAGACGAATCAGAAATTGTTTACACCGGTCCAAAATCAAAAAAATCATAGTATGGCCTTCACTCGAAAGATTGAATCTTTTATGTGCGACCACTGCGGAAATAATACCGAGGGCAACGGATACACTAATCATTGTCCGAAATGTCTTTGGAGTAAACATGTTGATATTGCTCCCGGAGATAGATTGGCCAAGTGCCAAGGAGCGATGGAACCAATTGCTTGCCGTTATAAAAAAAATGGATACGAAATTTACCATCAATGCGTTAAGTGTGACTATCTTTCAAAAAACAAAGCTGCCCCTTCCGATAATAAGGAACTTCTTATATCATTAACAGCACGACCGCTACTAAGCTAGGTGGTCGTTTAGTAAAATCATAAAAAATAGTTAAATTAAATAAAGTTATCCACAGGATATGTTAAAATCATTTATTTGGGGATTAATAATTACTATTGTCGGCGGTCTAATAGTAGTGTATACCGAAGCAATACTAGCGTTTGCTGGACCCATGGAGTGGGCAATAAAATGGTTCGGCATATATGGAGGGTCACGTTTTGGGTATAAATTGATAGGTATTATCATTATAATAGTCGGCCTATTAATAATGACAGGCTTACTTCCTAGTGTACTAATGGCTACTGTTGGCCGACTATTTTTACCGCTGGCCAGATAATAAAGCTAATTTTGGGCTCGTAGCTCAGTTGGTAGAGCGCCCGGTTTGCATCCGGGAGGTCAGGGGTTCGAATCCCCTCGAGTCCACCAAATTTTTCAAAAAAGCGAACGATTATTACTATTTTTTGAAAAAAATAACTTACAAATAAATACTTGGTAACTAGCAAACATCTTTACCAACTTCAAACATAAAAAAGAACCAGACTAAAAACTTGGTTCTTTTTTATTTCTCAAAACTTAAAAGTTAAAACAAAATATAAAATTAAAAAGTACAAACTCAAGACTAAAAAACATACGACTTACAATACGCAACGACTACTTTATCTAATCACGCAAATATAAAAAAATTTTGCATCGGTTTAATAACAAAACATATAAAATATTTTCAAGTAACAACACTTCGTATTTAATACCAATCGAAAAAAGAAAAACTACGCATAAAAAAGTTAAAATATATTGTTGACAACCTTTTTTTGTTATATAATACATACAGTACACATACAAAGGTCAAAAAATTATTTTATTTTTAAACAAGAAATAATTTCTAGTTGTGATTAAACATCACAATAAGATGGGAGGAGGTGATTACCATGGCAAAAAAGAAAGCCGCAAAGAAAAAAGTAGTAAAGAAAAAGAAAGCAACCAAGAAGAAGCGATAGTTGATAGTTTGTCTTTTTAAACGCCAAAACAGTTCCGCAATGCGGAACTGTTTTGCTATATAAAAACTACTCTACAAAAAGACTTTCTTGCTTTGTTTTTCGAGTCTCATTTTCTTTGAAAATTTTAACCGTTCCGAATACACCGTCATAACCCGGTAAAATAACCATATCCCCCCGTCTCATTTTATCGATAGCTACAGCTAAATCTTTAAACCCGTGGTCTTCAATGGCGGAAATTGGAGTATAAATTAAAAGTTCAAACTCTGTACCCAATGAAGGAATAAGGGCTCGATACACCTTGTCAACGGCTTTGCTTTTTTTGCCTACACCCACAACTTCAGAAATTATTTCCCTCAAAGGTACAATATACTTATAAGGTACTCTACTAGATGGAACTTTTTTATCCGCCAAGTCATTAACCCTACTTAAAACACCAACCGTAATTAGTTTTTGACACTTCGGACATCGGCCACCATATTTAACCGTTTGGTTAGGCATTAACCTAACTCCGCATGGCGCATGACCGTCTACGTGATATTTCCCTTCCTCTGGATGGAATTCAATAGTATACAAAAAACTGTTTTTTTCTTTTTGACGAATTATATTTACCAATCGTGAGTAAGATAACCCCGAACCCGTTTTAAAAACATTCGCCTCTCTGCCTAAATTATCTAAAGAGTGGGCATCTGAATTTGAAACAAGTGATACTTTATCGAGTGCCGACAATCGCCAATTCATTGGCGGATCAGACGAAAGACCTGTTTCAATGGCAGGAATATATTTTGTTAATTCTTCAAAGCACTCCTCTAAACTATCAAAACCGGATTTTGAGCCAAAAACAGAAAACCATGGCGTCCACGCATGCGCCGGAATAACCAAACAGTCAGGTGAAATATCAAGCACAATTTTTAAAAGAATTTTCGCGTCTAAACCCAAAATTGGCCGGCCATCGGCTTTTAGGTTTCCAATTTCAGCCAGACGATTATTTATTTTTTCAACAACTTCTAATGTTGGAGCAACAATAATAATATGTAAACGTCGAACCTTGCCACCTTTACTATAAATACAAGCAATTTCAGCCGTTGGTACAAAATTTACTTCGCGATAAATCTGACAGTTTTTTACCTTATAAAAACCGCCAGCCGACTGTTCTAGTTCGTTATGCATCATTTTAAACCACTCCGGATGAGTAAAATCGCCCGTGCCGATTACGTTGATACCTTTAAGCGCGGCCACTTCGGCAATTTTAGGAAGGACTAAATTTTTTGAACACGCTCGAGAGAATTTTGAGTGAATATGCAGATCAACTATACATTCATCGAGCATAAGATAATTTCTTATAGCTTACTCTCGCGCGCAAACACTATGGCTGACCCTTCAAATGGTGGAGTCCCTTCAAAATTTTTCTTCCAAAGAAGTGCAACGCCACGGTATCCTTGCTCAATTGCAGCACGTGCTCGGGTAGTGTCATTTGAATCTACGAGTATTGACGTATCAGTGAATTGGCCAGTATCTGCAGGCGGAAAACGCAATGTCCCCTTCAATACCGCCACAGCCCAGTCATTTTCTGTTTTTTCCGCAGATAATTTTTTTCGCAGCCCGTACGATTTATCACCCTCTCTGACTTGCCAAAGTTCATAGCCAACTTTTAAACGCAACCCAATGCTTGATAAATTATCTACATCAATTCCTGTAAGTATTTCTTTTTTTCCATTCGCTTTCGCGATTTCTTCTTGCGCCGCAGCCATTGGCTCACCAATGTCGAGATCTCGTCGATCGGGCCGAATTAGTGTTCCGGCGGCCCAGGCTTCGTCTGGACCAACCTTTTTACCCATCGTACCATCTTCAAGCACCACAACACTGGTCGCAATGAGCGGTGAACCAGCCGCGGCACCATCGCGACCCACAACTACTTGTAATTTATTTGCCAAAATTTCTTGCTGCCGCTGATCAATAAAGAGTTCTCGCGCCCTTTGCTTTGCCTTGTCATCGCTTAACTGCGCGTCAATAATACCTAATTCGCGATACTGAGCAACTCTCTGCTCAAGATTCTCAAAACCATTATTGGCTTCATGGTCAATATATTCAGCGATACCCTGACGGTTGTCCCCTTGCAATACTTCAACAAAAATATTCGATTGTCGCTCACGTGCAGAATCGGGTACGAATAATTGATGTTCTGACATATTTTACAAAGACTTTACTAAATATATACGTAAACCAATTATACGTTCAGACGTCATAACTCTTTAGCCAATGCCTCAACAATCTTAGTTTCTTCTATGGTATTTGTTCCGAGGCCCAAGCGCCAATCACTAAGTTCCACCGGCACAACCAAAAAACCATCCTCTACCGCCAAGGCAATAAGGTCGGTAAGATAATATTCGTTTTGCGCGTTTTTCTTTTTTAGTCTGGGTAACGCCCGCCACAACCATTTGGCGTCAAAACAATAATGTCCAGAGTTAACCTCACGAATTAATTTTTCTTTAGGTGTCGCGTCTTTAAATTCAATTATTTTCTCCAAAAATTTCCCGCTTTTATCTCGAATAATGCGACCCCATTTATAAACAACTTTTGAAGGTCCGTAAAAATTAGGCACGCTTACCGTAATCATTGAAATCATCGCTTTAGTTGTTTTTTGTTGGGCTCGCGATATGTCCCGTAACATTTTTGCCGTAACAAAAGGATGATCGCCATAAGTAACAATAACTTGATCCGCTTTATTTTTTAAAATTTTCTCAGCCGAACGAACAGCATGACCAGTACCAAGTTGCTGGCGTTGCCAAGCATAAAGCGCTCGCGAACCAACTTCTTTTTTAACTAATTCTTTTTTATAACCCACAACAATAACTGGCTTCATGCCAAATTTCGCTCTATCCACAGCACGCAGTTGACGACTAATCATTGTTTGACCGTTGATGGGCACCAAAACCTTCGGCAAATCAATTTCCATTCTTTTGCCTTGACCGCCGGCCAAGATGATCACTCCTGTTTTAACTTTTTTCATATACTAAAAATACTAACAGAAACTATGATAATTGATAGTAGTAAATAAAAATACCCGATACAAAGACAAAAAATGAGCTCTATAATTCTGCGTTTGTATGCAATGTTCCCAGCACTGACCTACTTTCCCCTTACGAGTATCATCGGCGCTGACGGGCTTAACGGCTGTGTTCGGGATGGGAACAGGTGTGACCCCGACGCTAGAAGCACTGGGAACATTGCATACAAACTAAGTGTAACTAATATGGTTTCGTTGCGTTATTGCTTAAAGCAAATTGCTAACGATCTCATTCAATACACCAGAATTATAGAGCTCATAGATTTTTAAGCAAACTGAAAAGAGCGATACTAAACAACATCAGTATCGAGGCGTCGGCCGATTAGTACACCTCCGCTAAAACTGTTGCCAGTCTTACACGTAGTGCCTATCAATCCCATAATCTCTGGGAGGCCTTAATGAAACCTAATCTTGGAGACGGCTTCACGCTTAGATGCTTTCAGCGTTTATCCAAACCGAACTTGGCTACCCAGCGATGCTTTTGGCAAAACAACTGGTACACCAGAGGTTCGTCCTTCCCGGTCCTCTCGTACTAAGGAAGGGCCTCTTTAAGTTTCTACGCCCGTGGCGGATAGGAGACCGACAATTTTGTTACTGCTTCAATTAAGAATGAAGAGTCTCGATCGTTTCCGTCGAGATCTGCATGTCGCCATGTCCCGCCCTTTTGTTTATATACTAAGGATTACGGGATCCCGCTTTCGCGGGGCAGTTCGGACTATATCTTCCTAGCTCTTTCAAAAAGAACTAAGTTCGGCATATAGTCTCTGAGGGTTTTATCTAATTTCTGTTCGTGGTCTTTTTCTATAACGACCGTTTTTATTCATTTCGTAAGCGATGGTAACAATTTTTTGTATTCCCAAACGAGTCCTATGAGTACTTTTGTTCATTAAACCCACAATCTTTGCGAACTTCATAAAATCTTTAATTTTTTCGGTTCGCAAGGGATACTCATAAAAAAATGGAATAACTTTTGTTGTTAGATCATTTCGATTACGAACAACGTAAACAACGGTTACGTCATTTGGTTTCTTATGATGATTTGCTTTCACATAACCACACTGGAAAAATCGAACGAGCTCATCGAGCACGTACCGACTTGACTCATGTTGAGATACATGAAATTCAGGAATTATTTTCCAGCCAGTTTTCATTCTTTTATCTTTATAAACTGCTACATGAAAACTTCCTTCACCATCAACGAAACCTGATACATACCACGGTTTAAGATTATTAGATAATCTTCCCTGCTGATTGCCTGCACTCATCACATTGTCACGTGTCATAATTATTATATTATAACACGTAGTGTGAGATTCTTCGAACCTCTACTCCTGTTTGAGATTCGGTCAGGGTTTCCAGCATATAGCCGAATTTATAGACAGCAAAGTCTACTGTCTCACGACGTTCTGAACCCAGCTCGCGTGCCGCTTTAATTGGCGAACAGCCAAACCCTTGGGAGCTTCTACACCCCCAGGATGCGACGGGCCGACATCGAGGTGCCGAACCAGGTCGTCGCTATGGACGCTTGGACCTGACTAGCCTGTTATCCCCGGAGTAGCTTTTATCCGTTGAGCTTCGACCATCCTACATTGGATCGTCGGATCACTAAGTTCTGCTTTCGCAACTGCTTCTCTTGTAGGAGTTGCAGTAAAGCTAGCTTTTGGCTTTGCCCTATCGTCCCGATTTCCATCCGGGACTAGCTAACCTTTGTAAACGCCTCCGTTACATTTTAGGAGGCAACCGCCCCAGTTAAACTACCCACCAGCTACTGTCCCCTGTACCGGATTCACGGTACTGGGTTAGGGTTACAAATACACAAGGGTGGTATCTCACTGTCGCCTTGCGGCTCCCACCTATTCTGAACAGGTATATCTCTAACTCAATAGCAAGCTATAGTAAAGCTTCACGGGGTCTTTTCGTCCAGCCACGGGATAGGGGCATCTTTACCCCTCTTGCAATTTCACCGAGTCCCTCGTTAAGACAGTTCTCAAGTCGTTATGCCATTCGTGCAGGTCGGAACTCACCCGACAAGGAATTTCGCTCTGTCTGTTACGTCTCAACTTAATGAGTGCTCCGATCGTTTCCGTCGGAGTCTGTATGTCGCCATATCTCGCACCTTTCGTTAAAAAACTAGAATTACGAGATCTCGCTTACGCGAGACAGTTCGGACTATATCTTCCCCGCTTGGCGGGGTTTGGCTTGTAGTCTCTGAGGATTCCCCAATTTTACATCAGGGTCTTTCCTGCTGATTGTCTGCACTGATCACATTGTCACTTGGTAAATTCTTAAAGAATTTTCCTTAGTAGTGTCAGATTCTCAGATGTTCCAGCATATAGCCAAATTTTCTCCTACATCTCAACGGCAACTGAGTTCGAAGGAGGGCTTTCACCTCACTAAGGCAGCTTTCCACCTTAGGACGATTATAGTTATCGCCGGCGTTCGTCAGCGCTTCGGTTCAAGGCTTTGCTTCCTTGCGGAAGCTAACCCATCCCCTTAACGTTCTGACACTGGCCAGGCATCGGCCCCTATACGTAAGCTTTCGCTTTAGCAGGGACCTGTGTTTTTGGTAAACAGTCGCTTGAGATCGTTAGCTGCGCCCCGACTTGCGTCGGGGAGGCCTTATCCCGAAGTTACGGCCGCTTTATTGCCGAGTTCCTGAACGAGGGTTCTCTCGTACACCTGAGGATACTCTCCTCGCCTACCTGTGTCGGTTTACAGTACGGTTCACCTTCGCTCTCTAACAAAGTTAGAGAATACGTTGCTTTTCTAGGCTCCCTCTACGTTTCCATTGACTCCATCTTGCGACTTTGTCTGCGCCTTGCGGCACGTTTATAGCCAAAAAACGCGGAAATTTTAAGAAAGCGCACAACGCTCTACGCGAAAGCAAGTGCAGGAATATTAACCTGCTCATCCATCGACTACGCCTTTCGGCCTCGCCTTAGGACCGACTAACCCTGGGTCGATTGTCGTTGCCCAGGAAACCTTAGGCTTGCGGTGGGGAGGGTTCTCACCTCCCTTTATGTTACTTATGCCAACATTCTCACTCCCGAACGCTCCAGGATCCCTCACGGGTCTCCCTTCAACGCAGTTCAGGACGCTCCTCTACCACCTTCCGCATAAATGCGGAAGATCCGGAAATTCGGTACTGGATTTAAGCCCCGATATATTTTCGGCGCAAAACGATTTGACCAGTGAGCTGTTACGCTATCTTTAAAGGATGGCTGCTTCTAAGCCAACCTCCTGGTTGTATTAATCGTTTCACCTCCTTTAACACTTAATCCCACGATCCACCAAAGGCTTCACGTGCTCGGTGCCCGCAGACACCGAGAGATTTAGGGACCTTATTTGCCGGTCTGGGCTGTTTCCCTTTTGACTGATGGAGCTTAGCCCCCATAGTCTGACTACCGCGATATAGTTACTTCAGTATTCGGAGTTTGGTTGAAAGTCGTAGGATTTCTCCACCGACTCTCATTCAGTGCTCTACCCCTGAAGACCATCGCAGTGCTAGCCCAAAAGCTATTTCGAGGAGAACCAGCTATCGCCGAGTTCGATTGGAATTTCACCGCTAGCCACAGCTCATCCCCGCGTGTTGTACGGCGCGTGGGTTCGGACCTCCCGTTGCCTTTCGGCAACGTTCATCCTGACCATGGCTAGATCACCCGGCTTCGGGTCTTGTCTCTACCGCTGGCGTCTTGAAATAATTTTAAATTATTTCAAGACGAATCGCGCTATTAACGCTCGCTTTCACTATGCCTTCGCCCTACGCGGGCTTAGACGAGCGATAGAAGACAAACTCGTTGGCTCATTCTTCAATAGGCACGCCGTCACCCCTGCAAAAGCAGAAGCTCCGACTCCTAGTAGGTAAACGGTTTCAGATACTATTTCATTCCCCTTATCGGGGTGCTTTTCACCTTTCCCTCACGGTACTTGTTCACTATCGATCACTAAAAGTATTTAGCCTTGGATCGTAGTCGACCCTGATTCCCACAAGATTTCACGAGTCTCGTGGTACTCGAAATGAATAACCGCAGAGCAATAACCCCTTTCGATTACAGGACTATCACCTTCTTTGGTGGCCCTTTCCATGGACCTTCTCCTAGGGAAGTTATTCAGCCGAAGCTGATAACTCTGCCTGACGTTGTTCAGGAACGTCAACGTTACTCTTTCACAACACCTCAACTGACATTGGCCCTGAAGCCTTTACATAAAATATTCCACCCCTTGCGGGGAAGTTTATTCCACACAGTCTGCTGAAGTTTGGGCTGATCCCGTTTCGCTCGCCGCTACTAAGGGAATACTCAGCTTCTTAATTTGTTGCCTATTAATCTTTTATTGCTAAAAGGTACCAGCCACAAATTAAAAAGCTGTAAATTATTTTCTTTTCCTCCGGGTACTAAGATGTTTCAGTTCCCCGGGTTGTCTTCGTACGCCTATGTATTCAGTGCACGATAGTCTGATGTTACTCAAACTGGGTTACCCCATTCGGATATCTCCGGATCAAAGGTTGCTCACCACCTCCCCGAAGCGTTTCGTCGGTAGCCACGTCCTTCATAGTCTTTTAGTGTCAAGGCATCCACCGTTTACCCTTACTTACCTCGATACTGACGTTGGTCAGTATCGTAAAAATTACAAGATATTGATGCTCTATCCGTTTGCTTAATCTATTCTTATTTAATTTTCAAATAACGTGCCGTTTCATCCAGAGCGGCGGTTCTCACCTAGGATGAGACACGCCGCTCCAGAAAAAACTATCTAAATTTAAAGTACTAAAAAACCGCCCGGGGGCGGCGGAGACACAAAAACTCGGGGTCGTCTCTAGCCGTCCGTGTTTAACTTCAAAAGTATTTTTTCACTCATAAAATAGGATGATTTAGTGTGTCAATATTATACCCGATATCTTAAAACTGTCAAGGGATTTCAAATAGTCGCAAAAAAGACAGATAAAGCCTAAAAACTTAAAATTATCCACCAAATATCCACCGAATAAATTAGCCTTTATTTTGGTCTTTTTTAAACAACTATCGCAACTTCTCTAAAAAACTTAAGAGCATTCGAACACCAAATCCTGTACCGCCTATTGAAATGGCTGGTGATGTTTCTCTTTCCGCCCAAGCAGGACCCGCGATATCCAAATGCACCCATGGTGTTTTGCCAACAAATTCTTTTAGAAAAAGTGCCGCCGTAACAGCTCCGGCGCCTTGGCCACTTTGAATATTTTTTATGTCAGCCACGCGACTTTTAATAAGTGTCACGTACTCTTGAGGTAAGGGTAATTGCCAAACTGACTCGCCAACTTCTTTGGCGGAATCTTTAATTTGCGAAATCAATTTTTGGTCATTACCAAAAAGAGCGGCGATCTCTTCGCCAAGCGCCTCAACACAAGAACCGGTAAGGGTGGCTAAGTTCACAATTAAGTCAGCTTTTTCTTTAACCGCAAAAGACAACGCGTCGGCTAAAATCAAACGACCTTCAGCATCGGTATTTAAAATCTCTACTGTTTTTCCGTTCATGGCTTTAACTATGTCGCCGGGTTTTGTTGCTTTACCAGAAGGCATATTTTCGGCTACCGGCATTACACCATGAACTTCAACTTGCGGTTTTATAGAAATAATTTTTGAAAACACACCCAAAACAGCCGCGCAACCCGCCATGTCTGATTTCATTGATTCTTGATATTTTGGTGGCTTTAAAGATAAACCTCCAGAATCAAAAGTTATACCTTTACCAACAATAAAAACTTTCTTGGCTGTTTTTTTCTTTGCTTTGTAAACTAAATGAATAATGTAAGAAGGCTCATCTGAACCTTTGTCGACCGACAAAAAAGCACCCATCCCTAATTTTTTTGCGTCATCCACGGTTAGCACAGACAAAGAGATGGCGTTGTTTTCTTTGGTAATTTTTTTAGCAACATTAACCAAATCTTTTGGGGTCATATCAGAAGCTGGTGTATTGATAAGGTCTCGAGCAAATATGGTTGCATTGGCCCGCGCTTCGCCTTCAGCCACACCGGCAACCAAATTTTTTACTACTGTTTTTTTTGTATCAACTAAAACAAAATTCTCTGTTTTTCTTTTTTCTGTTTCGACATTTGATTCTTCGTCACGATAAGTTGCAAAATGGTAATTTCCCAGTAGCGCACCTTCAGCTATAAAAAGTCCGGCCTGACGATTTGTAATTTTTCTATTATCGGCAACCTCGTGCAACGCCGAAACTACTATTTTGGCTCTAACCTCTTTGGCTTTTTTTACCGCCAACGCGCTGGCCTCTCTTAAAATTATTGGAGTTAAACTAGAAATCTTACCAAGACCAACAATTAATATTTTCTTGGCTGGCATTTTCCCGTGCGTTTGAATAAACAACGTTTCTTTTAATTTACCTTCAAACCCATCGTCGCTAACAACTGTTTTAATAATTCCACCAAGATGCTTATCTATTGTAGCTACAGTACCGTTTAATTTTTTTTCACCCTCTAACATCGGCAAAACTAAAAGATCCGCTTCTGTTGATAGGGGGTTTGCGTGCTGAACTTTAATAATCATAATTTTTAAACTTTAAAAAAGGGGCTAAGCCCCAAAATTTACATTAATTATTGCCACTAGAAAAAATATTCTAGTTAATCTGTAATATGCTTTTAACTTTTTCAACAATATCGCCCGGAGTGAAATGCGCCTTTACAAGATAACCAACCGCGCCGAGCTTTAAGCCCTTATCAACATCATCTCGCTGACCAAGATTGGTTAAAAGAATAACGGGTATACTAGCCATATCGGCATCTTTTTTAAGTTTTTCTAGGATACTAAACCCATCAATTCCTGGAAGAATAATATCAAGAAGAATAAGTTCCGGCTTCCACTCTTTGGCTTTAGTTAAGGCGGATTCACCCTCAATGGCGGTTTCTACAACGAATCCCTCGGTATCCAGTTTTCTTTTCAACAAATCACGCAAAAATTGATCGTCTTCAACAATAAGAACTTTATGGCTGTTATTTTTTGAACCAACCGACTTTTTAATAACTTCACTCGATGTTTTTTTAGCTGGCTCCTCTTCGCCCAAAACTTTTCTAACTTTTTCAACAACTTCTTCAGGGTCAAATTCGGCCTTAATTAAATAGTCACGAGCTCCCAATTTCATCGCTTTGTCTATCTCTACCGGCTGACCAGAATTAGAAATAACAACAACTGGTAAGGTTGGTATTTTCCCTTCGCTAGCCAACTGTTCAAGCACGGCAAAACCGTCTACCTTGGGCATCAAAATATCAAGCAATACTACATCTGGTGATTCATTCTTAATTGCCGTCAACCCTTCTTCTCCGTCTCGCGCCAACACAACAACATAACCATAACCCAAAAGCTTCTTTTCCAAAGCCTTTAATAATGTTTCGTTATCTTCAACAATAAGAATTTTTTTGGACGCCATATACCTTAGTATACCACACTAAAGGCCAAAGAGCTAGTCTTTAGTTTCGATTTTTTTATTGATTACTGGCTCCGCCTTCTTTGTAAACCCAGTACCGGCCGGTATTAGTCTTCCAATTAAAACGTTTTCTTTAAGTCCATCTAATGTATCCACTCGACCCGAAGTAGCAGCATTAATTAATACTCTAGCGGTCTCTTGGAATGATGCGGCAGCCAAGAAACTCTTCGTCGACAATGCCGCTTTAGTCATTCCTAATAGTAATTCTTCAGACTTTACCGGACGCACTGGTTTAGCCGCTTCGGCTTCAACTATTTGCGAGCGCTCAACTATTTCCCCAGGCAACAAATCGGAATCACCGGAATCTTTAACATAGGCGCGAGAGAATAATTGACGAGCAATAACTTCGACGTGCTTATCGTTGACCTTCTGACCTTGAGAAGAATAAATATACTGAATTTCATTAATAATGTAGCGCTGTACTTCAAGCCGACCTCGTAATCTAAACAATTGGTGCAAATCAAAACTACCATCGGTCAAAGCCTGACCAAGAGTTACTTTATCGCCATCGTTAACAAGAATCCTGTACCCCGGAGGAATACCATATTCTTTAATATTCGTATTTTCTTTTGTGGCATCACCCTTCTTTTCTGTCTGTTCGACAATTGTTTTGTCGCTAACAATCTTAATAATTTTATGTGATCTTGTTGAAGTTGAATCGGCCTGACGAGGTGCTTCTTCGATCGAAATAGTACCAACAACTTCGGCCAATAGCGCTTTCTTTTTGGGCGGTCTGGCTTCAAACAATTCTTCAACTCTCGGCAAACCTTGAGTGATATCTTGACCGGCCACACCTCCAGTGTGGAAAGTACGCATAGTCAACTGTGTCCCTGGTTCACCAATTGATTCGGCGGCAATAATTCCAACAGCCGTACCCATTTCAACCGGTTTATTATAACCAAGATCTAAACCGTAACACTTAGCGCAAATACCTTTCGGCAAAAGACAAGACAAAACCGAAGCAATGGTAATTGACGATAAATTCAATTCACTTAGTTCCTTTATTTTATCTTGAGTAATAAGTTCACCAGAATTTATAAAAACTTTTTTAGATCCTGCCTTGGTGATTTTTTCTAAACATACCCGACCAACAACTTTTTCTTCAAGGGTCTGCCCAGAAGCGGAAGCTTCTTCTCTGGTAATGGTTAATCCACTAGTGTCGCCACAATCGGTTTGTTGAATAATAATGTCTTGAGCAACATCAACCAATCGTCTGGTCAAATAGCCGGCGTTAGCTGTACGCAAAGCCGTGTCAGAAAGACCCTTACGGGCACCGTGAGTGGAAATAAAATATTCAAGTACATCAAACCCTTCCTTAAAGCTACCCTTAACCGGAAGTTCGATAATATCGCCGGATGGGTTAGTAACTAAACCTTTCATACCAACGATCTGTGTCAACTGACCCCATGAACCTCGTGCTCCCGATTCAACCATAGAATAAACTGAACTGCCGGGTGCAAATATTCCTTTTGACAAACCAACCACCTTATCTTTTGCCGCTGTCCAAAGCTGAACAACCTGGCTATGACGTTCTTCGTTTGTTAAAAGTCCTTCGTTAAATTGATCCTGAACTTCTTCCACCTTTTTGTCGGTCTCTTCAATAATAGCCGCTTTTTCTGGCAATAAAGGTATGTCTCCCATGCTCCAAGATAGCCCTGAACGAGTTAAATACTTGAAACCAAGATCTTTCATATCGTCCAATAATTCAGCACTTCTTTCTGATCCTTCTATTTCAATGGATTGCTTAACAATTTTACCAAGATGTTTTTTATCCATCACTTCATTTTGGTAACCCAGACTTTCGGGTAATACGCTATTAAACAAAAGTCTGCCAACGGTGGTCGAGAGGGGTTTTCCCGAAACAAAAACACTAATCGGTTGACGCAAGCCGATAGCACGCAAGTCGTATGCGCTAATTGCTTCTTTGTTGCTAGTAAAAGTTTTAGCTGGGGACGTGTCCGCTGTTTCAAGAGAACCATCTACTGTTGTTAAGTAATGAATACCCCAAACGATGTCTTGGTTCGGACTGGCCACCGGCTCTCCGTGAGCTGGTTTCAATAAGTTCTTACTGGCCAACATTAATTCCGCCGCTTCGGTACGCGCTTCTTTAGTTAATGGTACATGAACTGCCATTTGGTCACCGTCAAAGTCGGCGTTAAAAGCTGGACAAACAAGAGGATGCAATTGAATGGCTTTACCTTCAACAAGGATTGGACGGAAAGATTGAATACCAAGACGATGAAGAGTTGGGGCGCGGTTCAAAAGTACAAACGCGTCGTGAATAAGATCATCTAAAATATCCCATACTTCCGATCGATCGCTATCGATAAATCTATTTGCCGATCTAACGTTGTGAACCAGTTCTTGGGCAATTAATTTACTAATAACAAACGGCCTAAAAAGTTCCAAAGCCATACGTTTAGGAAGACCACATTGATGCATTTTTAACTTTGGACCAACCACAATTACCGATCGACCAGAATAATCTATACGTTTACCAAGCAAGTTCTGGCGGAAACGCCCCTGCTTACCCTTAAGCATATCGGCCAAAGATTTTAAACTTCTCTTTTGTCCAGTTGAGGCCATTACAGTTTTTCCGTGACGTGCACTATTATCAATTAAAGCGTCAACCGCTTCCTGCAACATACGTTTTTCGTTTCTGGTAATAACTTCCGGCGCGTTTAACTCCACCAACTGTTTCAAACGATTGTTTCGGTTAATAACACGACGATAAAGGTCGTTCAAATCGCTGGTCGCAAAACGTCCACCATCAAGTGGAACCATTGGACGAAGATCAGGAGGAATAACGGGAAGTACAGTAATAATCATCCACTCCGGACGAAGGTGATTTTGCTTAAAACTTTTTACCAACTTAAGACGTCGTGTAGCTTTTTCTGATTTAGCGCCAACAGCTCCCTTTAATTCATTCTCTAATTCTGTTTGCATTTTTTCCAGATCGTTTTTCTTGAGAAGATCATAAATTGCTTCCGCGCCAATACTAGCGGAAAAAACATGACCATATTTAAGAGATAAATCGTGATAAACGCTCTCGGAAATAATTTTAAAAGGTTTTAATTCGCGAAGTTCTTTTTCGGCTAAAGCAAAAACTTCTTCCAATTCGGCAATTCTCGCATCTCGTGTTTTAACAATCCCCGCCCTCTTTTCTTCGGCGTCACTAGCTTGAACCTTAGATACTTCGCGTTGATAATCGCCTTCAATTAGTTTCCTCTTGCTCTGATACTCATGTTTTATTTGATCTATAGTTGTCGCGCGAAGATTTTCGTCAACACTAGTAATTATGAAGTTGGCAAAATAAATTACCTTCTCCAAATTTTGCATAGAAATATCTAACAACAAACCAATTTTTGACGGCACGCCTCGCAAAAACCAAATATGAGATACCGGAGCTTTTAAATTGATATGAGCCATACGTTCACGACGAACAATGGCACGTGTTACCTCAACTCCACACTTGTCGCAAACAATTCCTTTATAACGAATTTTTTTATACTTACCGCAATAACATTCCCAATCTTTTGAGGGACCAAAAATACGTTCAGAAAAAAGACCGTCTTTTTCTGGTTTCTGCGTACGATAATTAACAGTTTCTGGTTTAGTAACTTCGCCATGCGACCATCGAGTAATAGCCTCAGGTGAAGCCAATCTTAAACGAATGGCCGAAAAGTCTGTAGTTGCTTGTGTTGGTTCAATAAACATATTTGGAAAGGCTAAGATGATATTTTAGCTACTTGTTCCGCCACGGCCTGACTATCGCCAGAGTCATGTTCTTTAATTGCTTGACCTTTTCCGTCGAGTAACTCCACATCAAGACATAGTCCTTTTAGTTCTCTAACAAGTACATTAAAGGATTCCGGTATGTTCATTTTCTGAATTGGCTCACCCTTAATGATTGCTTCATATGCTTTTGACCGACCCGGCACGTCATCAGATTTAATGGTCAAAATTTCTTGCAAAGTATGCGCGGCTCCATAAGCTTCAAGAGCCCAAACTTCCATTTCTCCAAACCTCTGACCACCGAATTGCGCCTTTCCACCAAGTGGCTGTTGAGTAATGAGTGAGTATGGACCAATTGAACGCTGGTGAATTTTATCTTCAACCATGTGGTTAAGTTTCAACATATAAATAACACCAACAGTTACTTTGTGGTCAAAATTTTCGCCAGTTCTACCATTAACAAGAGTTATCTTTCCGTCCTTGGGCATACCGGAACGATCAAGTTCGCTACAAATAATTGTATCGTCAACACCATTAAGCGCTGGGGAAGCCACTTTGTATCCAAGACGCTTGGCGGCAATACCTAAATGTGTTTCCAATATCTGTCCGAGGTTCATACGAGAAACAACTCCAAGAGGAGAAAGAATAATATCAACTGGCGTACCATCTTCCATAAACGGCATATCTTCTTCCGGTACAATTCTTGAAACAACACCTTTATTACCGTGTCGACCGGCCATTTTATCGCCAACTTGAATCTTTCTTAGGTTGGCGACCTTAACTTGAACGGATTTAATTACTCCAGCCGACAACTTATCTCCGGCGTCGCGAGAGAATATTTTTACATCCACTACCTTGCCGTGTTCGCCATGCTCAAGATAAAGCGAGGTGTCACGAACATCTTTGGCTTTTTCACCAAAAATAGCTCGAAGTAACTTTTCTTCAGCCGACAATTCTGTTTCACCCTTAGGAGTAATTTTACCAACCAAAATATCACCGGACGAAACTTCAGCTCCGACTCTAATAATTCCTTCTTCGTCTAAATCTTTTAATTTTTCTTCACCGATGTTTGGAATATCCGAAGTAATAAGTTCTGGGCCAAGTTTTGTTTCGCGAATATCGACGGTATAATCTTCAATATGAATGGAAGTGTAAACATCATCTCGAACCAAACGTTCATTAATAATAATGGCATCTTCATAGTTGTACCCTTCCCAGCACATAAAGGCCACTGTAATGTTTCGCCCGAGAGCCAGTTCTCCTTTATCGGTCGACGGACCATCGGCCAAAACTTGTCCGGCCTTAATTTTGTCGCCGAGAGATACAATTGGTCTCTGGTTAAGACAAGTAGAAGCGTTTGATCGAACAAATTTTGTCAATTCATAAAGATAACGCTTCCCGCTGTTCGACAAAAGCACAATATGACGACCATCTATTTCAATAATTTCCCCATCTTCGTCAGCAATAATTAAATGTCCGGAATCGCGAGCCGCGCGTTCTTCAATTCCGGTTCCAACAATCGGAGATTCGGGATTAACCAAAGAAACCGCTTGACGTTGCATATTTGTTCCCATCAAGGCTCGAATGGCATCATCGTGTTCTAAGAAAGGAATAAGTGACGTACCAATACTAACAATTTGATTTGGCGCTACATCCATATAATCAATTGTTTCCACTAAATCAGAAGATGGTTCGCCGTGTTTCCTTACTTCCGCTTTGGGTTTTAAGAAATAACCTTTTTCGTCAATTTCCGTAGTCGCCGCCGTAGTAACGTATCGCTGTACGGTAAAAGCATCCAAATATACAATTTGATTTGTTACTCGTGGCTTCAAAGGAATACTCTTAATACCCACGACACCTTCTAAAGTTTTAGCTAGTTCTTTGGTTATAAGCGTGCCTTCTTTAGCGATAATTTTTTCTGTTTTTGGATCAACAATGTCATCTCTCAATATTTCATTTTCTGTTTCTTTGTGACTATTCATCACGTCGTGCTTAACAACACTAAATGGCGTTTCAATAAAGCCGTATTCGTTTACTTTGGCATAACTTGCCAAGTGACCAACCAAACCAATGTTTGGACCTTCCGGAGTAGCAATCGGACAAATGCGTCCATAGTGGGTTGGATGCACATCGCGAACTTCAAAACCGGCCCGTTCACGAGATAATCCGCCCGGACCCATAGCCGAAATACGTCGCTTATGCTCAAGCTCGGCCAAAGGATTTGTTTGGTCCATAAATTGAGAAAGCTGAGAAGACATAAAAAACTCCTTCAAAGCACCAATCACTGGACGGGCATTGATAAGACGGTTTGGTGTTAAACTATCAATATCAAGCGTACTCATTCTGTCTTTAATGATACGTTCCATTCTGGCGATACCCACGCGGAATCTGTTTTGAATCAGCTCACCAACAGCGCGCACACGACGATTACCCAAGTGGTCAATATCATCTGCTTCTTCTTGAGTCGCGTTTAATCGCATTACCTCCGTAACAATCGCTACTAAATCTTCTGGACGCAAAACGCGGTGTTCCTTGTCGTTTGGAATTTTAAAATCAAAACGAGAATTTAGTTTGTGACGGCCGACTCGACCAAAATCGTATCGATCAAACCTAAAAAACATAGAGTGAATTAACTGGCGAGCATTTTCTGTGGTCGCCAAGTCGCCCGGACGAATTCTTTTATAAACTTCTATAACTCCTTCATCCTCTGTCTTGGCAATATCCTTAGCCAATGTTGCTTCAAGATAAGGTTGAATTTTTTCATTATTAAATATGGCTTTCAATTGATCGTTTGTTCCATGACCAAAAGCGCGCAAAAGCGACGTTATGGCAACCTTACGTTTACGATCAATTTTTACCCAAATAACTCCCGAGTGATCTGTCTCTAACTCCA
>Ga0172370_10002746_pt1 | contig 25018 bp, 23 predicted proteins | sample LakKiv5m_FD_114538 | JGI IMG/M metagenome (GOLD analysis project Ga0172370, IMG submission 114538) | Freshwater microbial communities from Kabuno Bay, South-Kivu, Congo - kab_022012_11.5m | ecosystem: Environmental > Aquatic > Freshwater > Lake | place: Democratic Republic of the Congo...
CAGGATATGGAATATCAATTACAATAATTTAGAGCATTGTTCTCTAGGCGGGAGAACGCCGAATGAGATGCTTGCATTAACAAACTAATCAACCCGCCATATGTATGTGCCTAAAACAGTTTGTCAAGAGTCCTATTATTGGCATTAGAATATTGCCGTATTTCTGGCTCCTATTGCTGCCGGGTGAACCACCACTGCATGATATCTCTGGCAATCGGCACCGCAATGGACGAGCCCTCGCCACCCTCTTCCACCAGCACGGTAATCGCAAACTCAGGATTTTCATACGGCGCAAAGCCGATGAACCAAGCATGATTGGCTTTAGCGCTGTTCCATTGCGCCGTACCGGTTTTTCCGGCCACTGCGACAGGAAGCGCATTCAAGCTCTTAGCTGATCCAGCGGCTACGGTCTCGCGCATGCCAGCCCTGACGATCGCCAAATTGCCGGCATCAATCGCCACTTCCCTGATCAATTTAGGAGGAAATGGCTCCTTGACGCCATTAGGATGCACCACTCCCACCGCCAGCCGCGGAGCGAATAATTTGCCGCCGTTGGCTATGGCCGTCAAATAGCCGTTGACTTGCATCGGAGTGACCAGCAGATCGCCTTGGCCGATCGCCAAATGATAAGTATCGCCGATATACCAAATTTCATTCTTAACGTCTTTTTTCCATTTCGCGTCAGGCACGAAACCGCTCCTCTCTCCGGGCAGATCAATTCCTGTCGGAGAGCCCAGGCCGAACATCTTCAAATACTTTATCATCAGATCCAAGCCTAAGCCCTTAAAGTCGCCAAAGCCGCCACCGATATAATAAAAGAATGTGTTGACGGAATTGGCAATGGCAGAAATTACCGTCACTGCGCCATGCCCGCCGATCTTCCAATCAGGAAATTGCCAAACCCCCACGCTGATTCCTCCGGTAGATAAGACCTTGGTATCCTTCGTAATGATTTTTTCCTGAAGGGCCGCGGCCGCATAAACGGGCTTGACTGTCGAGCCTGACGGATATTCGCCGAATATCGACCGCGCAAACAGCGGCTTATTCGGATCGGCCAGAAGCTTTACGTACTCATCGGTATTGATGCCGCCGGTAAACAGATTATTATCAAATGACGGAAAATCAACCAGCGATAATATTTCTCCCGTCTGAGGATTGCTGATTATGACCGCGGCTCTGCCGCTCCCGATCCTTTCTTTTAGAATTGCGTAGACTTTTTCCTGCAAATCGGCATCTAGGGACAAGATCAAATTATCTCCCGGCACCGCGCTGGACTCGGAAAGGATTTTCTTTTCCCGTCCTAAGGCGTCGACTTCAATCCGCTTCTCGCCATGAACGCCTTTCAAACCGGTTTCATATTGCTTTTCCAACCCGGCCTTGCCGATATTATCATCCAAAAGATAATCGTCAGATAGCTTTTCAAATTCCGTCGCATCTATTTTTCCGACATAGCCCAAGACATGTGATAGGGATTCAGTGATCGGATATTGGCGCCATGCATCGACACTCAACTCAACGCCCGGCAACTCTTCGGCCATAAGCTTGATTTTCATGCCGGAATCATATGGCACTCCGGCCCTGAGCGATATGGGCTGATATGAATTCTTAGCCGCGCCCTTTAACCGCTCAACCATTTCTTCGGCGGGAAAACCGATGATTGACTCCAGCTTCTTCAATACTTCCAGCTTCTTCGCTTCATCCTTGGGCAAGTCATTGGGCAGCAGCGATACCGAAAAACCGAACAGATTATTGACCAGCACTTTGCCGTTCCGATCAAAGATGACTCCGCGGTGGGCTTTGTTATAATCTATTTTAATGCGATTATTCTCTGCCAGGGCGAAATATTTATCCCCGCCTACCACTTGCAATAAAAAGCTCTTGGCCAAAAGCGCCGCCATGGCGATAAATATCAGAATAAACAGCGTCGAAATCTTGCGCCGAGAGAGCGACAAGCTGAGAAATCCCGTCTGGATGCCGCTTGAGAGATCGCCGGACAGATTGCAACTGTCTTCCACCCAGCCCTGCGAACTCTTGCGTCCCAAATCGATCGGATTGAGTTGTGTAAATGGATTGCTCATATTATCCGAGAAATACCGGCTTGAATTTGCGCGATCTTGAATTGATTAAATAATACGCCAGCGACATTAATATTCCGGTGGAAAATATCTGCCACAGAATTTTATACGAATATCCGGCCTTCGGCAGATAATCGCTCAAGCCGATAAGATAAATCAAGCCGATAAGCGCGATAAAAATCGCATTATACAGCGAGACGGAAATGATGCCTAAAAGCAGCAGCGAATAATATGAAAAATTAGTAAAAAAATTATCAAACAATATCTTCAGAACTGCCGCAGAAAAAAACAGGGCGAACGCCATCAAGCCGAAGGGCAAACCGGAATAAATATCCGACAGCAAACCGGAAATAACGGCAAAAATCACAACCCAGTGAAACTCGGAAAAATTCAGCAGAATGATCAAAGCGACAAGGGACAGATTGATCCGGCCGCCCCAAAAACCAATGCTGCCTTGGATCAGCAGCTGTGCCAACAACAAGCCGAGAGCAATGAAGACATAGGTGTTATTCTTGTCTGCCATATCAAGGAATTATAACCACGACATCGCTCAGGCCGGAGAGCGGTATTATCGGCTTAAGGATGGCAGTCTTGAAAATCTCGCTTTCCACCGAACGGACGCTTTCCACCTTGGCAATCAATAAGTCCTTCGGTATCTTGCCCTCCAAGCCGGAAGTGACCACGAGATCGCCGTCCCTGATCTCCTGATTCTGCGGGATATCGGTCATGGAAAACGACAAGCCGTATTGGCCCTCCACTAAGCCGACAGTATGGTCCAAATTCTGGATCGTAACCGCCACGCGGCTCTTATTGTCGGATAACAGGAGTATTTTGGAAAAATCATCTTCAGCCTCGCTCACCTTGCCGACCAGGACTCCGTTATCAGCGATTACAGCCAAGCCCTTTTCTATGCCGTCGCGCCGTCCGCGATTGATCACTACCGATTGCGACAAGGGATCGGACACGCCGGAAATAATCTTCGCCGCCACATACTTGAATTTATTCTCATCGACGAAATTCATTTCCTTTTTCAACAAATCGTTTTCTTCTTCCAGCGCCTTGAGTTTCGCCGTATCAATCGCCTGGGCTGTCAATTCGGCCTGAAGCTTCTTATTTTCAGCGATCAAATCGCTTTTCCTCAGCCACTGGCCATAAAAATTCTGGCCGTTGGCATAAGCGGAATATATTGTCCTTTGGATCGGACTCAGTATCGCGACAATCGCCCCTTCGATCGGGGACAGCCAGCCGGCATAATGAAAAAATACGGCAATGAGAATCGCTGCCAGTCCCAATACCGCTGATTTGATTATTTTTTCAAACATAAGGATTACTGCGCTGTCGGCAAGATGATATCATTAAGGAGCGTGGCATCATCAAGCAGGAAACCGATGCCGCGGACAGCGCAAGTCTGCGGATCATCGGCGATATGAACCGGAATCTCAATGGCGCGGGAAATCAAGACATCCAAGCCCCGAAGCTGAGCGCCGCCGCCGGTCAGATAAATGCCTTTCTGATAAATGTCGGAAACAAGTTCCGGCGGAGTCGTTTCCAGCGCCGCTTTGATCGTATCCAAAATCCTGGTGATTGATTTATCCAGCGCTTCCCGCACCTGGATATCATTGATCTTGACTTCCTTGGGCAGGCCGGACATGATATCGCGTCCGCGCATCGGCATCTCCAACGACTCGGGCATGATCGCGGCGGAACCGATTTTTTTCTTGATATCTTCAGCTACCATCTCGCCCAAAACCAGCGAGAATTCGTCGCGCGCAAAATTTATGATATCGCGATCAAGCGCCAATCCGGCCACGCGCGATGACTTCCAATTGACAATGCCGTCAAGGGATATGACCGCCACCTCGGTCAAGCCGCCGCCCAGATTTACCACCATGGAACCGGTCGGATCCTGGATCGGAATGCGGGCGCCGATCGCCGTACCCATGATATTCTCAATCAGGCTGACCTGGCTGGCGCCGGCGGCAAGCAGCACATCCTCCACCGCTTTCTTTTCCACCGCCGTCACATCCAGCGGCACGCCGACAATTATCCGCGGCATGGCCGAAAAATTGAACTTGCCGGACTTGACCTTATTGATGAAATACTTAAGCATTTTTTCCGTCACTTCAAAATCGGAAATAATGCCGAACTCCAACGGCTTGGAAGCCGTAATATGCGGCGGCGTTTTTCCCAGCATCCGCCGAGCCTCGTCGCCGATAGCCAAGATCTGATCCGTGCGGTTATTGATGGCTACGACCGACGACTCATTAACAACAATACCCCGATCCTGTTGGAAGATGAGGGTATTGCAGCTGCCTAAGTCGACGCCGAGCCCTTTATTGAATTGGCCGAAAAATCTCTTGAACACAAAATTTATTCAATTACTTTAATCTGCTGACGGCTTCTTGCCAATCAATCAATTCCGCTTGCTCGGAATCCCTACTCTTTATTTCCAATTTGCCTTCCGTTTTTCCACTCACCACTAGCCGCCAAGGCATGCCTAACAAGTCGGCATCGGCGAACTTTTGTCCCGCCGAGACATCGCGATCATCTAATAAGACTTCGATGCCGGCATCAATCAGCTCATCATAGATCTTCTTGGCCGCTTCGTCCTGCTTGAGCGAAAGCAAATGGGCTTTATACGGCGCCACTGATTCCGGCCAGATTATTCCCTTTTCGTCATGATGGATTTCCACGATCGCCGCCACGAGCCGCGACATGCCAATGCCGTACGATGCCATCAGGATCGGCAGCTTATTGCCCTTATCATCGCTGACATAGCCCTTCATATCCAAGGCATACTTATCACCGAATTGGAAAATATTGCCGACTTCCATGCTCTTGCCTTCTTTGATTTTCGCGCCGCATTTGGGGCAGGCGTCGCCGGCTTTGATGCCGGCAATCTCGATATTCTGCGCCCAGTCGCAAGAATCGCAATACAATATATTATCTTCGCCGGCATCGGAGATCACTTGGAACTCATGGGAAAACTTCTTGGTAAAGATGCCGCCTGACGCTTCCACCAGCTTGACATCGAGTGCCAAGCGGGAATAAACCTTATAATACGACTCGATTAGCTTATTATAATACGCATCCAGATCTTCCTGCGTCAGATGGAAGCTGTATAAATCCTTCATCATGAATTCCCGACCTCTCATCAGTCCGCCCTTGGCGCGCAGTTCGCTGCGGAACTTGTTCTGGATCTGATAAACGGCAATCGGCAGATCCTTGTATGAATTGACGAAGCGGCGGATCAGATCATAAACGACTTCTTCATGCGTCGCCCCCAATCCCAGATCCTTCCCGCTATTATCCTTGAATTGATACATTACCTCCTTAAGCGACTCCCAGCGGCCGGTTTCCTCCCAAATGCCTTTAGGCTGCAAAGCCGGCATCAACAGCTCTTGCCCGCCGGCGGCATTCATTTCCTCTTTGATGATATGGGAAATCTTTTCCAATACCCGCCAGCCCAGCGGCAGATAAGTATAGACTCCGGCTTGGAGCATATCGATATATCCACCTTGCGCCAGATATTTATGGCTGGCGGAAACGGCGTCTTTCGGCGCGTTCTTAAGGGTTTTGGGAAATAATCGTGATTGGAGCATAAAGGATAAATTATGAGGGTATTTTAGTCTGTTTGGGAATTAATGTCAAAACGGTCATTCAACCGAAAAAACGGCCGAAAAATCCACGTTTTTCTTTCTCTGCCAAAGGCTTGGGACCGGAAAATCTTTCCGCCTTAAGCGCATCCATGATCTTGGCAATCCGTTCGGCCTCCGCTTCCACAGCCGAACCGTCATATTCTCCGCTATGGGCGTTTACGCCCTCATAACTCGCCTGCTTCTGATCCAAATGCAGATTAAGATCGCCGCTGCTCATATATATATGGAAGCGCGGATAAAGGCCGCTGCCTAGACGGCGCGACCAACTCGGCTCCGTCGCTCGACGGTCATTGACTTGGCCATAGCCGGCGCGGCGGATGACATTTATAGGCTGCAAATCTGGCAATATGGGAATTTTCATGGATTAATGATTATAAGAAATTACAAACCGACTGTCCGGCCCAAAACAGACAGAATCTTCGCGCCGTATCTGGCCAGATCGCGATAAGTAATGGCGACGATCAGAATCATCAGCAAGATAAAGCCGGTATTATGCATGGTGTTTTCCAGCTTGCTGTCCACCGCCTTGCCGCGGATTTTTTCTATGGCTAGAAATAATATCCTTCCGCCATCAAGCGCCGGAAACGGCAGGATATTTATGATCGCCAGATTAAGAGATAGCATCGCCGCGAACTGCAAGACATAGATATAGCCGAGCTTGGCGGCTTGTCCGGTCATGACCGCGATGCCGACCGGACCGGCAAAATCCAGCCCCGCCGACGGTCCGCCGAACAGCTGTTTGAACAAGCTGACAACCGCCATAAAAATAGCCGCCAGCCAATACCAAGTCGCCATAAAACCCTCCTTGATCGCCAAATGGACGGGATAGCGGACTATGCCAATATCTACAATAGCGACTCCCAAGCCGGTAATTTCATCTTTTTTGATGATCGTCACGTCTTTTTCCAAGGTTTCTTGGCCGCGCAGCAGGCTGACTTTTACCGCTTGGTTTTCCCGGCTCGCCAAATATGATTTTAAATCAGCCCCGGTTTTTATCTCAAAATCATTAATTTTTAATATGACATCGCCGACTTTTATTTCAGCGCCGGCCGCCGGATAACCGGCCAGCACTTCCGTAATCTGCACCTTCGGCTCAGAAATGAATTTCCCTCCATTATTATTGTCTGTTACAGTCGGCATGCCTATCATGAATCCGATGGAAAGCAAGCCGACGCATAAGATCAGATTCATTATTACGCCGGCCGCCAGGATGATCGTCCTCTGCCAAATCGGCTTATGGCCGAAACTGTCGCTGTCGGCGGCCGACTCGCCGTTCTCGCCTTTGATTTTTACGAATCCGCCGACCGGAATCCAATTGAGCGAATAAATCATCGGCTCATCGGCTCTGATTTCCCGCTTGCCCCAGACTATTTTCCATTTGCCTTCTAATCTTTGCAAACCGAAAATCCTGGGCGGCAAGCCCATGCCAAATTCTTCCGCCTTGACGCCGAATTTACGCGCCATGGCAAAATGCCCCAACTCATGAACGAATACCAACAAGGATAAGACTGCGACAAAAACGATTATTGTTAAAAGCATAAAAATTAAATAGTGGTGATTTCCGTTTCTTTCTTCTCCATCATCTCTCTGATCTGCTCGTTATGACTGCCGACAGTCTTGTCCAATTCCTCCAACAGCTGGAATTTTTCATCTTCGCCGAACTCCTTGTTCTTTTCCGCCTCGATGATTTCCTCTTTGACCTTATCGCGGACGACCCGGATGACGATCTTGGCTTCTTCGGTCTTCTGACTGAGCACCTTGACGATTTCCTTGCGAGTCTCCTCGGTCAGAGGCGGCAGATTGATCCTGATATTATCGCCGTCGCTCATGGGATTAAGATTTAGATTGGCTTCGATAATTCCCTTTTCAATTTCCTTGATAATGCTTTTGTCCCACGGCTGGATCACCAAGCTTCTGGCATCGGGCACGTTCACGCTTGCCACGTTGACGATCGGATTCATGGTGCCGTATGCCTCGACTCTGACAGCATCCAAAATTGCGGGATTGGCGCGGCCGGTCTTGAGCCCGCTGATTTCCGCTTGGAAATGCTCTACCGCTTTTTTGAATTCCTCCGAATGATTTTCAATGATTTTCATATTTACCCCGTTTAATAATTTAAATTCATCAGAATTTAAATAAAATTTTATTATTAATAATGTATCATCTGATCCCGTCATTTACTAATCTAACAATAATTATTAGATCTCGGTAAAATTTTTATTTAACGGGGTGAATTAATTCTTGGGTTTCATCGTAGCCAGATAGACTGTTTGAGGACTGGCGGGATTGATCTTGATATCAGTGGTAAGCCTATTATACGGCAATTGCCTGGACGACCATTTTATTCCGCCATCGGACGTCTTGACTAGCGTCGTCGCCGTCACATAATAGAATTCCGTGCTGGTTGAAGGGCTGATGGCCGCCGCCAGAATATCAGTCGTTTTGTGGGCCGGCAGAAGATCGACTATCGTCCAAGTCTTGCCTCCATCAACCGTCTTTAGCATGCCGAATTTGGAAATCAATATCAAGGTATTCTGAACTGAAGGGCTGTAAACCAGCTTGCGGTACTGATGGCTGCCGACATAGGATTTTAAGCCGTCCCCAAGAGATTCCCAAGCGGCTCCGCCGTTGATGCTCTTGAATATTCCCTGCTTGGCCGAAGCGGCATAAATGATTCTTGAATCAAATGGATCAATAATGATATCCATCGCCTTATCGCTCTTGAGGCGATAAGCGGTTTGCCAAGTATTGCCGCCATCGGCGCTCTTAAGTATCTCGCCTTCGCTTGTGCCCAAATAGATTACCCTGCCATTTTTCGGATCAACCGCCAAAGCGGTAAGGATTACCGCGCTTTTCTGATGATAATAGGCATTGATCCAATCCTTGCCGCAATTCTCCGTTTGATAAAGCTTATTGGCCATAGTGGCATACACGGCGCATTTGTTTTTCGGATCAACGGCGATGCCGCTTACATTGCCGACATTCATCACCTCGAATTGCTGCCAGGAACTGCCGCTGTCATTGCTATAGAATATTCCGTTCGCTGCTGTCGCCGCATAGATCGTCGAGGCATCCTGCGGATCAAAAACCAGCTTATTGATATCGGCATTGCTGATTGACAGCGTCTTGCCTTTGGTGGCCAAGACATCATTGACCTGGGAGAACAATCTGCCGCCGTCGGCTGATCTCCAGACTCCGCCATCGGGCTTCTTAGGCGCCCCTCCGTCCGTGACCAGGGAACAGCCGGCGAGCATGAACGTTCCCGCCGCCAGCAAGATTATTTTCAAAAAAGAACTTTTCATATTTTTATCTTAATTCTTATAAATTGATCAGCACGTTTTCCAGGATATTCTTGCTGGAGATATTGAAATCGAACATTTTTTTAGCTTTTACGATCAGCAGATCGGCATTTATCAGCCTGTCCCAAGTAAGCTGCTTTAAATTATTGGTTTCTCTGGCGCTTTTTAGGCTGGCCAGATTGGTTTCATTGCCATTCAGCGCCAAGACCAGATCACGGAGCGCCGCCTGCCAATCATCCAGCAGCGCAATCAATTTCTTGATATTGAGCGATTCGTCTTTTTCCCAATCTATCAGCGATTCAAGCATGGCTGATCTGGCAGCCATATCGGATCGCAGAATCGCAATGAAATCATCAAAATGCTTTTGCATCTCACTTAGCGCTTCCGGATTTTCCGCCAGCGCCATCGCCACATCGGGACGGCCGAGAGCCAGCCGGGAAATCCTATCGGCTTTTTCCTCGCTCAACTCGCGGCTCAAAAGATACTCCTTGATCTCGCCGCGCTTGACCGGCAAGAAATTCAGCACGAGCGAACGCGAAATTATCGTCTTGGGAAGCCGGGCGATATTAGAAGTGATCAGAATCATTACGGTCTTGGCGGTCGGCTCTTCCAAGACTTTTAAGAGCGAATTGGCGGAATTGTCATTGAGGGCCTCGGCCTCATCGATTACGGCAATTTTCCAACTGCGAAGCAGCGTGCTTTGCATTAATTTTGCCTTCAAATCCCTGATCTGGTCGACAGAAATTTCCCGCTTCAGCTTGCCGGACTTTTCATCGATCAATCTGTTGACATAATATATATCCGGATGTATGCGGCTTTCCACCTGCCGGCAAGCGGGGCATTCATTGCAGGGCCGGTATTCGCCCTGCCCTTGGCAGAACATCGTCTTGATGAATTTGGCCGCCGTCGTGCCCTTGCCCAATCCGCGGCCGCCGGCAAACACATAAGCGTGCGACACTTGATTGCCGCTGATTGAAGCTTTCAAATAATCCGTTATCTTGCCATGGCCGCATATTTCCCACAGGAATCGAGCGGTTTTGGCATCAGCTTCGGCTGTCATAATCTTACTCCGATCGCTTCCTTGACTTGAGCCATCTTGGCATCGGCTTTAGCGCTCGCTTTTTTTGCGCCTTCTTCCAAGACCCCCCATACGAAATCCTTGTCCTTCTCCAATTCGGAGCGTTTGGCGCGGAAGCCTTCCGTATACTTCAAGATATTGGCCAGCATGATCTCCTTGGATTCCTTGTAGCCGATGCCGCCTTGCTCATAGCGGTCGCGCAGCTCATCGAGCATCTTGCGCGAAAACAATTTATGAAAATAAAAGACATTGTCTTCCTCCGAATGCTTTTTTTCTTCCACGCCCTTGGAATCAGTCTTTATAGACATGATCTTCTTGCGCAGAGCCGCCTCATCGTCGAATAGGCCGATGGTGTTATTCTTGCTCTTGGACATTTTTTCGCCGTCCGTTCCTTTGATCATCATTTCTTGCATGATATGCGCCTTCGGCTCCTTAAAAATCGGCTGGAAAGCCTTGTTGAATTTATTGGCCAGCTCTTTGGTCATTTCCAAATGCTGTTTCTGATCCTCGCCGACCGGCACCAGATCAGCGTCGTAAATCAGGATATCGGCCGCCATCAGAACCGGATAACAGAACAAGCCCATATTGACTTCCTTATTCTTGGCCACGGCGTCCTTATAGGCATGGGCGCGTTCCAGATACGGCATTGGCAGAAGGCAATTGAAGATCCATTGCAATTCGCAGACCTGCGGGACGGCTGATTGCTTGAACAGCACGGCTTTATTCGGATCCAGCCCGATCGCCAGATAGTCCAGAATGATGTTCCAAGTATAATCGCGCATTTGCTCCGCATCCTTGATTTGATTCAAGGCATGGTAATCGGCGATGAAGATGTAATTCTCATATTCGTCCTGCAGATCCACGAATTGCTTCATGGCGCCGAAATAATTGCCGATGTGCAGGCGGTTGGTCGGCTTGATGCCGGAGAGCAGGATTTTTTTTCTTGTCTGCATATTGATCGTTAAGCGCTTTTAATTATCTTATAAATATCTGCCGCGGTCTTGGCCCAGGAAAACTCCTTAATCCGCAAAAACCCACTTTCCACCACTTTGGCCCTAAATTCATCATTTTCCGCCACTTTCATTATAGCATCAGAAATCGCTTCTGGCGACTTGGGGTCAGCGTAAATTCCGGCTTCGCCTCCCACTTCGGTATGCGGCGCGGTATTGCTCGCAATTACCGGCGTGCCGCAGGCCATGGCGTCCAAGATCGGCAGGCCGAAACCCTCGTATAATGTCGGAAAAATGAACGCCAGCGATCCGCTGTAGAGCGCCGGCAGATCCGCTTGATCGACATAGCCGGTCAGAATTATTTCCTGCTCTAATTTAAAATCGGCGATTATCTTTTTTATTTCGTCATATTGGTTGCCGCCCGCTCCGGCCAGCACCAGTTTCAGATCATCATGGCCGGCTCGCGCCAGAACGAACGCCTTGGCGATATTGCCGATATTCTTCTTCTTTTCCAATCGTCCGACATATAGCAGATACGGCGATTTGATGTTGTATTTTTGTTTGGCTTGATCTATATTATCTTGCGTCTGCGGAAAATATTCGCCGCTGTCATAACCCAAATATGCTACTTTTATTCTGTTCGGCGTTATATCATACAAATCAATGATTTCTTTTTTGGAAAAATTTGAGATGGTCAGGATGACATCGGCGCGGGATCTGATGCGACGCATGGTGATTTCGTGATACCAGATCTGTATGGGCTTATATAAATCCGGAAAACGCCTGAAACCGACATCATGGACGACAGCGATTACTTTAGTTTTTTTTCTTACCGGCAGCAAAGGAATCGTATGCGCCGGAATCAGCAAGGCATCGGGCGGATTTCGCCGCAGCTCCCGCCACAGCATGATCTGCGTCCAAAGATACTTCGGCGGCCACTTTAAAATTTTTTCTTGCCAATTTGAATTCGGCATCTCGCCCAATTCTTCGACCAGCTTATCATTCGCATATAATAATACTTGATCGTCTGATCGGACGATCTTCTTCAATTCCTCAATCAAGTGCCAGGAAAACCATTCGGTTCCCGTCTTGTTCTGCCGATTGGCTCTGGACGCGTCTATGCCGATTATCATAATTATTTGGTCGCTAAGATGCTTCGCTTATAACTCTCCAGATTCTCCAAGGCGATGCCCGTTCCTTTGGCGACGCAATAAAGCGAATCATCAGCCACGTAAGTGGAAATGCCGGTAGACTGCGTCACCAGCTTGTCTATATTCCTCAGCAGCGACGTGCCGCCGGACATGGTGATGCCATTGACTATCACATCGGCGGATAATTCCGGCGGCGTATCGTGAAGCACCGCTTTTATCGCCGTGATGATGCCTTCCAATTCTATCTGGATCGCTTCCGTCACATCATCGGACGAAATCTTGACCGTCTTGGGCAAGCCATTGATCATATCCCGCCCGCGAACCTCCATATACATTTTTTCCTTCAGATAAAGCGCCGAGCCGATATTGATTTTGACCTCTTCGGCGGTCCTTTCCCCGATAGCCAGCTTATGCTTGCTGCGGACGAATTCAGCAATCGCCTTATCCAATTTATTGCCCCCGATCCGGACCGAAGTGGAAGCCACGATGCCGCCCAAAGATATGACTGCGATCTCCGAGGTGCCTCCGCCGATATCGACAATCATATACCCCGAAGCCGAACCGATTGGAATATTGGCGCCGATCGCCGCCACCACCGGCTCCTTGATGATATAGGCCGCTTTGGCGCCGGCCGCGATCGTGGCGTCTATTACCGCCTTCCTTTCCGTCGAGGTGATGCCGGCCGGCACGGCCACCATGACTTCCGGCCGGAATAATCTGATGCCGCCGAGCGCCTTATTGATGAAATACCTTAACATCGCTTCCGTCGTCTTGTAATCGGCGATCACGCCGTCCTTGAGCGGCTTCTGCGCGATGATAGTATCAGGCGTGCGTCCCAGCATCTCTTTGGCTTCGATGCCGACGGCTATCACTTTCTTGTCTACGGCGGAAATCGCCACCACTGAAGGCTCATTGATTACCACGCCCTTGCCGGGCATAAATACCAGGATATTCGTCGTTCCCAAATCAATTCCGATTTTTTTCATAAATTATTCTCCGCCTCCGATTAAGATATTTTCTAAAATTTTACCGTCACCTCCCGATCAATCCGCAAATCAGTGTTGAATATCAGATTCCTGCCTGATAATTTCGCCGGCAAGCTCCCGGCATAATAGGCGATTATCGGCTGGTCGAATCTTAAATCAATATTGAGCTTATGTCCAACGGTTCCCGGCTGCTTCTGAACACTAAATTTGTACAGGCCGTTTCTGTAATCTGCCTTGATCTTTTCCGGCAAGCGGTATTCAACCACCAGCGTCTTGGATGTCCCCGGTTCTACTGTTATGAATGCCGCCAGATATCTCTTGCCCAGTTCATTGCCGATAGTCGCCTCCTTGTTGATCCCCAGTTCCGTCTCGCCTTTGGCATCTTTCAGATAGGCTCTGGTATACCAAGTATCAGCCGGAGTATAGACTCTGGCAAATGTCCGATAACGGCTGATCAATGCCGGCACCGCCTTGCCGGCGTGGATATAGGTGATTTCGGCCCGGCCGATCAGATCACCGTTATTATCTTGATTCAGGCTGTACTTGATTTCCCGCTTCATGACCGAATCCGTTTTAAGCGCTCCCAAATTCGCATCGACTATGAAAAGATAATCGCCGTCGGTCTGCTTGACTTCGCCGGCCCAATTCTCTTCCCGGATATATTCCTGCATCTCGCTGTCAGCCAGCCAAGTGATGATCTGCTTTTCTTCGATGTCTTTTTTGGCCACCAGCCAGATTTTTAACAGATCTTTCGGCGGAGCGCTCATCAACCGGCTTAGGAGATCCTTGGACAAGTCGCCGATTATGCTTTTGCGCTGGCTGAGCGGCAAGCCCCTCTGGATGTAATCGAATTCCACCGTTTTTTCCAATTGGAGCGCAAAATTATCATGGTCAAAAGTGATGCCGTCGGCCGTAATCGGTCCGGTGAGTTCTAAAAAATTCGCAATGAAGTCGGGCGTGATGGCAATGATGCCGTCCAGCTTGACCGCCGGCAGTCCCGCATTAGCCCGCTCGGCATTCCAGAACCAATTGATTTCTTTGGCATCGGTCGGCCAATCCGGCGACCAATTGGCATCTCGCATAAACAGATACTTCTGGCTGTTGAAAGCCGTCATCGGCCAAGGCGCCGGCACGAACATCTTGTCTTTGGATAATTTATCCAGATTATAAATATCGTCCGTCTGCATCCTGATGATCTCTCCGTCCTTGACCGTCAGCAAGCCGTAACTGCCTATGAATCCGCCGGACGGCCGCAGTTCCATATTATTTTGAAACAGTACCAGATAGTTCTTCTCGCTGCCATAGCCTGCCAGCTCCGGCAGATACCGAAGAAGCGGCAACGCCGTCTCGCTTTGCCCGATTATTTCTGACAGGAGCGTATTGGCATAAACCACCTTGTCTTTGAATATGCCGGTCAAGTCATCAGTATTGATTCCGGCAAGCGCCGCCTTGGCGCTTTTTATCTTGAGCCGGGAATCTTCTATCTTATCCCGATTATCAACTATTGATTTCAGAATCGCCCGCCGTCCTTCGGCGGAAGAAAAATTCAGCGCCATCCGGCCTTCCTGCGTGGCTGAGGACAGATTGGAAAAAGCCCCGATCATGTCGCGATATCCCTGGATCAGATTGATCGATGCCGACAGCATCTGATCGGCCGTGCGATATGATTTGCCGATCGGCGGCACATGCAAAACCAAGCCCAGATCCTTCGCCCTGGCCTGGATATAGCTCAGATCATCCTCCGCCGATTTGAGATCATCCGACACCGCCGGCAGATCTTCCCGGCTGACATTTTCCAAGATGGCTCCGGCCGTGGCATCCAAGCTCTTGACCTTATCATAGATCTTATAGCCGTTGACTGCCGCCGGCCAAAGGACTATGGCCGATAGGATGATCGCGACGGCAAGAATCAAGGCCGCTTTGGGCCAGATCGGGTTAGGCCGCTTGATCAAATGATGATCCTGCAGATACTCGGTAATTTTATTGTGATTTCTTGAGCGAAAGAACATAATAATATATTTAATAGAAACGATTACTTATAGTACTTGAACAAATATTTTATCCAATCAATGATATGGATCCAGAATACCCTTGATAACGGTCCGCTTTCGGCTGATTCCCGCTTATGGTAATGAATGATGTCGCAATCAGCCAGATAATATACGGGCATGCCTGCCGACCAGAATTTCTTGCACCAAGCCACATCGCCGAAATACAAAAACAACGACTCATCCATGCCTCCGACCTTATTTATCGCGCTGCGCCGGACCAGTTCGCAGGCGCCCAGTATCCAATCAACCGGCTTAGTCGTCTGATGATCGAAATCCTCCATCAAGTATTTGGACAGCTCATCCCGAGCGAATCTTATCTTGCCTAGGAATGTCCGGCGATAAAAGGGCGTGAACAGATGAGGGAACCTCATGCAGGACATCTGGATTGAACCGTCGGGATTCTTTAATTTCGGCCCGACCAAAGCCGCTTCAGGATGCGCATCCATGAAGCCGATCATCTTGTCGATCGCATCGTCCATGATCGCAATATCGGTATTGAGTATCAGGACATATTCGCCGGATGAATTCTTAATGCCTAAATTATTGCCCCGATGATGGCCCAGATTTTCCTGGGATGCGATCAATCTGGCTTGAGGAAAGCTTTCCCTGACCAATTCCACCGAGCCGTCGCCCGAATTATTGTCTACGACAATGATCTCATAATCGCTTTTCGGCGGATGGGCCAAGATACCCTTCAAGCATTGCTTGAGGAGCCCTCTGGTCTTATAGTTATTTATTATTATTGAAATTTTCATAAGATTCAGCCGTACCACTGCCGCATTTCCTTGGCGCTGGTTCGCGCGCGCTCAAAGATATTCTTGCGCTTCGCCATGATTTCCGGCAGCATTTTGATTATTTCCAGCCAAGCGTATAAGTTCCGGGATTCGAATAGCATGATATAAAATAATTTCTTCAGTTCCAGCCAGGCAATCCAAGGCGACAATATCAGCAGATTGCTCAGGTATTCATCTTCCAGAAGCACCAGCAGATGATTGCGATAAGAATAATATTTCGCCAGATTGTTCTGGCGCTTGCGGTTTTTGATCAGCGTGCCGGCTCCCTCGCTTTCGCTTCCTGACATCGTCCGCAAATGATACGCTGTCGCCTCGGGTACCAGCAAGGACTTCAGGCCCATCAGCCGATAGCGCCAAGCCAGATCAACATCCTCCTTATATAAGAAGAAGCTGCCGTCGAAATAATCGCCTTGCGGATGATACTTATCTAAGATCGCGATATCTTCCAGAGCCTCCCGTTCCAGCAAGGCCAGCGCCCCGCTGAAGCCGAAAACTTCCTGGCAGTCGATGAATTTTTCCGCCTCTTCGCCGGCGCCCAACTCGACGACGCGATGGCTTTTCAAGACTTTCAGGCCGCAGGAATCGATGACGGAAGTCTTTTCCATCTCGCCCACTTCCGCATTTATCACTTTCAGCTTCAACAGCTTGCCGCCGAAAACGGAATATTTTTTGCCTTCATCGCTTCGCGCCAGCTTCATCATTTTTTCCAGCCAATCAGGCTCCAATACGATATCGGGATTGCAAAGCAGGATGTAGCGCGATTTGAACAGGCGCAAGGCGTGATTATTGGCGCGCGAAAATCCCAGATTCTTATTATTCTCCACTACTCCGACCATCGGGAATTCCCTGCGTATCAGATCGATCGTGCCGTCCGAAGAATCGTTATCGATCACCACCGTCTGGAAATCGCGGTAAGTCTGGCGCAAGATGGAATCCAGGCAAGGGGTCATGAACCTCTTGCTGTTTCTCGTCACGATGATTATTGTCACTTGCGGAGCCGCCACAATCTTATTTGGTTAATTTCTTTTCCGTCACCCAGAAGCCCAAGCGGTATTTTCCGCCCAGAAGCAATCTGGTCTGGGATTCTACCGCCGGAATGGAACCGAAAATTATCATCGTCACGGGAAAAAGGATCCACTGGAAGATCATGACGGCATAATTGAACGAATGCTTTTCCTGCGGACGCTTGGGCAGGACGAAAGTATACATGATGGCATTGAAGATCAACCCCACCATGCCGATATTCATCAGATTCTGCAAAGTGAAAGGCACATTCTGGGCAAAGGCGGTCGCCTTATCCGGTCCGGTCAGAAGCGCCAAGGGCAGACGGCCGATCAAAAGTATCAAAAGCGGCGCCGTCGCCCAGGAATACATGCCCTCCATCTGCACCCATAAATACCTTAGCCGCATCCTAAGCGGCATCTTGGCATTCTTATCCTTGCCGAAAAAATTATCCCACATCCAAGGGAAATGCTCCACGCCCCAGGCCCAGCGGCGCATCTGCTTGTATTGGTTGCCGATGGATTGCCAGAATTTGCCGATATATACCGTGTCCATGGAAACGGTAATGAACATCGGCACGACTTCGTAATCGCCGTTGTAATGGGTGATGGCTTGCAGGCAGATCCGGGAATCTTCGCTGACGATCGTCTTTTCGTGTCCGCCGACATCCATGATCATCTTGAAGCTCATGCTGTGCGAAGAGAATGTCAGCAGCCGTTCCGGCCGGGACATGTCGGTCAGCAGCCAGAAAGTCGTTGCTGCCGCCACGACGCGGATAATCGGATTCGATTCCCAGATATTGTTATTGTATAAGACGAGCGGCTGATAGCTGGCATGGGTCGGATTCGGATGCGTCAGATACTTGTAAGTCAGATAAGAAAAATATTGCGGGTGAGGCAAAGTCTCAATGTCAAAGCAGGACACGATGACATTCTCGTACGGCATTTTTTCGCCATCGATATATTCCTTCAAGACGAGTTCCTGATAATGGACATTGGAACCCTTGCCCGGCAGTTCATCAGCGGCGCGCGGATGCACCGTGATCAGCAGCTTATGGAAATTATGCTCGTATTTCTCGCGGATCTTTTCGGCGATAGCGAGAAAATTATCCTTATCGCCTTCTTCTCCGCCCAATACGATGATGAACTGATCCATCGGATAATTGCTTTTTAGCAGCTCGTCAAAGGTCCGCTCAATCACTTCATAAGGCTCTTTGTAAGTCGGCAAAGTGATGACATGCCAATAGTCCCGATAATCCTTGGGCAATTTTAACAGTTCCTGATGCCAATCGATCTTGATCTCCCGGCGGAACTTGAACCAAGAAACGAACATCCAGACAATCATGTAAAAAATCCTGGTGATCCAATAGACGGAAAAAACCAAGATGAAATACACCGCCCAAAGCGGCTTGATGACAGACAGCAATATGGCGATTATAAATGTCAGCCAAACGATGGCAGCAGGAAATATTTCCGCCATTCTCGTGCCGGAATATTTGTTTTTATTTTTATCCATATGACTATACCATAACACAAAACCGGCTAAGAATCAAGCATTCGGCCGGGCCAGAAAAAAGCCCCGCTAGGGGCATTTTGCGGCTCTAAGGAGCCCTTGCAGCGAGCTTCGCTTAATATTGCTTATTTACAGCATCTTCTTGAATTCCGCCTCATCGATGATTTTTACTCCCAACGACTCGGCCTTGCCATATTTTGAACCGGGATTTTTTCCCGCCACAACGAAATCCGTCTTAGAGCTGACAGAAGAAGAAACGCTGCCGCCGAGATTCCTGATTCTTTCTTTCGCTTCGTCCCGGCTGAAGCTTTCCATCTCGCCCGTCAAGACGAAGGCCAAGCCGGAAAGCTTGCCGGCAGATTTCTTTTCCCGATTGATAATCTTAACGCCGCTTGAGAGCAGTTCATCAATCAGCTTTTGATTATGCTTATCTTTGAACCACTCGGCCAAACTTTCAGCCACTTTGGGGCCGATATCGCTGGTCTGTTGCAATTCATCCAATGTCGCTTGGCTGATATTCTTAAGATTGCCGAAATTATCAGCCAAGGCCAAGGCGGTCTCTTCCCCGACATGCCTGATGCCGAGAGCGTAAATGAATTTGGCCAGCGGCACCTTCTTGGCCGATTCGATTGAAGCTATCAGATTTTGCGCCGACTTTTCCGCGAACCGCTCCAATGGCGCCAAATCATCCTCTTTCAGCTTGAACAAGTCAGCCGGAGTCTTAACCAAATCCGCTTGCTGCAGCTGCTCTAAGATCTTCGATCCTAGGCCATCAATATTAAAAGCCGGTTTGGAAACGAAATGCGCCAAGTTCTCCAACTGCTGGGCATAGCATTTCTTATTGACGCAATAATAAGCCACCTCTCCCGGTTTTTGGATTACGGCCGAATCGCAGATCGGGCAATGAGTCGGCATTTTGAACGGCTTTTCCTTGCCAGTGCGCATCTTCGCCAACACTTGCACGATATCGGGAATGATATCGCCCGCTTTCTGCAGGATTACCGTATCGCCGATCCGAACTCCCAGCCTTTTCACTTCGTCCAGATTATGCAGCGTGGCGCGCTTGACGATGGAGCCGGCCAAAGCGACCGGACGCAGATGCGCCACCGGCGTCAAGACTCCGGTACGGCCGACTTGAACCTCAATATTTTCCACCACAGTCGTCACTTGTTCAGCCGGAAACTTATACGCCGCGGCCCAGCGGATCAATTTAGCCGTCCGGCCCAATCTCTGTTGATATCCGATATCGTTTATTTTGATGACGATGCCGTCTATCTCATAGGGCAATTCATCCCGATGCTTGAGCCAATAAGCGAAGACTTTTTTTGCCTCGCCGATATTCTTTATCTTCTGCCATTTGTCGCAGACGCGAAATCCCAGCCGAGCCAGCTCATGCAGGATTTCCTCGTGCGTCCGGAATTTCTTCGGACCGTCATAGCCGTACATGAAGGCGGCCAAATCCCGGCTGGCGGCGACCTGCGGATCCAATTGGCGGATCGTTCCGGCGGCGGCATTCCTGGGATTGGCGAATATCTGTCCGCCCTGTTTCTTTTGTTCGCGATTCAATCTGGCAAAGCTGGCTTTGGGCATATACACTTCGCCGCTCGTTTCGCAATCAATGCTGTCGGCGATTTTGAGCGGAACGCTGCCGATTGTTCTGACCGTGTGTGTCACAACTTCACCGATTTCACCGTCGCCTCTAGTGACAGCCTTATCCAATATGCCTGATTTATAAATATATGACATGTTCAACCCGTCAATCTTGAGTTCGCAGACATACTCCAGGTCAGCATCTTCGGGCAGATCCAAAAACCGCTTGACGCGCGCATCGAATTCCTTGACTTCAGCGAAAGAAAAGACATCGTCAATTGACCATTTGGGAATCTTGTGCCTGTGCTTTTGGAACTTCCCCAGCGCTTTGCCGCCGATCCGCTGCGTCGGCGAATCCTGCGTAATCAATTCAGGGTAAGATTTCTCCAGCGTTTCCAATTCATCCTTGAGCGAATCGCGCGCCGCATCGGAAACTATCGGCTTATCCAAGACATAGTAAGCATAGTCGATTTCCTGCATCTGCTTCTTAATGGCGCCTATCCTGTTTTTGGCTTCTGTCTTATCCATATTACTCTTTTATGACATCACTTTCACTGAACAGCACGAAACTCAAGATGCCCGATACCGGATCCCGGGGCAAGATCTGAGCAATGATATTTTGCGTCGCCCGCCCATAAGTTCCCTTTGATTTTAAAGTCAAATTAGTTATGCCTTGAGGATTGAAATCCCGTTGCGGTTCTGCCATGGTACAGACGCCATTATATGCCTTGACGGACAATCTTTCAACATAATCAGTGTCAGAACCGCCGAACACCTTGAATTCCAACAAGTAATCCGGAGGAGTAGTGATCGGCTGCTTATTGAAATCAAGATCCTTAAGATCATAGCATTTGATTCCCGTCTCCGAATCGGCAACCTCCAATTGCGATGTATCCTGATAATATACCAAGGTGCTGCTCTGGACTTGAGGAATCAATTGAGTCATATTGACTTGCAAATTGGCCGGAGTTTTTTCGCCAGCATTATCCAAGCCCTTCTGCCATTCCAGCGTGATGCTTTCTGTCTTATTGGACGGGCGATTAAGAATGAAAAACTTCACGCTTTGGCCGTTATACAGCCGCTGGCGCAAGACCGCTTGCTCATAATTGGTTGATTCGCCGATGTTCCATTTGCCCTTGGATTGATCCAAGCTGTTATCGCCCGGCCTTGACAGCATTATTGCAGCCAATTTATCCGTTGCCGATTGGTTCTTTAATAGATATAGCGATTCCTCCATGCCGGCATCGGCTGAATAATAAGCGATGACCGAATCATCAATCGCCCGCGCCTTGTTGATATCGCCGATGACGAAATAAGAAAATGACAGCGCCGTCGACAAGAACACGCCTAATAGAAGCAGGGTAAAAACCAGGATCATGCCTCGATTGTCTGATTTGATATGTCTCATTTTAACGATAGATTTTGCTGGAAATAGTCGTCTGCAAAGCCAGCGTCTTGCGGTATTTTTCCGGTACATTCTTGTTTTTTATCACCATCATGATCGTCACGCGCGATTGCACGGTAGGATTGTCGCTATCGGGCGCCTCGACCGGAGTTATGATGAACTTGAACTGATCGACCGCCACTTCGCTGGAATTAAGATTGGCCCGCGACTCACCCAAGCCACTTTTGGCAGTGATAATAATTGCCGAATCAGCCTGATCAAAGCTCAGCATATAAGTTTCGCCGTATTCATCAGATTTGAATATCAGCGTCTTAGTTTCCCCGGTTGCCGGATCGATTTCCGCCTTCATCGCCTCATAATCAAGTTCGCGGCCGCGGATTTCCTTGCCCATCTTTTCCAGCATATACCGGCCTTCATTCTGCAGCTTGGCCATATTGGATGTCTGCTGTTCCAGATTATTGACATTGATGAAAATCGCCGAAGAAATCGTCATGACCAAAGAGAAAAGCCCGATCGTGACGAGGATTTCAATCAGGGAAAAGCCCGAATTTTTGTTTATATGATTATTCATTTCCAATTATACAGATTATCTTCCAATATGGCGTTGCGGTCCCGGCCGCTCAATTGCCAGGATACGTCACTGACGACATTGATGCCGATTTTCAACTTTCCGGAAGGGCAGCTATCGGCTAAGATCTCATACGTTGAATCATCGCACTGGAAATCATGCGGATTGTCATCGGTGCAGCAGATATCATTCAGGGTTATCAGTCTTTTATACTCCGTCGGCTTGGCCGATTCACTTTTAACATTAGAATATAACCCCGAATCATTAAGATACAATTGATCATTGCCATCGCTTATTGCCGTCGGATCGGCGCTGTCATAATTCACGGCATATTCTCCGGCCCTGAGGTTCTCATCCCAAGTCCAGATTTTTGTCTGCTCCTGATTGGAAAACTCATTATTGCCGACCTTCAGCCAATTGGTGTCGCGGATATTCTTTATGGCTTCAATGCCCTCGCGCGCCAGATTGACTCCGACAATGCGCATTTCGGCTTCCCGCACCGCATTGAAATTCACCAAAAACAATGACCAGACCGAAAACAAGCCGACCTCGATGATCGCGATTGAAACTATGAGTTCTACCAATCCCTGCCCTTTTTTATCTATCGGTTTCATAAAGCGCATTGCCCTGATATATAATCAATCCTTCCCGACACGGAATTCAATTTGACGCAAAAATATCCGTCATGATTCGCATTGGAGATCTCTATGGCCGCATCGGCATATGCCGTTGGCGCGCCGTCCGCCGATTGCAGCGACATCTTGCCGCGCGGCGGAGAAAATTTCGCCGCCAAACCGCCCGGCGGATTGCCGGCGATGCTGATCGTGACAGATTTAAGCGCTGAGGATGAAATCGGCTCTTCCGCAACTTCCAGATCAGATGACACTATGGCCGATAAGCCGTATGAACAATTCTCCGAGCATTCGGCTATGGAGAATTTATATGCAAGCGGCGTCAGGCCGTTAACCGACTCTCCCGTCAAAGCCATGTTCTGGATCTTCTGCAGGCCGGAAACGAGCAGTTGGGCTTGATTCTTCAGCTCCCTGACTTTTTCATTCGTCCGGTAATTGATGATCGTGAAAGACGACAAGATCATGAAAAGCGAGATCGCCAGCAGCAATTCAATCAAGGTAAAGCCGCAATTTTTATTCCTGATGATCATAAATGATTGATTCCCAAATACCAAGCTAATATTTTTTGTCGCCACAATAATGCCAGAATCGCCGCCGGCGCCAGAAATACTCCGAAAGGCACGGCTGACTTGCGAGTCGCTTTCTTACTGATCAGCAAAATGACAGAAACTATTGCGCCTAAGATATAAGAAAGAAACAGCGCCACGACGATTAGCGGCCAGCCCAGAAGCGCGCCCATAAGGGCTCCCAGCCGCAAATCGCCTCCGCCGATCCACTGGCCATTGGAAATATAATATTGCAAGGCAAAGAATCCGAATCCGACGGCTGCGCCGATTAAAATGCTGGCAATAGGAATGCCGATCAAAACATTCAAAATAAAAACCAAAACGAAAGCCGACAAGGCAATACTATCAGGAATTATCATCCACTTCAGATCATAAACAAATATCGCCGTCAAAGACGAAATGGCGATAAAATCACGAGTCATCAAGAGCCAGAATTGCAGATTCGATGGAAACAAAAGATCGGGAGCCGGAAATCGTCCGACATTGATCACATAAGAAATCAAAAATAATGCCGCCACCGCCAATTCCACTATCGGATATTGCCAAGAAATTTTCTTTTTGCAGTAACGGCACCGGCCCTTTAACAGCAAGAAACTCATCACCGGAACAAGATCATTCCAAGCCAAAACATGTCCGCAGTGCGGACATTTTGACCGGCCATGGCTGATTGACTCGCCGATATGCAACCGATATATAAGCGCATTAAGGAAACTGCCGATGATAAGCCCGAATATAAAAACAAAAATAATCATTTATTTAATTTTGCATTATAATTTGTATTCGTAATTGTATTTATTGTGAGCGTTTAAAAATCTTGTGCTGATTTTATGCGGGAACGACTAGAAAATTATCGCAAGCGAAGCGTCAGATAATTTTCAGGAGAGAAGCTTAAAATCTAGCCATGATTTTTATCAGCGAACGACTTTTCTTTTGGCCTTAGACTTTTCTTTTCCTAGAAAATAAAAGGTAAGAAAAGTTATTTCTTTACGCCGTTTTTTGTCCAAATATACTGCCCCGGTTTGAGTCCTCCCAGGCCCGCCTCCAGTGTAAAGCTTATTTCATAATCATTATCGGAGAGCGAGGCGACAGTATATTGGTAAGGCGTGGAATTGATAGGATCATTGATGGCATTAACGGCTGATTTCAGGTTGTCTCCCTTAAAGCATTGGCTGATCACCCGGCCGGGCTCGCAATCAGGTATGGCATAAGTTCCATATTTAGCGTAATAACCGCTTAAGATATTCTGCCAGACCCGCAAATCGGCCAGACGCTGGTAATCGCGGGCTTGGGCGGTAGAAAAATAAAGCCAAAACCCCAATAAAGCGGTTATAATCACGCTGATCAAAGAGTATATCAGGATTTTGTATTTTGTCCGCTGAAGCATATATTCGGGGAATTATCCGCCACGGCTGATTGCCTTTCATGCCAATATTATAACACAATTTTATGGAATAAAAAAATCCCCTCATCCTGATTTGATCAGAAGAGAGGATTTTTAGAAACAACCGAAATTATGGAGCGGCAGGAGCATTACAAACACCTGAATTTGCTGTAGATCCTGAGGATAAGCCCCTAAAACTATCAGAATCTGCACACCATATTTGTGCAGCATTCAAACATAATGGAGCCATTACAGCAACTTTTGAGAAATCAGCTGTGTGCGTATAAGTATAAGAAGTTCCGGAACAAGGATGCGTACC
>Ga0172370_10002748_pt1 | contig 25012 bp, 24 predicted proteins | sample LakKiv5m_FD_114538 | JGI IMG/M metagenome (GOLD analysis project Ga0172370, IMG submission 114538) | Freshwater microbial communities from Kabuno Bay, South-Kivu, Congo - kab_022012_11.5m | ecosystem: Environmental > Aquatic > Freshwater > Lake | place: Democratic Republic of the Congo...
AACCCCGCATCCGCGTATGCCAAGCGCGCGCACCGCGGCGATTGCGCCTGCAAGCCCCTTTGGGCCCACCTTGACTGGAAGGTAAACATAATCCATGCCCATTTTCCTGAAAAGCGGGTTGAACAGCGTTGCCCCGAAGTTCGAAGGCCGCTCCGAAATAGAGATGCAAAGCACGGTGTCCTTGCCTATGGGTTTAGGTTGCATAATCACACTTTTTGGTACAGGCACTGGTAAAGCTCGAGCTTGCCAAGGTAAAAGAGGAGCTCGTCGAATGGCGCATGATGCAGCGGGCTCATGTTCAGGTGGATTATTGCGTGTATGAGCTTGACCTTGTTGAGGCTGTAGCCCTTTGACAGCAGGAATTTCTCGTATATGGGCTTGCAGGAGGATATGCTGTACTTCGAATAGAAGTCTATGCCCACCCTGTCGCCCTCCCTTTTCACTGAGTAGAGGTCGCTGTTGATTGCCTCGTGGGACATGTTGACCGCATAATACAGTTTGCCAAGGTCATAGTACAGGTCCCCGTATTCCAGGATGCCTGAAAACTCGTGGCGCCAGTCAAGCAGCACGAACCTTGGCTCATCGCCGGGCAGCGCCACCACGTTGTCGAACTGGAGGTCCCCGTGCATGCGCGAGGGCACGCCGTTTGAGAGAAGCTCCCAGTCCACCTTCTTGAGCATCTCGGAAAGCCTGGGCACGCGCACGCCGTTTATCACGTTCTCGGTGTCGGGTATGCGGGTCTTTTCATGGAACTTCGCAATCCTGCCAAGCGTCTTGTCGCGGTAGAATGCCAGGCAGGCTTTCCTGAATTCCTCCGTCTGCTTTTCATCAAGCTTATGCTCCGTCCAGAGGTTCCTTGAAAGCCAGTCTATGTACTGCTGGAATTTCGAGTGGGTAAGCTCTGCGGCAAGCACCTGCCCGGGGACTTTCTTGTAGGCGTAGAAGTTCTCCGAGTGCGCAATCACCTTGGGCACCAGCCCTGCAAGTATCCTGCTCCTCTCCACGCGGTCCGAGACCACTTTCCTGTCCTTGAAGTACTTGACCACGTTCTCCCCGACGAAGTATATCTGCTCCCCTTTCTTGTCGAAGTTCTTGAAGTCCGACTTGAACTCCTTGCAGGTCTGTGCGTATGATTCCGGGGTGCCGGTGTCGTGCCAGGTGAAATGCTCCGCGACCAGGGTTTTTGGCAGCAGGCCCTCGAAGCCGTTCGACCACTGCACCTCGCCGCCGCTTATCGCGCGGTTGGTCTCCAGGCTCTCCCAGAACTCGGCAAAGTCCTTCACCCCTGCAAGGCCTATGAACGCGTGCTTGTTGCTTGTCTTTATCTTGTCGTATATCTCCACTACCGCGCCATCCTGTATGTTGTATGACGAGAAGCGCGACGTGTCGTCCACCTCGGCCACGCCCACCCAGTTGTAGTTGGGCGGCTTTGGCTTTTCCGCGACAATGGTGTCTATGGTGGTGAGGAGGAACGGGCACTGCAGCGCCGGCTTTGCGGCAAGGAGCGAATATCCCGGCCCGGTCCCAGTGCCGGTGTACTTGTCCACCTCGAAAAACTCGAACTGCCTCTCGGGGTGCGCAAGCTCCAGGTACTGGCGCAGCGTCTCTTTCTTGTAGCCAAGCACCACCACTACGGGCACTGTGGATGGGAATTGCTCAATGATGTGCGAGATTACCGGCTTGTAGCAAAGCGGCAGCATGGCCTTGTTAAGCTCGTCCGTGAAATCGCCCATGCGCGAGCCTATGCCGGCTGCGACTATGCAAATCTTGTATTTGTGGCTCATTTTTTCTCCCCGTGTTCCCCTGGAATGCGCCCGTCGGGCCTGCTGTAATCGTCAGAAATCCGCACCACGTCGTCGAGGTGGTTGGTGGATGCCTCCACAAGCACGGTGTCCTCAAGCGCCTCCACCCTGTGCACAAGGCCGGGCGGGACCTGGATGCATGTTTTCGGGCCAAGCTCCTCAGCCACTACTTCCGCGCCCTTTGTTTTTTGGTAATGCAGGATTATCCTTCCTGAGTAGACGAAGTTGGTTTCCTTCTTGCGCACATGGTACTGCAGGCTGGTCTTGGTGCCTTTTTTCAGGAAAATGACCTTGAGCGCATATGGCATGCCCTCCCCATACGCAAGCCAGGTCTCGCTGCCCCATGGCTTGTGGACCACCTTGAGCTCGCCCCCTGCCCTGATTTCCACGGCATCTTCCAATCGCTCACCCTCTGAAACGTGACCTGTAAATGCTGCGCAATATTTAATAAGCTCTGCCGCCACAAACCATCCGTCGGGCAGGCAGGAAAACAGCTTTTCAATGAGTGGGAGGGTGGAACCGTGGGCTTTGAGCATTTTGTCTTGGATGTTGACGGGGTACTTGCCAGGTCGGAGGTCTATTACACCCCGGATGGCAAGGCAATGAAGGTATTCGGGCCTGACGACCACGACGCGCTCAACATGCTGCGCGACAAGATAAAAATCGAGTTCATCACGTCCGACAAGCGCGGGTTTGCCATAAGCAGGAAGAGGGTGGTGGAGGACATGGGATACGAGCTCCACCTGGTCTCCAACTACACGCGGCTGAAGTGGATGGCGGAAAAATACAAGCTTAAGAGCACCATCTACATGGGCGACGGCATACTTGACGCCGAGCTGTTCAGGCAGGTCGGCTATTCCATCTGCCCCTCCGACGGCTTTTACCTGACGTGCCAGCAGGCCGATTTCGTGACAAACGCGAAAGGCGGGGACCGCGCAGTGGCCGAGGCCTGCGTGCACATACTCAACAAGTTCTTCCACGTCTTTGACATCACCCCCAACGTGAATTACGGCATCTGGAAGCACGAGGCCGTGGCAGCGAAGGGCAAGTAGGGGCATTTGCGATGAAAAAAACAATAGAGGGCATAGTGCAGCAGGGGCAGATTGCCACGGGGGTAGGCCCCATGAGCAAGGCGTGCGTGGACACCATCTACCGCTATTCGCACGAGAAGGGGCAGCCCATCATGCTCATAGCAAGCAGGCGCCAGGTGGAGTGCGCGGAGCTGGGGGCGGGCTACGTCAACGGCTGGACAACCGAGGGGTTCGGCAAGTACTGCCTGTCCCTCAAGGGAAAATTCCCGCAAAGCAAGGTATTCATCTGCAGGGACCATGGCGGGCCCTGGCAGGGCACGGGCGAGGAGGGCATGGGGCTTGCCCTTGCCATGGAGCGCGCGGAGAAAAGCTTCGAGGCTGACGTGCTGTCGGGGTTTGACCTGCTCCACATAGACCCCAGCCTCTGCAGGGACGGCAATGTCTCCACGCGCGCGGTGCTTGAGAACACCGCCAGGCTCCTGAGGCACTGCAGCGGGTTTGCCCAAAAGCACGGCAGGAAAATCGAGTTTGAGATAGGCACAGAGGAAAACGTGGGGACGATAACCACGCCGGAGAGCTTTTCGCAGCTCGTGGGCGGCGTTGCGGCGGTGTGCGCCAGGGACGGGATAGAAAAGCCCATTTTCGTGGTGGGGCAGACCAACAGCCTGGTGAAGGAAATGAGGCAAATCGGGGAGTTCAACGCAAGGAACACCCTCATGCTCATGGAAGCCGCTGCAAGGCACGGCTTCCTGCTCAAGGAGCACAATGCGGACTACCTCACGGAATACCAGCTGCGCCAGAGGCTCAGGATAAAGGTGCCGTCCATGAACGTGGCGCCGGAATTCGGCATAATCGAGAGCCAGGCGTTCATTGACTTTTGCTTCAGGAGCGGAAACGCCGAGGCGGTGGACAGGTTCCTGAAGCTTTCGCTTGAGGAAGGCAAGTGGAGGAAATGGCTCATCAACCCTGACTACGTGAGCAGCCACGACCGCTCGCTCATCGGCGGGCATTATGTGTTTGGGAAGCCCGAGTTTGCCGACCTGCGCTCGGGGCTTGACGCCCCTGCGCTTGAGGAGCACATCTCCAGGGCAATATACGGGCGGCTGGAGTTTTACTTTGCGCGGTACCGCTGATTTGCGGCGTTATGGGGAAACAGGCGATTTGCATGGCAGCGGGAAAATCCATCGGGGCAAGCATGCAGAGGCGCAAGTCCTGCCCCGTGTGCAGGGGAAGCGGCATAAGCGCAGGCATTCCTCCCCACGTGAACCTGAAATTCCCGCTGCTTCCGGTGTGTGTGGACACCCCGCAAAGCGCGGACGTGCTGGCGCCATTCACAATCTCCATGTGCGAGGGCTGCGGGCTCATACTGCTCCTCGATGTCGCAGACCCGGAGGCGCTCTACAGGATATTCCACTCCGACGGGATTGGCAAGGTGTGGGAAGAGCACTACGAAAAGCTCGCGAACCTCGTATTCAGGCACGCCAAGGGCGGGCGCCTCCTGGAAATCGGCGCAGGCCAGGGCAAGCTCATGAAAAAGCTCCTCGGCCACTACAAGGGCGGGCTTGAGGCAATAGACCCGCAGTACGAGGGCCCGCGCGAGGGCGTGCTGGTGCATGCAGCGCTCCTCAATGCGAAGTTCGCAGGGGAAAACAGGGGCAGGTTCGACGCGGTGGTGTCCTCGCACACGCTTGAGCACTTCATAGACTTCAACGACTACTTCACTGATTCCTGGGCGTGCCTCCGCGAGGGGGGGATGCTTTTCACCTCGGTGCCCAACCAGGAGTTCAACTTCGCAAGGGGGCTTGGCAACCAGCTCAACTTCGAGCACCCCTCGGTGTGCACCAACCAGCACTGGCTCTACCTGCACTACAGGAACGGGTTCGAGGTGCGCGAGGTCTCGTTTTTCCGCGACCATTCGATCATGATTGCAGCGCAGAAAGTGCGCGCCCCGGTCCCCTATGCGCTTGACGCAAAGGAGCTCACCGCAAGGATACTTTCGCAGTACGGGCAAAGCATCGAGGCAAGGATTGCCACTGTGCGCAGCCGCGCAAGGAAGGGCAGGGAAAACTGGCTTTTCGGCGCAAGCAACTTCTCCCAGCCGCTCTTTGTCTACGGGCTCGAGGAGAAGCATTTCGCAGGCGTGATGGACAACAGCCCGCTCAAGCACAACAAGCGCCTCTACGGCACGGGCCTGATGTGCCGCAAGCCTGAGGAAATAATCGCAGGCGCAAGGAAGGATGGCAGGAAGCTTAGGATATTCCTCAACATCGGGCATTACAACGAGGAAGTGGCCGCGCAGGTGCAGGCGCTTGATGCGGGCGCAGAGCTTGTTTTCCTCTGAGCCAAAGCGCGCTATTCCCTTACTGCGTATATCCTCTTCCTCGGGTAAGATTGCTTTTCCGCAACCCTGAACCCCGACTGCTCCAGCTTGGACAGGAGCGGCCCGGGGTTGCCGTGGTATTCAAGTATTATCTGGCTGAAATTCCGCATCGTTTCCCTGCCAGCGCCTTCGAAAAGCCCATACTCCGCGCCCTCAATGTCGATTTTCAGCGCAGCGTCCTTGCCGGCTATTTTTGCCAGTTTCCCAAGCGGCAGGCATTCCACGGTTTCGCCATCGCCGTCCGTCCCGGCCCTGCTCAGCCCCGAGGCTTCGCCCCTGCCCACCACCATCTTGCCGTCCTTCCCGGCCGCCACGTTCATTGGCACCACAATTCCCTCCATCCTGTTTTTTGAGAGATTCTGCAGCATGAGCCCGTAGTTGAAAGGGAACGGCTCGATTGCAATGACCTTTTTCGCCCCGTTGAGGGCAAAGTATATTGCAGTGTCCCCGATATTGGCCCCGATGTCCAGCACATCCTTTCCCTTCACGTCCAGCTGCCCATATTCTCCCCCGGCAAATATGTCGTTGGCCAGCGGTATCGAATCGGCGCCTGCGAGCTCGACTTCAGTGCCCCTGTAATTGAATTTCACCCCTGTCAAATCGGAATTGGCATCAAACCCGCGGTTGGCAAGGTAAAAATAGAGCGCCCTGAGCGAGTGCTTCCGCACTGCAATCGATTTGCCCCTGCAGCTTATGGCATGCTGCCCGCCCATCCCGAACTTGGCCGCGAGGGCTTTTGCAAGCGCCCCTATCCCGCACTCTTTGGCGACGAGGAATGCGAATCTCGGATAAAATGCCCAGTCAGTCATGATGCCCCCTCCTTTTTTCCCAATCCGTGGCATAGCCGCCTTTTATGGCGCGCTCCACCGCAAGCTCCAGGCTTTTTTTCGCATATTCGCTTGCCTCCACGCGCGCGGTTCTTGAGCCTGCAAGCTTCCTTGCTGCAAGGTACGCGCCTGATGCCATCGCTCCTGCGAACGGGAGCTTCCTGACCGCTTCAAATGCATTTATGAGCGCAATGCCCGCCTTGTCATCATACGTTTCCAGCAGGCTCAGGAGCACGTCCCTGTTTGCCGCATACGCCCGCTCAAGGTCAGGCCTTCGCGCGGCAATGGCAGCCTTGACAAAATGGTACTTGACATAAAGCCTTCTGAGGTCCTGGTGGCAAAGCCACGGGTAATGCTTCCTGATGTGCACCATGTACAGGAGCGGAAGCAGGCCAAAGTGCATGCTTTTTTCGTCTGAAATCGCCTCTGCCGAGGCAAGCACCTTTATTCCCGGCGCAGGCTCAATCCCAAACCTCCTGCCCTTTGCCAGGCACTCTATGAAAAGGTAGGTTGGCAGGTAGTCGTAAAGCAAAAGCGGGTCCTTTTCCCTCTTGAGGAGCATCCTGCCTTTCATGTGGAGTTTTTTTCCTGCAATTTCCTCCGCAAGCTTTCTCCTGACGCAGATCTGCCCCATGAAGCCTATGAGGAGCGGCGGGTATTTCCCTTCAATGGCATACGCCTGAAACTTCTGCAGGCCGTAATCAGGCACGCGTTTCCCATTGTACTGGTACGCCATTGCAATTGCGCCAAGCTCCCTGCCCTGCCCCTCGATGTCGCCAAGCAGCCGCTTCACCGCGCCTTCTGCCGCAGCGTCATCATCGCCCACGAACCAGCAAAACTCGCCCCTGGCAATCCGCATCACGCGCAATGCATTGATGTCATAACCCATGTTCGCCCTGTTCCTGTTGCATGTTATCGGCAGCCTTTTTTTCCACCTGCCGACAATTTTTTCAGTATCATCCGGCGAGCAGTTGTCGGAAATGCAGATTTCCACCTTCCCGCCCAATCCCCTGATCTCCTCCTCGAGATTCTCAAGCGTGCGGCCAAGCGCGGCTGCCCTGTTGTAGGTAGGGATGCATATTGACAGCAGGGGGGTTCCTTTCCTGCTGTCGATAGACGGTTGCCGCAGGCAAGCTGATATTGACAGCAGGGGCTTTCTTTGCCTGGGAGGGATGTGTTTCATCAAATCAAGCTGCCAATTATTTTTTCTTCCGCTTCACAAAGTCATGGAAGCACTGCGCGACGTACTCGCGCATCCCGTGCGTCAAGCCGGGGTATACCCCTATCCAGAAAGTGCCGTTCATTATTTCGTCGGAATTTTCCAGCCCCCCGGCCTGCTCGAACCTGCGCTTCGCATATGCCGGCTGCTTCGCAAGGTTGCCGCCGAAAAGCATGCGCGTCTCAATCTGCCTTGCCTCAAGGTGCCGCACAATGTCGTTCTTGGAAAAGCCTGCATCTTTTTTCACGGTGAGCGGGAAGCCGAACGGTGAGGGCTCTGCCTTCGGGTGCTTTTGCGGGAGCACGAAGCAGTGCGAATAATCCTTCAGCTCCTCCATGTAAAAATCAAAATTGTCCTTCCTTTTCCTTACAAATTCCGGAAGCCTCGCAAGCTGCGCCACCCCTATCGCGGCCTGCATGTCTGTGGCTTTGAGGTTGTAGCCCACATTGGAGTAGATGTACTTGTGGTCATAGCCCTGCGGCAGCCCGCCAAGCTTCCACGAAAAGCGCTTGCCGCACGTGTCGCTCCTGCCGGGGGGGCAATAGCAGTCGCGGCCCCAGTCCCTGAAAGACTCTATCATCATCCTGAGAAGGGGGTTATCCGTCATCACCGCCCCGCCCTCTCCCATGGTGATGTGGTGCGCAGGGTAGAAGCTAGCGGTGGCAATGTCCCCAAACGTGCCCACGTTCCTTCCATCGAATTTCGCGCCAAGCGCGTCGCAGCAGTCCTCTATCAGGTACAAATCGTGCTTTTGCGCAATAGCGGAGACGCGCTCCAGGTCAAACGGGTTGCCAAGCGTGTGGGCGAGCATTATGGCGGACGCGCCCTTTTCAGCTGCGGCTTCGATTCCTTCCACGTCTGCGTTGTAAGTTCCGACTTGTGCATCCACAAACACCGGCACCATGCCGTTTTGGAATATCGGGTTTATTGTGGTGGGAAAGCCCGTGGCGCAGGTTATCACCTTGTCTCCCGCGGCAAGCTTTTCCTTCCCCAGCTTGTCCGAGGTGAGGCAGGAAAGCGCAAGCAGGTTTGCGGACGAGCCTGAGTTTGCAAGCGAGCAGTGCCTTGTGCCAAACGCGGAGGCGAACTCGCGCTCGAACCGCTCGGCATACCTTCCTGCGGTGAGCCAGAAGTCAAGCGACGCGTCCACAAGCGCCACCATCTCCTCCTTCCCGTAAACCCGCCCTGCGTAGTGTATTTTTGTCTTGCCGGGCACGAACTTTTCCTGTTTCGCAGCCAGCTGGAAACTGGCCACCTTGCCCAGAATCTCCTGCCGAAGCGCCTCCTGTTCCATCAAGAATCAACCCTGCCTCTTCCCAAAATAAGCAGCATACCAAGCTATTGTTTCCTTCAGGCCATCCTCAATGCCGTATTCCGCCTTCCAGCCAAGCACATCGCGCGCCTTTTTCGCGGACAGGTGCTGGTTCCTTATCTCCCCGCTTGCGTTGTTTAGCACCTTGGGCGCGATTTTCTTTTTCATGAGCCTGGAAATGAGCGAGACCATGCCAAGCGTGGTCATCTGCGCCTCGTTTGAGAAGTTGAACGCCTCCCCGCAAAGCGAGGGCTTGTACTTTTCTGCAAGCGCAAGGTATGCCGACACTGCGTCCTTGACATAGATGTAGTCGCGCACGTATTTCCCGTCCGTCCTGATGACCGGCGATTCGCCCTTGGAAAGCGATTGTATGGTGCCTGGCACTATCCTGTTGAAGTTCAGGTCCCCTCCGCCGAAGAAGTTGCCGCAGCGCGAAATCGCGACAGGCAGCGAATAGGTGGCTGCATATGACTGGGAGATGAGGTCCACGCAGCTTTTCGAAACGTCGTACGGGTGCCTTCCCTGGAGCGGCGTCTCCTCAGTGTAGGGCAGCCTCTTCTGGTCCCCGTATGCCTTGTCCGAGGACGCCACGATGACTTGCTCCAGCCCCTTGCCGTGCGTGCGGCAAGCCTCAAGCAGGTTCCACGTGCCCTCTATGTTCGCCCTGAATGTGTGCAGGGGCGAGCGGTTTGCGGTCTGGACGATGGTCTGCGCGCCGAGGTGGAAAACAGTGGCTGGCTCGTATTCGTCCATCACGCGCTCGATGGCGTTCCTGTCCTCAAGCTCGCCCGAGGCGACCGTCACCTTTTTGTCAAAGCCTTCCGAGAAAAAGCGCGAATCAGGCACGGAGTCGCGCACCAGGCACACCACGCGCGCGCCCTTGGGCAGCAGGCTTTCCACAAGCCAGGACCCCACAAGCCCGCTTGCGCCCGTGACGAGCACATCCCTCCCTTCCCAGAAGCTGCTGCTTGCCATCACCACACCTTCCAGGGCGCCTTGCCGCCGTCCCAAATCCTGTTGAGCTCTGTGAAGTCGCGGTAGGTGTCCATTGCATACCAGAACCCGTCGTGGTTGTAGATGCCAAGCTCGCCCTTGCGGGCAAGGCCGGCAAGCGGCGCGGCCTCAAGCACGCACGACTCGTCCTCCGTGAGGCAATCGAACAGGTCTTTCTTGAATGCGAAAAAGCCGCCGTTTATGCGGTTGTCAAGCAGGGGCTTTTCCACGAATTCCTCCACCCTGCCGCCGCTTGACTTTATCATCCCGAAGCGCGAGGGCATCTTCACGCCCGTCAGCGTGCCCGTCCTGCCGGATTTCCTGTGCTGCGAAAGGAGCGCGCCCATGTCCACGTCCGACAGCCCGTCCCCGTAAGTGAGGAAGAATTCGTCGTCAGGCACGTATTTCTGCACGCGCTTTATCCGCCCTCCTGTCATGGTGGAAGGGCCTGTGTCCGCAAGCGTCACGTTCCAGTCCTCAATTCCGCTTCCCCCATGGAGGGTTTTCTTGCCTCCCCTAAGCTCAAGCGTGAAGTCCCTGCCGGAAAGCTCCTGGTCCAGGAAAAACTGCTTTACCATCTCGCCTTTGTAGCCAAGGCACAGGACAAAGTCCTTCACGCCGTAATGCGAATACGCCTTCATGATGTGCCAAAGTATCGGCATGCCGCCTATGGGCACCATGGGCTTTGGCCGGAATTCAGTCTCCTCCCTAAGCCTGGTACCAAGCCCGCCGCAAAGTATGACAGCTTTCACCCGAATCCCCCCGCAGGCATAATTAGCCCAGCAGATTTTTATTACCCTTGCAATCACAAGCATATGATGGAAAGCCCGAACAAAAGCCTGGCGCAGGCCTCGAAGCGCGTGAGGAAGCAGGTGCTTGCCATGGTGCATGCATCAGGCGCGTCCCACGTGGGGACCTCCCTTTCAGCAGTGGACATCCTGGTGTCGCTTTACTTCAATGTGCTGCGCATAGACCCGGCAAACCCGGGCGACCCCTCGCGCGACAGGCTGCTTCTCTCCAAGGGGCACGGGTGCGCGGCGCTTTATGCCGTGCTTGCCGAGCGCGGGTTTGCAGGCAAGGAAATCCTGGAAGGCTTCTCTGTGGACGGGGGCACGCTTTGGGGGCATTCCACATGGAAGACCATGCCCGGCATCGAGGCCTCCACTGGCTCGCTTGGCCATGGGCTGCCAATAGGCGCGGGCATGGCGATTGCCGCAAAGGCGGATGGCAGGGCCAGCCGCGTGTTCGTGATATTGGGCGACGGGGAATGCGACGAGGGCAGCGTGTGGGAGGCTGCCATGCTTTCAGGCCACCGCCGCCTTGACAACCTTGTCGCAATAGTGGACTACAACAAGATACAATCGCTGGGCGCGGTGAAGGACGTGCTTGACCTGGAGCCCTTTGCCGACAAATGGCGCGCATTCGGCTGGGAGGCCAGGGAAATAAACGGGCACAGCCACGAGGAAATCATAGCCGCGCTCTCCGCGGTCCCGTTCAAGCCCGGCAGGCCCTCGGTGGTCATCGCGCACACCGTGAAGGGCAAGGGCGTAAGCTTCATGGAAGGGGAGCTTGCCTGGCACTACAAGAGCCCGGATGCGGCGCAGCTGGAATCGGCATGCGGTGAGATTGATGAGGAAAGCTCTCGTTGAAACCCTTATGCAGCAGGCCGGGGCCGACCCGTCCCTCTTCGTGCTGAGCGCAGACCTTGGATACGGCGTGTTCGAGCCGTTCTCCAAGGCATACCCCGGCAGGTTCCTGAACGTTGGCATTGCAGAGGCGGACATGATAGGCGTTGCCGCAGGCCTTGCTCTCTCCGGCAAGAAGGCGCTTGCCTACTCCATCTCGACATTTGCAACTGCGCGCTGCCTGGAGCAGGTGCGGCTTGATGCGTGCTACCACAACCTTCCAGTCACCATAGTGGGCGCTGGCGCAGGGCTTTGCTATGGCTCGCTCGGCCCCACGCACCACGGCACCGAGGACATTGCGCTCATGCGCGCGCTTCCCAACATGACAGTGCTTGCCCCGTGCGACAGGCACGAGTTTTCCGCACTGCTCCCCCTTGCGCTGAAGCTGGGCTCGCCATCGTACATCCGCATAGGCAGGGCAACCGAGCCCGATGTCTATCCTTCCATGCCCGATGTGCAGATAGGCAAGGGCTCGCAGGTAAAGTCGTATGGGGACGATTTTGCCATCCTTGCCTGCGGCAACATGGCCTTCACCGCCCTTGAATGCTTAGGCAGGCTGGAAAAGCGCGGCTTGCCCGGCAAGCTCATCTCCATGCACACCATCAAGCCCCTTGACTGCGGCCTGGTGGAAAGCCTTGCAGGAAAGATGCCCATCATCACGCTCGAGGAGCATTCCATAATCGGGGGGCTAGGAAGCGCGGTGGCTGAGTGCCTGTCAGACTCCGGCGCAATTGGCGCCAGGCTGAAGCGGATTGCGCTCCCCGACACTTTCCAGAAGCAAGTCGGGACGCACGCCTACCTTCGCAAGAAAAACGGGCTTGACCCTGATTCGATTGAAAAGGCAGCGCTTGATTTCCTGGGGCAGCACCATGGCTAAAAAAAGCGTCCTGATAACCGGCGGCTCGGGCTTTGTGGGCAGGAACCTCTCGGAATGCTTGGGCAGCCGCTTCTCCATCTCCGCGCCCGGGAGGGCTGAGCTTGACCTGCTTGACCCCGGCGCGGTGGAGCGCTTCCTGAAAGAGGGGCAGTACGACGCCGTGGTGCATGCTGCAAGCGCAGTGCTTTATGGCGGCGCGGCAGGCAAGGGGGGCGCAGGGGCAAGCCTGGAAATGTTCCAAAACATTGCGCGCTGCTCGCGCCATTTCGGCAAGATGATACAGCTCGGCTCAGGAGCGGAATATGGCAAGTCCCGCCCGCTGGTGCGCGTGCAAGAGGAGGAGTTTGGCAAGATTGTCCCGCAGGACGAATACGGGCTCTACAAGTACCGCTGCTCGCGGCAGGTTGAGGCGTCGGAAGGCATAACCTGCCTGCGCCTGTTCGGCTGCTTTGGCAAATACGAGGACTACTCCTCGCGCTTCATATCAAACGCAATCTGCCGCTCGCTTTTTGGCATGCCCGTCGTGATAGCGAACCGCAACGTCGTCTTCAGCTACCTATACGTCGACGATTTCGCGCGCATTGTGGCGCACTTCATAGAGAGCACCGCGCAGCACAAGTCCTACAACGTGGTGCCTGACGGAACAGTGGACCTTCTTTCAATCGCGCGCATGGTGGGCGATATTTCAGGGAGCAAGCTGCCCATCGCCGTGAAAAACCCCGGCATGGGCAACGAGTACAGCGGGGGCAATTCGCGCCTGCGCCTTGAGCTTCCGGATTTCAGGTTCACGCCCATGGAGCAAAGCATCGGGGAGCTTTATGGCTGGTACGAAAAGAGCAAGGGGGCAATTGACGCAAAAAAGCTGGGCGGCTAATAGCTAAAAAAACCGCCTGCGGCTTTTTTATAGCTATTCCGCCCCATGCCTGCCATGGCAGAAGAAGCACAGGCCAACGCGCCCCCCTCCGGCAGCCAGCCGGAAGGGCTTGACGAGGCGTCAAAGCACTCCAACGAGGTTGCGAGGGGCAGCTTCTGGGGGCTTGCAGGCACGCTTGCGTTCAAGCTCGTCTCGTTCGCATACGCAATCTACGTTGCCCGCGCGTTCTCGCAGGAAAACGTGGGGCTCTTTTTCCTTTCGCTTTCCGTGATAACGCTCGCGGGCTTCTGGCGCAACCTCGGGCTGCCATCCGCCCTGCAGCGCTATGTGCCGTATTTCGAGGCGAAAAAGCAGGGCGGCAAGATTCTTTCCCTCCTCAGGATAAGCTTTGCGGCAAACGCGCTTTTGGGCCTGCTGCTCTTCGCGATAATATTCATCCTTGCAGGCCCCATCGGAGCAATCTACCAGAACGAAGGGCTTGCAGATGCATTGCGCATGCTTGCGGCATACGTGCTTTTCGAGAACCTTTTCAGCGTGTCAAGCAGCTACCTGCAGGGCATGAGGGACATAAAGGCCGCGCAGTTCCTCAACAATGTGCAAAACGTAGTCAAGCTCGGCCTCACCATCATCCTGTTTTCCTTCTTCGGCGCCACGCTTTTCACGCTGTCGGCCGCGTTCATACTGGCATATGCCGTGGTGTTCCTGATAAGCATCCCCATGGTGCTGCGCAAGCTGCCCTCCGTGCCACCCTCGGGGGAGGGGATGGGCGCCTCAGAGGTGCTGCACGACATCGTGCCCTTCGGGATAACCCTTACCATCGTCCAGACCTTCTGGATACTGATATCATCCACTGACCGCGCGCTTCTGGGCTATTTCGGCAATCCAGCAACCTCGGTGGAGGTCGTCGCGGTCTATTCAATAGCATCGCAGCTTGCCCTTACCATCATGGTGTTCCCCGGCGCTGTAGGGAGCATCTTCCTCCCGGTGATTTCGCGCCTGGCAGGCAAAGGCGAGCATGGGACCATGCTCAAGGTCATCCAGACCTCGCAGCGCTGGATACTTTTCGTGACCATCCCTATAGCGCTTGCCACCATGGCTTTTGCAGGCGAGATGCTCTCCGCTTTCTACGGAAGCGCATACCGCCCGGGCGCAAATGCGATGTCCATCTTCATCCTGGGCCTTCTGTTTTCCACCATAGCCTATCCCATCTCGCTTGCGCTTGCGGGCATGCGCCTGGTGCGCCTTGAGCTTTATGTCGCAGTGGCGTGCGCAGTGGCGAACGTGGCGCTCAACCTGCTGCTCATCCCGTACTTCGGCATGGAGGGCGCATCCGCCGCGTCGGCCGCCGCCTTCCTCCTCTCAGCATGGATGTTCGAGCGCTATGGCAGGCAATACCTCTCCTACAGCACGCCGGGGGGCATCTACAAATTGTTCGCCGCAGGCGCGGTCGCCTTTGCAGTTATCATGCTCCTGAAGCCTGCCGCAGCCGCCATAGCGGCATCACTGCCATCGATAGGGATGGGCGAGTTTGCAGTCTACTCGTCGAAGTTCACCTACCTTGCGGTGCTTGCCCTCATGGGCTGCATCGGGCTTGCGATATTTTGCGCAGTGGCGCTGCTGCTCCGGACATTCAAGCAGGAGGACATAGAGCTTTTGCGCTCTGCGGCGAAAAAGGCGCGGTTGCCTGCGCCTGCAATAAAGCTTGCGATTGACATTGCCTCGCACGGCCTGGAGGGCAAGGCAGGCGCATAGGGCAGGTGTTTTTATGGCACTATTCGGTACCAACGGCGTGCGCGGAAGGCTTGACGCCCTGACGCCCTCGCTTGCATTCGACCTGTGCGCCTCATTTGCCAGCTGGAGCAAGGGGAAGACAATCGTATTGGCGCGCGACATGCGCCTTACCTCGCCCATGCTCCACGCAGCAGCGGCATCCGGCATCATGGCTGCCGGCAAGGACGTGCTGGACATCGGGATTGCATCCTCTCCGGTTGCCGAGTTCACGCTTGCGCGGCAGAAGGCGGACGGCCTTGTCATAGTCACCGCCTCGCACAATGCGCCTGAATGGAACGCGCTCAAGTTCGTGGACTCAAACGGGGTGGCGGTGTCGCGCGAGCGCGGCGCGCTCATAGAGCAGTCCGCGCTTGCAAGAACCTATTCCCGCGCCGACTGGCAGTCAGCAGGGAAAGCCAGCGCATTCCCCGCAGCCGCAGGCGCGCACGCAAAAGAGGCCATCTCGTCCGTGAAAGCCGCAAGGATAAGGAAGCGCAAGCTGCGCATTGCGCTTGACTTTGGCAATGGCACCTCTGCCCTCTCCCTGGGGGTTTTCTCAGCACTCGGTTGCGACGTCATTCCACTCAATGGAAACATCGACGGCAACTTCCCCGGGCGGCCATCCGAGCCGTCCGAGGCAAACGTGCAGGCGCTCCTCAAAACCGTGAAGAGCGAGGGCTGCGACCTGGGCGTGGGCTGGGACGGCGACTCGGACCGCGTGGTCTTCGTGGACGAAAAGGGGAGCTGGATAGTGGGGGACAAGGGGTTTGCAATCTCCGCGTCTCAGGCGTGCAGGGAGAACAGGAAGCAGAAGGAAAAGTTCGTGGTGACCACGGTGGCGACAAGCAGGTGCGTGGAGGAGGCCTGCGCAGCTCTTGGCGCAAGGACGGTTTACACTGCGGTGGGCGCGCCATATCTCTCAGAAAAAATGGCGGCGCTTGGCGCAAGCGCGGTGTCAGGCGGCGAGGAGGTGGGCGGCATAATCTGGCCGCGCTTCTCGCTTGCCAAGGACGGCATATTCGCCGCGGCAAAAATATGCGAGATGGTGTGCGATGAAAAGCTAAGCACGCTTGTGAAAGATTTGCCCGAATACTCCAACAGCAAGGCAAAGATAGAGGCAAAGGGCGCGGAGGCAAAAGCAGCAGGCTTGAACGCGGCAAAGGCGCATGCAAAAGGCTCGGGCGCACGCCTCACGCTCATAGACGGCGTGCGCTGCGACTTTCCCGACGGCTGGGTGATTGCGCGCGCGAGCGGCACCGAGGACTGCATGCGCGTGTTTGCCGAAGGGAAAACAAAGAAGCGCGCGGATTCCCTGATGAAAGAATACGCGGATGCCGTGCAAAATGCAATCGCCCGCTGATGGAAAGTGCGGCGGCAGACGATGCCTCCTTTTAAACATTTTTGTTCAATATTGTACATATGCTCCAATACCTTGAGGAACGCTTTTCCGGCAAGCGCGCTGCGCTGCGCGTGGTTTCCGCCATGCTCAGGATCGGCGTGCGGGTGGACAGCAAAGGCCATCTCTACTGCGACACTATCGAGCTTGCGCCCGCGAAAATGGGCAGGGCAATAGGGGTGGACAGGCGCGTGGTGATAGAGACCGCGCGCGAGATTGCCGCAGACCCCCATCTTTTCGAGATATTCTCCTCGCTTTTCCCCATCTGCAACGTTTCCCGCGCGGCGAAATACTTCGGGCACGACGTGGTGGAGATTGACGCCGACCCCAACACCGTGGGGCTTGCGGCAAAGGTGACGTCCGTGCTTGCGCGCCACAAGGTGGGCATACGCCAGATAATCACCGACGACCCGGACCTGTACCCCGAGCCCAAGATGATGGTGGTCGCCGAGGGGAAGCTGCCGCGGGCTGTGGTGGAGGAGCTTCGCGCCCTGCGCGTGCAGGCAATTTCATTTAAATAGGTTGGTGGCAGAATAAAACAGGGATTTTCATGACGAAGGCAATCGTACTTTGCGGCGGGAAAGGCACCAGGCTTCGCCCCTACACCTACACCATACCAAAGCCCATGCTGCCGCTTGGCAAGAAGCCCATACTGCAGTACGTGCTCTTCTCGCTTGCGCGTGCCGGCATCACCGAGGCATACCTCACGGTCGGCTACCTGCACGAGCAGATAGAGGCGTATTTTGGCGACGGGGCAAAATTCGGGCTCAAGCTCCACTACTCCGTGGAGACGTCCGTGCTTGGCACAGCAGGCTCCACAATCCCCCTCATCGGAAGGATGGACGACACGTTCGTAGTGATGATGGGCGACCACCTGTCCAACCTGGACATTGCCGCAGTGGTTGCCGCGCACAGGAAGAGCGGCAACATCGCCACCATTGCGCTCAACAAGAAAGGCGTGCCCCTCGAGTACGGGGTGGCTGACCTTGGCGCAGACGGGAACGTGGTCCGCTTCCGCGAAAAGCCCATAGTGGAAAACTACGTCAACACCGGCGTATACGCCTTCGAGCCAGAGATATTCGACTTCATAAAGCCGGGCGAGGACTTTGCCAACAACGTATTCCCGCGCCTGCTTCAGTCGGGCAAGAAGATAGGCGGCTTCGTGTTCACCGACTACTGGCTGGACATCGGGCGCACCACGGACTACGAGCACATCAACCAGTACATAAGCGTGATAGACCTCGCGCTTGGCATGAAGTAGGGCGCATCAGCGCGGCGGCTGGCACTTGACCGCAAATGTTTTTCCGACTTCCTTTTTCGTTATCTGCTGGCCTTCAATGTATTCGATGTACTGGAAGCCGAAGCTGTTGTACTGGAGCATGCCCGGCGTGGAATTCGAGTTCTGGCAGACTGAGCCCGCGCCGCCGACATACAGCCCTGTGCTGGCGCCAGCCCTCGCAACTATCTCCCTGTCGCACGGAAGCGAACTGCCATAGCCTCCACTTCTGTAAAGGAAATACTTCTCCTCGCCTGGCGCCATGTAGAAGTAGTCGCTTATGCTGTAAGTGCCTGCGCCCATGCCGCATAAGTCAGGGTCTGACTGGAACGCCGTTGCAGCTATGTTGTCAGCCCCAATCACCCCGGTTATCCTTATGGGATAGGCGCCGGTGTTCCTCACCCTTATGTAAGGATAAATGCCAGGATACAATGAATCATACTTAGCCGCTGCCTCCACAATGGCAATCGGGGACGCACCCTGCCAATATGCGTTGCTCTGCGTGATTTGCGCATCCGACGCCATCCCCGGGAAGAAGCCGAGCAAGGCAACGGAAACAAGGGCAACAATGAGGACTACGGCAAGAAGTACCAAATATTCAGTGGCACCTTGGCCGACCAAGGTGCCAGCAGTCGTCAAGCGAAGACGACTCAATAGCTCCCTGCCCCCTAAACGCCAAGTCAATCACTTCTTCGGCTTGAAAATCGAGCGCGCGCCTTCCTTGGCTTCCAGAAGCTCGCGCAGCCCCTGCGAAAGCGCCATGCGCGGCGCATAGCCGATTTTCCTCCTCGCAAGCTTTATGTCCGCAACCGAGCGCGCGATTTCGCCCATCCTCCCAGGCATGTAGGTGGGCGAGAAATCGGCGCCGCAGATTCCGCACATGGTCTCAAGAAGCTCGCGCACCGAGGTTTCCACGCCGGACGCGATGTTGAGCGGCAAGGGGCATCCCTGCCCGTCGATTGCGCGCACGAACGATTCGCACACGTCGTCCACATGGACAAAGTCTCGCGTCTGCTCGCCGTCGCCGAAAATTATGGGTTGGCTGCCTTCCGTTATGGCATTTGCGAACTTCGTTATCACGCCCGAATAGGGGCTCCCCGCATTCTGCCCCTCCCCATAGACGTTGAAAAGCCGAAGCGCGGTGTTCTCCATCCCGTAAAGCGAGTTGTAAAGCAGCACATACCTCTCCGCGGCAAGCTTTGCCGCGCCATAAGGCGACAATGGCGCCGTGGGATGCTCCTCGTCCACTGGCAGCCTCTCAGGCTCGCCGTACACCGCTGCGGAAGACGAGAACGCCACCTTCCTCACGCCCGCGTGCCTTGCCGCCTCAAGCACGTTTATGGTGCCCGCGGCATTCACTGAAAAGTCGGAAAACGGGTCGGCAACCGAAGTCGCAACGTCGATAAGCGCCGCAAGGTGCACCACGCCATCCGCGCCCTGCAGCAGTTTCGTGAGGCGCGCCGCATCAAGCACGCTTGCCCTGACAAACTCCGCCTTTGTGCCGCTTTTCGGGGGCACGATGTCCACAATCCTCACATCATGCCCGTCGTCAAGCAGCCGCTCGCACAGGTGCGTGCCGATAAAGCCAGAGCCGCCGGTAATAACTATCATGCCATCGCCTCAAGGTAGGAGATTCTTCCCATACAGGAGAATCGCAAGCAAGGCAAATAACACTTCCGCTCCGATGAACAGGAGCACGAGGCCCCTCTCGCTTATCCCGCCTGAAACTTTCATCACAAGCTGGCAAAGCCCGCGCACCTTGCCGCCTGGCGTGCGGAGCTTGCCGTCCTTGCCGCACTCGCCCCACCAGCCGGTGCTTGGGAACCTGTTGCATGCCTTTATCACAAAGTCGGCAAGGTAGGGGATGACCAGTATGGCGCCTGCGGACTCCAGGTTGCCCACAATCACCGCAACCGCAAGAGCGCCGCCGATAAGGAGAGTGCCTATGTCCCCGATGAACACCTTGGCCGGGTACCAGTTGAAGCGCAGGAAAGCAAGCAGCGCGCCCAGCATTGCGGCGGAAATCAGGCCCATCTCGGTGGAGCCGTTTGCCACCGCCAGGAGCGCCACGCAGGCGAATATCACGCTCCCCATGCCCGCCTCCATGCCGTTGAAGCCTGCAAGCATGTTTGTCAGGTTTGCCGCGACCGTGACGCCCAGCGGGATGAGCACTATGATGTAGAAAATGCCAAAGTCGAACGAGCCCATGAACGGGAGCGACACCGTGGTGCTCCCTGCCGCCGCCAATGCCACGAGCGGAAGCGCAGCCACCATGGGCAAAAGCGCCTTCACGTCCTTCCTCATGTCAAACAGGTCGTCGAAAATCCCTATGAGCGCGATTATGGCCATGGTGAGCATGGCGGCCATTATGTCATCCAGGCTCAGCGAATAGCCAAGGAATGTTTTCATTGCCATTGCAAGCAAAAGCGCGCCTATCACGCCCATCACGATGCCCAGGCCGCCCATTTCAGCGACTTTGGGCCTTCCGGGCTTGTTGACGTCCCGCCCAGCAATCCCCGCGGCATTCATCTTCCTTATCACTGCGGGCATGGCAAACGAGGTGAGGCAGAATGCGGTTGCAAGTATGGCTGCCAGGAATGCAATGTCCACCATCAGTTCACCTTGTAAACGGCCACGCCGGAAAATTCCTTTGCAAGCGAAACGCCTGCGTCCTTGCCCGAGTATATGTCCACCACGTGCGGAGGCACGCCGCCCTCCTCGAGAAGCAGCATCCTGTTCGCCTTGTCGCTTATGGACTTGGAGCTGGAAAGCATCACCATGCGCGGAAGCGGCACTGGCGCGTAATAGCTTCCGTAGCTGTCAAGCGCAGCCCCGTCCTTGAGGGCGAATTTTCCGCTTGCGGCAAGCTCCCGGGAAACAAGCCTTCCCTGCTGCGAGATGAAAAGCGCATAGGTGGTGCCCGCGCTTGTGTAGTTCTGCGCATAGTAGTAAACCTCGAACCCGCCCTTTTGCGACAATGCCTCGAGCGTGGGCAGGGAAAGCAGGAGGTAAGCGCCGGATTCCGCGCTCCTGTTGCCCGAAAGCAGCATCTGCTCCACGCCTGCCGCAGGCACTCTTTGCACGCCTGGCAGGTAGAACGCCAGCGCGTCCACCCTCTCAAGCGTGGACAGCTTCTGCACGCCGCTTCCTGACAGGTAGGACAGCGCCTGCGCCAGTGCAGGGTCGGTGTAGTCAGGGTAGCCATGCTTAATCGGCGGCAGCTGGATGAAAAGCGCGAAGAAAAGCGAGAAAAGCAAAAGCGACGCGCCCATCACCGAAAACACCGCGCGCGCGTTGTATTCGTAGAAGTGGAGCACAAGGGGGGCAAGCACGCCAAGCATGACTGCCGCGCCAAGCGCAGGGTAGATGGAAAGCCCGCCGTACATGAGCCCGAACACCAGGAAAAACCCGCATGCAAACACTGCCGCAAGCTTTGCCCCCTTTGCTATGTCCTCCATCATCCTGGTGGCCCCCTCTGCAACAGGGAAAACCAGCAGGGCTGCGGCTGCAAGGGGCGAAAAGCCCGAAAGCGCCACCCCCAGCAAAAGCAGGGCAAAATATTCGGAGTCTCGCGTGCCGAAAAAGAAAAGCCCGAGGCAGGCCGCGGCGCCTGCAAGGAGGAACGGCATGCCGCTTGCTGCCTGCGACAGGCTGCCCGCCGAGAACGCAAGCAGTTGCTTCTCAGGCGACAAAAAGCCTGCGGCGGCAAAAACAAGCGCAAGCACGCCGAGCATTGCCAGGTAATTTTTCCCCTCTTTCTTCTTATGGTGGGCAAACGCAAATGCCGCCACTGCGGCAATTCCCGCAAGCGCAAAAACTGCATTGACATAGCCTGCTGCAAAGCCAAGCACCGCGGCTGCGCCCAGCATTCCAATCCTGCCTGGCTTTTGCACAAAAGCCGCAAACGGCATCAGGAACGCCGCGAAAAGGGGCACTGCAAGCTGCGCGCTGCCATAGATGCCTGGCATGAACGAAAGCGCCACGGTGGAGCAAAGGGCGAAAAGCAATGCCGCGAACACCGACTGCGCCTTCTTGTACGCCATTTGCCTGCACGCAAGGTACAGGAACACCGAGGTGAAAGCGAGCAGCAGCGGGGCAAAAACCAGCAGGAAGCCCACGATTGCCTGCGGGGATGCGGCAGGCATGCCCATGATGGAAGCATAAACTTTCTCAAGCGCCCCTGCCACTGCAATGTGCACAGGGGCGGATGCGCCGTTCATCAGCTGCACGGCAACACCATACTCGGAAAGCGTTGACTTTGCCGTGAACTGCCCCAAGCCAAGCGGCAGGAGAAAGACAATAAGAACTGCAACAATTTCCCTGGTATCAAATTCCATCAAAAGCACCTACTTTTTCTTCCTGGCATCGGAAAGCAGCTCTGATGCCTTCTTCGCAGAAATGTCCTTTCCAGAAATCATGAGCGCAGCCACCCCGTCGGCCTCCTCGGCCGTGGCGCCCGCCGCAATCGCCAGGTTCTTCGCATGGAGCTCCATGTGCCCGCGCTGTATGCCCTCGCCGGAAAGCGCGCGCAGCGCTGCGAAATTCTGCGCAAGTCCCACAGAGGCCATCATGCACGCCAATTCCTGCGCTCCCTTCACGCCCGATATGGCAAGCGCGGCCTGGGCGGACGGGAGCGAGCGCGTCGCGCCCCCCACCGTCCCCACTGCAAGCGGAAGCTCAATCTCGCCTTCCAGGTCGCCGTTCGGAAGCTTCCTAAAGCGCGTAAGCGAGCGGTACCTGCCGCCCGAGGCGGCAAACGCATGCGCCCCTGCCTCCAGCGCGCGCCAGTCATTGCCCGTTGCAACCGCAACCGCGTCAATGCCGTTCATTATCCCCTTGTTGTGCGTGCATGCCCTGAAAATGTCAACATCTGCAAACGCCCAGCCGTCCAGCACGCCATCCACGGAATCCGCGCCAATGGTGTCGCGCTTCCAGACGGCCTTTGCCCTCACCAGCCGCTTCACAGCGAGATTGGAAAGTATCCGAAGCCTCACTTTCCCTCCAGACGCCTCTTCTATCTTTGGCGCCACGCCCTCAAGTATGGTGTTTATCGTGTTCGCTCCCATGGAATCGCGCACGTCGACGTCAAACTCCGCAATCGCCATCTCGCCCCGCTCAGTCGGAAGCGTCCTCGCGGCAAAGCCCCTTATGCCCCCGCCATACTTTGCAATGCCTGCAGCAAACTGCTCGGCAGCCTTCATTATCTCGGCTTTTTTCGAGTTCAGCTCGCGCACAGCCTTTGAAGCGTCCTTCAGCGCCACAATCTGGACCTGCCCCGCCATGACAGGCGCGTCAGCGACCGCGAAAAATCCGCCGCTGTCCCTGCAAAGCTTGGCGCCGTTGCTCGCCGCTGCCACAACGGATGGCTCCTCGATTGCCATGGGCACCAGCACCTCGCGCCCGTTCACCACAAAGTTCGTTGCAACGCAAAGCGGCATGGCATGAATGCCAAGCGCATTTTCCGCCATCCTTCCCGCCACCTCAAAGCCAAGCGGCGAGTCGGACGCAAGCTGCTTTTTCTGCTCCTCGGACAGGCCTGAAAACTCCGCCACCTTTCCAATCCTTTCGCTCCTAGGCAGCTTGTAAAAGCCAGAAATTGCAGACGTTTTTTCTTCAGCCATGAAACTCACTTCATGTTGGCTTCCATATGGCAGATTAACTTGTAAACCAGCCGTGCTGCGAGGAAATCGCTCACATGCGAGCCTGGCATGGGGGCAAGCTCGACAACATCAAAGCCGATGACGTGCCTCTCCTTGCAAACTTTCCTCAAAAGCGAAATGACTGGGCCCCACCTCATGCCGCCAGGCTCAGGCGTGCCCACGGCAGGGCATTCAGACGGGTCAAAAACATCCAGGTCAATTGTCATCCAAACGTCCTTGCGAAGCTTCTTCAGCACGTCGCCCTCAGAAAATTCCACGCCGAAAATGTCGCACTCCTGTCGTTTGATTTCCTGCGCCTCCTCTTCGGAGTAGCTCCTGACGCCAACGGAAACAGCATGCAGCTTTTCGCGGCATCGCCTCATCGCGCATGCATGGTTGCATTTTGTGCCCTCGTACTCGTCCCTCATGTCTGCATGCGCGTCCATGTGGAGCACGGAAACATCGCCCGCTTTCTTCATCTTTGCAACCGCATTGAACGCTCCCACTGACACAGAGTGCTCCCCGCCAAGCAGCACAGGCACCCTGCCCTCCTTCATCACGGCCTCCACCGCTTCCTGCACATATGAGCAGTTCTTCTCAGGCGTGGAATGGCTTACCTCAAGCTCGTCTGCGGTGTAGATGCCGCACTCGGCAAAATCGCGCGCAAGCTCAATGTCATATGTCTCCACCTGGCGCGATGCCTCGATTATTGCATTGGGCCCCTTCTTGGCGCCGGTGCCGTAGGACACCGTTCCCTCGTAGGGCGAGGAAAGCACGACGTAGCGCGCATTCTTCCCGTCATTTTGGACGCCAAGAAAAGTCCTAGGCAAACCAATATGGAATATATTCATACCTCTCACGTGAAAGAGATAGGAATTACACCTTTTAAACCTCCCCTTCACAAGCATTTCATGGGAACATTCTCCTCATACGTGCGGCTTTTCCGCATTGAGCACGCGCTTCTGCTTGCCGTGGCAGTGCTGATTGGCGAGCTTCTGGCATCAGGCGCATCCTCGTCCTCGCTGCCTTCCGGGCTTTTGAGCCCTGCCATGCTCCCGGCGCTTCCGCTCCTGCTCTGCTCCCTTGCAGTCCCCGTATTCATAGAGATGGGCTCATTTGCGCTCAACGACTATTTTGACGTGAAAACTGACAAGGCAAACAAGCGCACAGACCGCCCGATAGCATCAGGCGAAATCCCCCCATCGCGCGCCCTCGTTGCAGCCGCCGCCTGCTACATCATAGGGATTGCAGCCGCGCTTCCCCTTCCGCAAACCGCGCTTTACATCACGCTTCTCTTTGCCGCGCTCTCCATCGCATACAACTTCAGGCTGAAGGAACTTCCCCTCATTGGCAACATCTACATCGCAGCCTCAATGTCCATCCCCTTCCTGTTCGGGGCCCTGGTGGTATCCCCCGGCATCCTCACCCGCATCTGGGCGGTGGCGCTCGTGGCATTTGTCGCGGGATTGGGCAGGGAAATCATCAAGTCTGCAGAGGACATGGAAGGCGACGTGAAGCACAGGAACGCGCGCACCCTGCCCGTGGCCATCGGCAGGAAAAACGCCCTCCTCTTCGCCTCCCTCCTCTACGCGCTTCTGGTGCCCCTTTCCCTCACGCCCTTCGCGCTCGGCTTGCGCGCAAACATCCTCTCGCTCGGCTTAGTGCTCCTCACCGCATTCTCATTCGCAGCAATGGCTGTCATAGCCTCGCGCGCAACCGAAAAAGACCACGCAGCTCTCATCTCGCTCCGCAAGGCCTCGCTCCTCGCGCTTGGCGTGGGGCTGCTGGGGTATGCGGCGAGCCTGCTTTAAGAGTAGAAAAATGCAGGGAGGGAGATTCGAACTCCCGAAGACCTAAGTCACCAGATAACGCATAGGCGCGGCTTTCGCCGCGCCAGATTTCTCAAACCCCTTTTCCGTGAACGCTTTTCG
>Ga0172370_10002749_pt1 | contig 25008 bp, 15 predicted proteins | sample LakKiv5m_FD_114538 | JGI IMG/M metagenome (GOLD analysis project Ga0172370, IMG submission 114538) | Freshwater microbial communities from Kabuno Bay, South-Kivu, Congo - kab_022012_11.5m | ecosystem: Environmental > Aquatic > Freshwater > Lake | place: Democratic Republic of the Congo...
CGCTTCGGCGATGTGCCGCTCGTCGCGACTGGCCACCTGCCCTGCCTCGGCTCCACCCGGGAGGACGCGCCAGCGGACATCCACCTCGTGGGCACGATCGGCGGACTGCCTGCCGAGATCTTCGACCCCCGCATCGCCTACGTCGCGCTCGGCCACATCCATCGGGCCTATCACGTGGGTGCGAGCCGCGCCTGGTACAGCGGCACGCCCGTCGCGCTGACGCTGCGCGAGGCATCCAACCCACGGATACTCTGGCGAGTTGACATCGAGCCGGGCACGCTCCCGACCCCCGTCGCCCTCGACGTCCCCACGTGGCGGCCCCTCCTGGAGCTGCGTGGCGACGCGCCGGCGGTCGCGGCCCAGCTCCGGTCGCTCGACCCCGATGCACCGCTGCGGCCCTTCGTCTACGCGAACGTGGAGGTGGATGCCTACGATCCGACGCTCGACGAGCAGTTCGCCGGTCTGCTCGCTGCGCGCGGCCACAATACGCCGATATTGCTCGGTATCCAGCAGATCCTCCGTTCGGGCGGCGCCGAGGCCGCGGTCGACCCCATCCCCGCGTCGCTGCGAGATCTCGGACCGGAGGAGGTCTTCTTCCGGCTGTGTCGTGCGCGTGGATTCGAGCCGGATGACGCGCTGGTCGGGACCTTCCGCGAGCTGCTCGGCGCCGAGACGCAGGAGGGGCGGCCATGAGGATCCTGCGGATCGAGGTAGAAAACCTAAATTCATTATATGGTCGGCAGGTCGTCGACCTCGAAGGCGTGCTCCGCGGCGCGCCGCTCTTCCTCGTGATGGGTCCGACCGGATCGGGCAAGTCCACGCTGATGGACGCGATATCGCTCGCGCTCTTCGGCGTGACGCCGCGCCTCGGAGCCGCGCACGGTGTTGAGGAGACCGATCCGAAGCTCGTGATGTCGCGAGGGACGGGCAGTTGCACGGCCGTGCTGGAGTTTTCGCGCGTGCAGGACGGGCGCGCCGTGCGCTATCGGGCGACGTGGACCTGCAACCGCGCGCGCAACCGGCCCGATGGCGCGCTGCAGGCGCCGCGACGTGTGCTCGAGTGCCTGGGCGCCGGGAACTCCACCTGGCAGACCCGCGTGTCGAGCACACAAGCCAAGGAATTCAAGCCGATCTTCGCCGATGTTCTGGACGGGATGACGGTCGAGGACTTCCAGCGCGCGGTGCTGCTCGCGCAGGGCGAATTCGCCGCGTTCTTGAGCGCCAAGGAGGACGAGCGGGCTGCGATCCTGGAGCGGCTGACCGACACGAGCCGCTACAGGGCGCTCGGGCGGCGGGCTAACGAGCGCCGGCAGCAGGCCGAGGCGGCGCTGCGCGAGGCGGAGGCGAGGCTCGGTGGCCTGGTGTTGCTCGACGCCGGCGAGGAGCGCGCGCTGCGCGAGGCGATCGGAGTGGCCGAGGTGACGCTGGCCGCCACGCACGAGGCGGCGGAGCGGGCGCGCAGAGCGGTCGCGTGGACGGAAGGCAACGCCGAGCGGGACAACGCGCTCGGGGCGGCGCGGGAAGCGCTCGCGCAGGCGGAGGCGAGCGAACTTGCCGCGGCCACGGCGCTCGGACGGCTCGCCGAACACGAGCGGGTCGCGCCGGCCACGGTCCTGCTCGGCGACGCGCGGCGGCTCACCGGCGAGCTGGAGTCCGCGCGACGCCTCCTGCCCGACGCCGAGCGCGAGGCGCAGGCGGCTGGCGACGCAGAGCGGGTGGCCACCGAGGCAGAGGCCAACGCTGCGCAGGCCGCTCAGGCCGCGAAAGACGCGCTCGACAACGCCCGGCCGGCGATCGAGGCGGCGCGCGGGCTGGTCTCCGCGCGGGCCACGGCCAAGGCCGAGCTCGACGCCGCGCAGAGGGCCCATCAGGCGAGCACGACGAAGACAGCCGACGCGACGGAGGCGCTCGCCGCGGCGCTGCACGCGCTGGAGGCCGCACGACGTGCGCTCCGGGAGGCCCTCGGCGCGGGCGCGGCCCTTGGTGTCGAGACGGAGCTCTCGCGGCTCGCCGCGGAGGCCTCGGCGGCGAGTGAGACGCAGCGCAACGCGGAGCACGCCCTTCGCCTCGCCCACGCGCTGTCGGATCGCGGATCGCGGCTCCATGCCCTCGAGGCGAGCGCTCGGACGCTTGAGGACGCGCTCGCGCAGCATCGCGCCGCGCTGTCCCGGGCCGAGGCGCGCCTCGGCGAGCTGCAACGGGACGAGGTGGCCCTGGTGACCGCGCTCGAGACGATCCGCTGGGCGCTGGGCCTCGCCAAGGAGCGCGGCCGCCTCCAGGCGGGCGAAGACTGCCCGCTGTGCGGGAGCCCGGGCCATCCCTATGTCGAGCAGGGGCTCCACGCCGAGGCGGATCGACGGGCGGCGGAGCAGGCCGATGGGCTCGCCGGCGCGCTCGCGGCCGCGCGGTCCGATCGCGGGGCGATCGAGGCCCAGTTGGGCGAATCGCAGCGAGAAATCGCTCAAATCGAAGGCAGGCGCGGCGCCGACGCGACGCACATGGCCGCTCTCCAGGCCGAGCAGCGGCGGGACATGAGCGCGCTTGGTCCATTATTACAAATCCTGCATATTGCCGGTGAACCGGACCCCGCGACCGCGGCCTCGGCGGCGGCCTCGCTCGGGGATGAGGCCAGGCGTCGCGTTGCGTCGGCGAGCACGACGCGCGAGCGTCTGGAACGGGCCGCGCGTGCCCTGACCCAGGCCGAGGGCGCTGCCGCCACGCTGGCCGCGCAGAGCGACGCGGCGCAGGAGGCGCTCGCGACCCGGCTCGCGGCCTTCGAGACGCGGCGCGCGGCCTGGGACGACGCGGACGCGCAGGCGCAGACCGCGCTCCAGGCCGGCGATCCCGACGTGCGTGAGCGCGCGCTCGTCGCGGAGGAGCGGCGGACACGAGCGGCGGCCGTCGCTGCGCAGACCCAGGCCCGCGGGGCGGAGCAACGGCGTGTGGCGGCCACGGCAGCGCTCGCGGACGTGCACGCCCGGCAGGACGAGCTCGCGCCTCGGCAGGAGGCCGCGCTTGCCTCGCTTGGAGCGGCGCTCACCGCGCTGGACCTCCCCGACGCAGCGGCGCTGGAGGACCGCGTGCTCGACGAGGCGACATGCCGGGGCTTCGAGGCGCAACGGACCGCGCTCGTCAAGGCGTTGGCCGCGGCGCGCGATCGCGTGGAGGCCGCCACGCAGGCGAGCGCGCGCCACCTCGCGTCCCGCCCGCCGGAGACCACCGCGTCGATCGATGTCCAGCGAGAGGCCCTCGCCGGCCTCATCGCCGAGACGCACGCGCGGACGGCCTCCCTCGGCGCGGAACGCGAGCGACTGCGGACCCAGGAGGCCGCGGCCGAACGTGCTCAGGCGCTCCGGGCTGCGCGCGACGAGGCGGCGGCCGAGCACGCCCGTTGGAGGCGGCTGCACGACCTCATCGGCGTGGGGGACGGCGCCGAATTCCGTCGTTTTGCGCAGGCCTTGAACATGGAAGAGCTCTGCGCCCGCGCGAACCGTCACCTCACCCGCCTTGCGCCCCGCTACACGCTCGCGGTCGCGCGCGAGGCAGACGGTACGCCGGGTCTCGGTTTCCGCGTGCGCGACGTGTGGCAGGCCGATGTCGCGCGGCCGCTCACCACGCTCTCGGGCGGCGAGACCTTCCTCGTCTCGCTGGCGCTGGCGCTTGCGCTCTCCGATTTTCGCACGCTGCGGCTGCGGATCGAGACGCTGCTGCTAGACGAAGGCTTCGGCACCCTCGACGCCGAGGCGCTCCAGACGGCCATGAACGCGCTCGAGGCCCTTCACGCGCGCGGCGTTCAGGTGGGCCTCATCAGCCACGTGGAGGCCCTGCGCGACCGTATCGACGCCCGCATCGTCGTGGAGCCGCTCGGCAACGGTCGCTCCCGCCTGCGCGTGGAGCGCGGCGCCCCGACCTGCCCGTAGGAGCCCGCTGTCGACTGCCTCGGGTCGCCCGAGCGGCCGGCGCGCGTCGCCTTCCGGTGTTGCCGTCACTTCAATTACTCCTAACACTGCGGCGCTCCGGCGTCTTCGCCCGCTCGCTCGGCGGCTCGCCCGGCTCAACCTCGGTCACTGCGCAACAGCGTGCTAGCCTCGCCTAGTCGCCCCAGCGCGCCCGCGCCTCGTCGTTCCACTCGTCCGGGAAGTAGTAGAACCCGGCACACGCCGTTGAATACAGGCATGTCTCACACGGCTTCTCTTTGCGCCGCCGCGAGCCCAGGTACTCGAACAGGTCCACGTCGTCCATCGTCACGAAGAGCATCTGCCGTTCCATCTTGTAGAGATCCCCGAGCCCGTGCGCCGCGTGATCGCCCAGGTAGCACAGCGGCAGGTTGATGACCTGCACCTGCATCGCGTTGGCATATTTCTCTATAAATTCATGCAACAGTGGGGCGACATCGTCCGGATCCGGCTGGTGCTCCGCCGAGGCGCGCCCGAAGGGCGTGAGGAACTGGATGTTGACCTGCGGCACGCCGATCGAGGCCAGCAGCTCACCAAACACCATCAAATGAGGCCAGTTGCCCTTCGTGAGCGTGATGTTCACGCCGAAGCCCACGCCGTGCTTTTGCGCCAGCGGCAGCGCGTTGCGGATCCCGCCCACCGTCTGCGCGAACGAGCCCGGCGCCTGCGTCTGAGCCTCATGAACGTCCTGCGTCGGCCCGTGCAGCGACACGAGCAGGTTCGTGATGCCCGATCTCACGATCACCTCGGCGTTGCGCACCGAGCTCATGAGGCGGCCGTTCGTCGTCAGGTTGATCTGCTCAAAACCTAACGATTTCGCTTTCTTTAGCAGCGTCATCAAGTTCGGGTTCGTGGTCGGCTCGCCCCCGTCGAAGTCCACGAGCCGGAAGCCCTGCGCGTGCCGCTGCTCCAGGAAGGCGATCTGCTCCTCGATGGGACCGTGCCTGTCCATGCGGTTCCCCGTCGCACAGAAAACACATTGATTATTACACACATAGGTCGTGTTCATGATGACCTTCTTCGGGACCGACGCCTCCAGCTTCGTCTCGAAGACCCGCTTGGCCATCCCCAGCTCGTAGCCCGTCCAATCCGGCCCGACGATCGCCGGCTTCCCCTGAAAAAGAGGCCCAATATCAGAACCTTGCCGCGCAACCTCGCCCACCTCGCCGGGTGCCCACAGCCCCGCCCGCTCCACCTCGTCCCAGAGCGCGGTGCCCTTGATGGGGGTCGCGAACTGCACCAGCGGCCGCGCACCAAAGCGCTCCCACAGGTCCCAGGCCACCTCCAGCGTGCGCAGGATCTCGCGCCGCGTCTCAGCGGGCTGGCCTATCATCCAGTGCACGACGAGCGGCTGCCCCGCCTCCCGGCACCACGCCGCAACCCTTGAGATCGACTCGGGATCGATGCGCTTGCCGATGGCACCGTTGACCACCCGCTCGACCGCGCTCTCGGCGCTCACGGACAGCACGGGCACGCGCCCCGGCATCCGCATCACCTGCGCCTCGGTGAGCCTGTCCGCGCGCATCCCGTTTGGGAAATCAGCCGCCATATCAAGCCCTTCGAGCACGTCCAGGACCGCGTCGAAGTGGGCGGTCGACACGTTGACCATCGCGTCGAGCACGACGACCCGCCGCACGCCGTACCGATCCCGGAGGCCGCGCAGATGCGCCTCGATCCACGCCTTCGGATACGCGCGATAGCCCGGCCCGTCGAGCCCCACGCGCGACCACGCGTTCGACGTGCAGAAGTTGCATCGGTAGGTGCAGCCGCGGCTCGTCTTGACGGGAAGGACCGGCGGCGTACAGTCGAAGATCTCCGCCTTGTGTCGCGACCTTGCGACTCGGCCCATGAACCGGGAGAAGGCCTCGACGTCGATGAGATCCCACGCCGGCTCGGGCAGCTCCCCGAGCGAGACCGTGAGCGGCGCCGACGCCACGTGCCGCGCGTCGTCCGGCAGCTCCCGCCGCGCTCCCAGCCGCTCACACAGCGGCCCGAGCACGCCCTCGGCCTCGAAGCGCTGCGTCGCGTCGAATCCGAGCACCACGGCTTCGGCAGGCTCCCACGCGATGACGTGCATCCCACCCACGTCGCAGTCGGCCAACACGCAGGGCACGCCGTCGAAGCGCCGTTTGAGCGCCGCGACCAGCCGCCCGATCTCCATCGACGCCCGTTTCGCCCGCAACCACGGCGAGTTGCAGACCACCACCACGCCGGGCCGCGCCGACGACAGCGGCAACGCATCCAGGAACGTCGCGAGCGGCACACCGAGCCGCACGTGCGCCGCGTCATCCCGCACGAGCCCCGACGTCGGCAGCGCCAGCGCGTCGACGACGCGGACGGAGTGCCCCTCCGCGCGCAGCTGCGCGGCAGCCTGGAGCAGGCCCAACCCCGTGAAATAAGGGTAGTCTATGAAGTCGTTCGCGAGGACGAGCGGCGGGTTGATGGCGAGGACGTCCGTCACCACACGCTCCCGCGGCACCGAGGCCGACGGCAGGGCATCCCGACTATAGGTGGGGGGTGGCGCGGCGACAAGCCGCCGGGGCCTCGCGGGCGCCCAGGGACGACGCCATCGCCGCCGCCGCTACGGCTTCGCGGGCTCTGCCCTCTTCGCGTCCGGCGCGGCCTCGGCCTTGTTGTCCTTGCCCTTGGCCCCCTCGGCCGGTACCTCACCCTCACCCTCGCCTTCGCCCTCCGGCGCCGGCGGCGGCGTGGGCTTGAGCTGCTTGGCGTTGTGACACGCCACGCAGGCCTTGGGTGCGTTGTGATCCTTGTAGTCCTCGTGACAGGTCGTGCAGGTCTCGCGTCCCGTGACCTTCCACGCGTGCGGCTTGTGGCAGCTCGTGCAGGTCTCGCCGTTGTGGACCTTGACCGTGTGCACGCCCGTGCCGAGCTGCTTGTCGTGGCACGCGACGCAGTCTTCCCGCTTCAGCTTCGGCTTCTCGTGCGGCTTGTGGCACTTGCCGCAGTCCCAGTGCATGGGCCCGGCCTCGGGGAACGTCGCCTTCGTCTTGGGGTCCTTGAGGTGGCAGTCGAGGCACTCCTCGCGACCCGGCTTGAGGTTGTGGTTCAGCTTGGCGAACGAATGGCACGTCAGGCAGTGCTGCTCCTCCATGCCGGCCGCCATGATCTTCTGTTTCTTGTGACAATCCTTGCATGTGTCCACCGGCGGTGCGAACTGGTGCAGGCTCTTTGAGTGGCATTGCGTGCATTCGATCTTGATGTTCTGCGTGTGCTGCCTGTGACCGGGCGTCTCTTCGATGTGCAGCCGGGCGATCTCGGGCCGCTCGTTCTTCTCCTTCTCGTGGCACTTGAGGCAGACCTTGTTCGGCACCTCGGCGTGCTTGGTCACCACGTCCGGCCGCTGCGTCACGTAGACCCAAAGCTGATGCAGGTTGTCTGCGATATACGCCTCGTGGCAGCCGTGACAGCTGATGCCCGCGTGCTTGCTCTCCGTGTACTTGTGAAATGCCTCCCCCATCGTGTGGCAGGAGTTGCAGAAACGCGGGTCGTTCTCGACGAAGTCGTAGGTACGGTAGCCGGCCACCATGAGCGTCGCCACGAGCACGATTCCGATGCCGAGCGCGAGCGGCCCGTGCGACCTGATCCAGGAGAACATCCGAGGAACCTCCGTGCTGACCCCCTTGGCCAGCGCTGTCTAGCTGGCAGAAGAAGAACTGATCGGCGGCTTGTCGGTCCTCCACCGGCCGATCGCGGAGTCCGGCGGGAAGAGGTTGACGACCTGGTCGATGAGGCGAAGCAGGAGGAAGGGCACCGTGAAGATGACCAGCGCGACGATGAGGCCCTCCTTGTCCAGCAATCCCGGGGTGTAGGACGTGTAGCCACGGAACGAACGGGACATCAGCTGGCCGCCGATGACCACGTTCCAGCGCATGAGCAGCACCTGCGCCAGCAGCATGATTGCCGAGAGAAACGTGAACAAATGCGAGACCCTGCGCGGCAGCCTCGCGACGGCGTTGATGCCGAGCAGGAAGAAGGGCACGAGCGAGAACAGGCCCAGCTGCAAGACGGTGTAGGTCATGTGCAGCTTCTGCGAGATGAGAATGCTGAGCGCCTCCCACTCCCGGGTCTGCTCATACGCGATACTCATCTCCTGGAGCAGTTCGAGCGCCACGTCCAGGATCATGAAGCCCCATAGGAAGTTCGCGAGCGTCTTGACACACGCCGGGTCCACCTCGACCTTGCGCAGCCTTGAGATGAAAAAATAAAGGAAAATAAGCACGGAGATGCCGCTCACGATGGCGGAAAGCAGGAAGATGATGAACATCAAGGGCGTCGACCACCACGGGTTCGCCTTGATGGCGCCGAAGAGGAAGCCGACATAGCCGTGCAGGAAGCACGCCCCGGGGATGCCGACGGCAGCGAAGAAGCTGACCACGCGGTGGTCGACCTTGTGGGTCTTCTCGTCGACCGTCAGGTCGAAGAGGCAGAGTGCCTTGAAGATCAGTTGCTTGAGTCCGGTCGTGGACCTGGCGCGCGCGACCAGATCCTCGCGCAGCGAGAACCAGACCTCGATGCCGACGATGATGAGGTAGAGGGTGTAGATGAAGCCGAAGCCCGCCATGGCGGACGACGGGTTCGGGATGATCATGATGTTGAACGCCCGCTCCGGGATGCCGAGGTGGTTGAGCAGCGGCAGCGGGGCGAAGAGCAGGAACACGAACGACGCGACGAGCGCGAAGCGCGCCACGGGCTTGAGCTCATGCCGGCCGAAGAGGTGGTACAGCGACGCGACGATGAACGCGCCGGCCACGAGCCCAGTGATGTAGGGGTACAGCACGATCATCACGGTCCAGTGGACGTGGACCTCGTTGGGAAAGACGAAGCCCGTCAGGCCCTCGATGACATCCGAGCCATGCATCAGCGCACCTCCTCGTCGAGTCCGATGTAGAAGCACTTCGGGTTGGTGCCGAGCTCGGGCCGCAGCAACTTGAAGCGGCTCGTCCCGAGGAGCTGCCGGATCTTGCTCTTCGGGTCCTTGAGGTTGCCGAACGCGCGCGCGCCGACCGGGCAGGCCTCCACGCACGCCGTCTTGAGGCCCTTCGAGATGCGGTGATAGCACATCGTGCACTTGTCCGCGTAGCCGTGGACCGGGTGGATGTAGCGCGTTCCGTAGGGGCAGGCCTGCACGCAGTAGCCGCAGCCGACGCAGACCTCGCGGTCGATGAGCACGAGGCCGTCCGGGCTCAGGTAGGACGCGCCGACCGGGCAGACCTGGACGCAGGGGCTCGTCGCGCAGTGGTTGCAGATCTTCGGCACGAAGAAGGCCTTCTCGATGGTCTTCGCGTCCTCGACCGGCGCCTCGGTCGGGAAGCCGTCGAGCGCGCCGTTTGGACAGTCGACAGTGACCTTTTGCAGGCCGCCGAGCGCCCAGGCCGCGCTCGTCTTCTCTGCCTCGGTCTGCACGTGCAGCTTCGGGTCGCGCGTGATCGTGTAGCGCTCCACCCACGTGCGGAAGCAGCCGTCCGGTACGTCGTTTTCGGCCTTGCAGGCCCGCACGCACGAGCCGCAGCCGATGCACTTGGTGGTGTCGATGGCGAAGGCCCACCAGTGGTCGTCCATCTTGTACGCGGGCTCCGCGGCCACGGCGTCGAGCCGCAGCTTCAACGACACCGCCGCCCCCGCGGCGAGCGCCACGCCGCCCTTGATGAAGCCCCGTCGTCCGAGGTCCCGGCCGCCCGCGGGGGGCGCGACCGCCTCGCGCACGGTGTCGAAGCTCGTGCCGCTCATGGCGTTGCCTCCTTCGTGGCCGGCGCGGTCGGCGCGGCCTTGCCCCCGGCCTTCGTGCCGGCTGGGTCGACTGCCAATTTGTCAGACTTGTCGTCCCCTGTCTCGGGCGCCTTCGCGTCGGTGGGACTCACGGCCGCCGGGGGCTGCAGCGCCGCGGCACGGAGCGCGTCCTGGTGACCGTGGATCTTCTCCTCGAGGTGGCAGTCGGCGCAGCGCTTCGTCTTCTCGGACTCGTCGGCGGCCATCTCCTCGACGTGCTGCTTGAAGCCCTCGATGAGCGGGATCTTGCCCTGGGTCTTGAACGGCTTCTTCTCGTGGCACATGAGGCAGAAGCGCGGGTTGCCGTTCTTGAAGATGCGGCCCGAGAAGTCCGAGTCCTTCCGGAAGATGTGGCACGTGCTACAGTCCACGCCCGTGTGCTTCTTCGTGGCCGCGTCCTTGGCGATCTCCTTGTGGCAGTCCTGGCACTGGAAGGTCACGACGTGGCCCGCGGGCAGCGGCTTCTTCAGCGTCTCCCTGTCAAGATGGCAGTCCGCGCAGGGGTGGATGAGCGGGTGCATGCGCGCGTCGGTCACCTTCCGCTCCAGGAACAGGGGCTCGTGCGGGCTGTGGCAGCTCTGGCAGGGGGTGGCCGGATCGTTGACGCCGCGGAACGCGTAGTGCTCGGTACGGTCGATCGTCGGGTGCAGCGCCGGCCGCGCCGCGGTCTTGCGGTGGCAGCGCAGGCACTGGTCGGGGCCGAGCTCCGTGAAGAGCTTGCCCTGCGTCGCCGGGGCCTTCGCCTCGCGCGCCTGGACGTGCGCCTTGCCGGGGCCGTGGCAGCTCTCGCACTCCACGTTGAGGTGCACGTCCTTGTCGTGCTTGTCGAACTCGGACGCGTGGCACTTGGCGCAGGTCGCTTTGCCTTGCAGGGCCGGCGTCCGCGAGCGCTCGTCCTCGATGGCGGCCCCCCGGTACGAGCCGTACTGCCCGTAGGTGGCCGGCTTGAGGGCCGCGCGCACGCCGAAGGCCACGGCCAGGGCCACGAAGAGCAGCCCGAAGAGCCGCCGGGAGTAGGCGGTCGACAAGAAGCCTGGGCGCTTGCCGTTGGCCTCGGAGTCGTCGTGGCTCATCAGTACAACCTCGTTCGTCGAGCGGGTGATCGGCTCGAGTCGGCCAGCGTGAAGTTGAGCTCATGAGAAATACTCATGAACCCAACCGTGCCCCCCGGCGCCGGGGGACTCGGAACCCACGCCTCGGTTCCCTCACGCAGGGGGAGGCGACCGGGTCCGTCATTTGTGACATGGCACACACGCGGGGGAAGTGTTCTTATCCAGATCAGTTTTGGGTGTCGCCGGGTGAGGATTGCCGCCCGGACCGCCGACCCGGTGACAGGTGACGCAGTTCGACGCGGCGCCGCGATCGTGGCACGCGGCGCACACCAGCACGTCGCGCCGGGCCTCCGTGCCGTGAAAGGCGCCCGATCCGCGCGTGAGCCAACCGGCGGGGTGGGGGCTCTTCTGCGTGCCCGCGACGCCCTTGTGGCCGATGCCCATGCGATCGTGACAGTCCCCGCACGACTTTTTGTCATGACAGGTCAGGCAGGACTTGCCGTCCATGCGCGCCTCGATCGGGTGCTTCGAGATCCAGTCCCCGCGGTGCCGGAAGCGCCGATCGGGACGGTCCAGGTTGAGCAGCTCCGCCCGCAGCGGCACCTTCGCGCGCGTGTGGCAGTCCGCGCAGAACGACGTCTTGTGGCAGTGCGCGCACACGGCCTGGCCGCCCTTGGCCGGCGTGCCGTGGCGGTTGAGCCAGTCCCCGCCGTGATCGAACATGGACAGCGGCAGCTGCTTCGACTCGGTCAGGTTGGCGTGGCACAGCACGCAATCTTCCCTGCGGAAGCTCCTCTTGTGACACTGCATGCAGGTCACGAACATGTCGGGCCGGTGGCTCTCCGAGGGCTTCGTGGACTGCATCGTGCTCGCGTGACACACCTCGCAGCCGGCCTTGTCGGTCCCCGGGAGCTTGCGCTCGATGTGGTTCTTGTGGCTGAAGCGGATGCCGTCCATACGCAAGTCTACGTAAGTACCGCCCTTTTTCTCGTCCTTGTGGCAGAAGCCACACTGCTTCTCCTTGCCGTCGTGGCACTCGATGCAGGTCGCCTTCTTGGGCAGCTCGCGTGCGCCCTGGATGGTCTCGCTCGCCTTGATGGTCTTGTGGCAGTCCTCGCAGCCGATGCCCTCGGCCGTGTGCTTCGCGTGCGAGAGGATGATGCCGTCCTGCCGCTCTTCGAGCGTCGGCGCGCCCGCCCAGGAGCCCACGAGCCAGCCGCAGCCCGGCACGGCGCCGAGCGCCAGCGCGGCGAAGAGGAAGAGCAGGTGTTTCATGGGGTTGCTCGTCAAATGGCACAGCGTCATGCTCATTTTGCACCTCGCACGCCGGCGGGGGCGGCTCCGCGCGCGTAGAAGAGCTTCTCGTCGAGCGTGACCGACACGATGCCGAGCGCCTGGTTCGTGAAGTACGGGTTCGACCAGACCTGGCCGTCCACGCCCACGAGCAGGCCGGCCTTCGCCTCCCACCGTGCCGCGAGCGTGCCGACGAGGGAGGTCTTCTCGCCGCGGATCTCCTTCGCGAAGACGTAGCCGTCGACGTCGGCCGACAGCGTCCACCGGTCTGCGGGCTTGACGCGGCCGTAGAGGCGGCACTGGCCGTAGCCGTTGTCGCCGTTGGAGAGGCGCGCGAGCTCCACGCCCGCGACGTGCCTGCCCGCCGGATCCACGCGCAGCCGCACGTCCACGAAGCCGCGGTAGCCGTCCGACTGGCCGTCGCCGACGAGGACGCGATCATAGCCGCCGCGCACCGAGAGCGCACCGGGCGTGCGCAAGTCGAATCCGCCGCCGACCGCGCCGTCTGTGCGCTGTACGAACGCCAGGAAGATCGAGGTCTTGGGCAACCGTGCGAGGGGATCGCGGACCTCGCCCTTGAGGTAGACGTCGAGGAATTTCGTCACGGCGTAGGCCGCGTCGACGCGCGCCTCCTGCGTCCGGCCGCCGAGCAGATCGTGCACATAGGCGCCCGTGAGCTTGACCGGCCCCATCGCCCGCAGCGCGAAGTCCAGGCCCACGTTGCGGTGCGCGAGGTCCACGACGTCCGAGACGCTCTGGAATGACAAGCCAAAATGACCGTATTCCCAGGGGTTCCACGCCGCGCGCGCCCCGTAGATGGGGGCCTTGAAGCCCTCCGCGAAGCCCTGGAACGCGGCCGTCCCGCCGTAGGCGTCGAGGCGCACGTCGCCCGGCAGCCGCAGGGTCGCCGACCCGCCGTCGAGGAAGGCGTAGCCCGCCGCGCCGGTGAACACAAAGAGGCGCCCGGCCTGCACGCGCACGTGCCGGCCCCGATCCTCCCAGCCGAGGTGGCCGTACGTCAGGTCGCCGCGCTGCAAGGGCGCGAGCGTGCTCTGCGACAGCTCCTGCGCCATGTAGCCGCCTGCCTCGCCGAACAGCCCCGTCTTGCCGAGGTTGCGCCCCCCGACCGAGACGAGCTGGAACGTCGAGGAGCGCGGCTCCGTGGCGTTGAACACCCCCGCCTTGAGGTCGCGCGTCAACGTCCCGAGCGCCCGCAGCGAGAATTCCACGTCCCCTTCCGCGGCGAAGGCGGGCGCGCCGGCGCTCAGGCCACCGAGCAGGATCGCGGTCGTGATGAAGGTGTTGCGCTTCAATTCAGCACCCCGTTGATGTGGCCGCCGCCGAGGAGGTTCAGCGTCCCGTCCGCGTTGACCGTCTTCTTGTGGCACTGCCAGCAGTCCGCGGCCGCCTGGATCGCCTTGCCGCTGAAGTCGACCTGCAAGTGCCCCGTGTCCGGCCCGGGCGGCAGCGCGTGGCAGCTCTCGCAGCCCGGCGCGAGCGCAGTGTCCGTCCACTTCGGCGTGGAAACCTTGCCGCCGCCGAGCGTCGCGCCGTGGCAGTACACGCTCGAGCAGGTCTGCGTGGCGGCGTCGTAGGCCGGCTTGGCGCCGTCGTTGGCGGAGATGCCGCCCGGGAAGAAGATCGTGCTCTTTCCCGTGAGGTGGCTCTCGTCGTCGACGGTCGCGGGCAGCACGTGGCAGGACTCGCAGGGCATCTTGGCGGAGCTGAGCCCCGCGCCGTCGAGGTGCGCCGCGTGCGCGCCCACGGTCGGCAACGTCGGATCGGTGTTGCCGTTGACGTCGGGGGGCGGTGCGGCGTTGCCGGTGCCTCCGTGGCAGGCGTCGCACGATGTCGGATATTTCAGATCTACTTTACCGTTAGCGTGCGTGCCGCCGGGAATCAGCGTGAGCGCCGCGTCGACCGTGGTGCCGTGGCACGCGGCGCACTTGGTCATCTTCGGGTGGCTCGGCGTGCTCGGCGGGACGCCGTGGCAGCTCGCGCAGGGCGTGGCCGGGTCGATGGCCCATTGGACTTGCCCGTCGGCGTGCTTGCCGCCCGCGAGCAGCTTGCCGTCCGGGCCGACCGTGGCCGCGTGGCAGAGGCTACAGTCCTTGACGAGCTGCGGGTGACCCGCCTCGTCGGGCGGGGTGCCGTGGCAGCCGGCGCAGGGGGCCGTCGCGCCGAGCACGATGTCCGTCTTCGCGTTCATGTGCAGGCCGCCGGGGACGAGCGTCTTGTCGTCCGCGCCCACGGTCGCCGCGTGGCAGCCTCCGCAGGCCGTGCTCGCCGGGTGCGTGCCGGCCGGCGGGTAGCCGTGGCAGGCGGCGCAGGGCGCCGTCGCGCCGAGGCTCACGTCCGCCTTGCCGTCGATGTGCGGGCCGCCCTGCACGAGCACCTTGTTGTCGGCGCCGACGGTGGCCGCGTGGCAGCCGCCGCAGGTCGGGTCGGCGGTGTGCTTGCCGGCCGGCGGGTAGCCATGGCAGGCGCCGCAGGGCGCCGTGGCGCCGAGGCTCACGTCCGCCTTGCCGTCGATGTGCGGGCCGCCCTGCACGAGCGAATTGTTGTCGGCGCCGACGGTGGCCGCGTGGCAGCCGCCGCAGGTCGGGTCGGCGGTGTGCTTGCCGGCGGGCGGGTAGCCATGGCAGGCGCCGCAAGGCGCCGTGGCGCCGAGCGTGACGTCCGTCTTGCCGTCGCGGTGCGGACCGCCGTCGACGAGGGTCTTGTCGTCGCCCCCGACGGTCGCGGCGTGGCAGCCGCCGCAGGTCTTGTCCTTCGGGTGCTTTGCGGTCTCGGGCGGGTTGCCGTGACAGCCGGCGCAGGGCGCGCCGGGGCCGAGCACGACGTCCTTGACGCCGTCCCGGTGGGGCCCGCCGAAGATGAGCGTCGCGTCCGGGCCGACGGTCGTGGCGTGACACCCCGCGCACAGCTTCTCCTGCGGGTGCTTGTCGCCTGGCGGGTTGCCATGGCACGCGGCGCAGGGGGCGTCTGGGCCGAGCACGACGTCCTTCTTGCCGTCGCGGTGCGTGCCACCCGGGATGGGCTGGCCGCTGTCGCCGATGCTCGACGCATGGCAGCCCTTGCAGATGGGGCTCTTTGGGTGGTTGTTGACCGTGGGCGGGTTGTCGTGGCAGCCGTTGCAGGGGGCCGCCGCCGAGAGCTGGACCTCCTTCTTCCCGTTCATGTGGGCGCCGCCGGGCAGCAGCAAGCCGTCGTCGCCGACCGTGGCCGCGTGGCAGCCCTGGCACAGCGCGCTCTGCGGGTGGGGCGCGACCGGTGGCGCGCCGTGGCAGCCGGCGCAGGCCGCCTTCGACCAGATGGCCACCTGCACCTTCCCGTCGATGTGCTTGGACTTGTCGTTGATCGTCAGGCCGGGGCCGGCGGTCTCCGCGTGGCATCCCTCACAAGCCGTGGAATTCGGGTGTTTCCCTCCGGGTGGTGAGGCGTGGCAGGCGTCGCACGCGCCCTGCTTCCCGTCGACGACGTTCCAGGTCGGCGCGGAGAACTTGCCCGGGCTCGCGAGCTTGCCACCGTGGCAGTACGTGTTCGCGCACGTGTGCGTCACCGGATCGTAGGCCGGCGTGAGCCCGCCCGCGAGCGCCACGCCCGAAAACGTCAGCGTCGCCTTGCCGTCCTTGGCGTCCAGGTGGCCGGCCGCGTAGACCGCGCCGGGCACGACGTGGCACGTCTCGCAGGCGATGGGTCCGAAGGCCGCGGAGCCGGCGAGGTGGACGCGGTGCGCGCCGACGCCCGGCTCCGTGGTGTCGGTCTTGCCGTCGAGCGCGCGCGGGGGCGCGGGGTTCCCGTCCGATCCGTGGCAGGCCGTGCACTCCGGGGCAGCGGCGACCGTGTCGGCGCCGGTGTCCGCCGGGGCGCGCGCCGCGTCGCACCCCGCGGTCGCGAGGAGGCCGGCGAGCGCCACGAAGAGGAGCGAGGAGGGGACCGTTCGCTTGTCTTTCATCGTCTTGCCTTCCTTCGCCAGGGTCGGACATCGAACCCGGGTGCGCGACGAAGATCGGTCCGCGACCGGTCACGCACAGGCCTGAGGGCCCGCCGCGACAATGCACGGGTGGTGCCAACAGTGGCATCGCCCGCACCCGACGCAGCGCTCGCCTGCGCGCGACGTGTGATCCGCGCGCCCGTCGGCTCCCGTCCCCGCTGGGCGCGCCGCACCGTGTGTTACCGGAACGTAACACGCGCCCCACAATCCCCAGCGCCTTCGTTACGATTCCGTAACGCCGCCGGTGCCCGCGGGTCACGCCGGGCGGCCGGAGCCTCATCTCGCGACCGAGTGCGGGGCGGCACGGGAATTGCTTCCCGTTTCAGAGTAGTTGGAGGTCCGTCTCCTCCCGTAGCGTGAGGTCACCATGGACACGGTACGCTATCGCTGCCTCGTCGGTGCCGTCTTCACGAGCGCGGCGCTGATGATCGTCGGCGCCGTCGCGCTCGCGGGGCACCGGGTCGACAGAGGGCCCGCAAAGATCACTGTCAAAACACCGGGTTCTACGAAGAAGCCACCTGTGACCTTCGATCACGCGATGCACCAGGACAGGGTCCGGTCCGGCGCGACCTGTAAGACCTGCCACCACAACCCGGAGGCCAGAAGAGATTGTCTGAGCTGTCACGGCAAGCCCGCAAACGAAAAGACTCCAGAGTTGAAGGACGCGCTGCACAAAAGGTGTAAGGGTTGTCACAAAAAAATTGCGACGGAAAAACCGAACGCGCCGACGAGCTGCGATGGCTGTCACAAGAAGTAGCGCCGGCCAGTTGTCGCGCGGGGCATGGCTTCACCGGGCGCGCAGGCACGCAGGCGGGTGGTCTTGCGCCGCGGGCGGTGAGACGATGGGATCGGCACGGCATATGCATGGAGGTACCGCGCTGCAAAGGAAGTGTTCGTGTGGCGTAAGGATGGCGAGATGAGCGCGCTCGAAGGCTGGGCACCCCACGACGAGGTTAGACCGGTATCTGTTGATGATCGCGCGCCGCGTTGGCTGCGTCGCTTCGACGCCACAGACCGGGTCTACGTGGTCATGCGCGTGCTGGCGCTCGGCGCGGGGATCGCTTACGCCCTGCTCGAGCCCGTGCCTGCCGAGATGCAGACCGCCCTGCTCGGCGTATTCGGCTTCTTCACGGCCTACGGCGTGCTGCTCTATGGCGCCGCCTGGCCGAGCCTCGCCGACGGCGGCGCGAAGTCGATCTTCTACGGCCTGACCTCCGTGCTGGACCTCGCGTTCGTGGTCGCGCTCATGCTCATGACCGGCGGCGGGTCGAGCCCGTTCTATCGCGCGCTCTACCTGTGGGTCGCGATGTTCGCCTTCTACCACGGCCGCGCGGGTGGCTTCGTGGCCTCGATCACCGCGCTCATCGTCTTCCTGGCGCTGCACGTCACCGACGGCGTGCCGATGGAGGCATGGGCGCTGCTCGTGCAGGGCGTGGGCATGCTCATGCACGGGCCGCTCATCGGGTTTCTGGCCGAGCAGTCGCGCAAGCGGGCCGATGCGCTGCAAGTGGCGCTGGGCGATCTCGAGAGCGCGAACGCCCGCCTCGTCGAGGAGCAGTCCAAGCTCGTGCTGGCCGAGAAGCTCTCGTCCATCGGCCTGCTCGCGGCGGGTGTGGCGCACGAGATCAACAACCCCCTCTCGGGTGTCATGGGCTGCCTCAAGGCGCTGCGCGAGAAGAGCCTGACCGCCGAGCGACGCCAGGAGTACTTCGAGACCATCCGCGAGGGCCTGGACCGGATCCGCACGACCGTGGAGGGGCTGCTCGACTTCTCGCGCCAGCGGCCGCCGACCATCACGGAGCTGGATCTGGCCGACGTGGTCTATGCGTCGCTGCGCCTGCTCGCCCCGCTCGTGCGCAAGAAGGACCTCAAGGTGGACGTGCAGGTCGCGCCGGGGATGGTCTCCGCGTGGGCGGATCGCTTCCAGCTCATGCAGGCGCTGGTCAACCTGCTCATGAACGCCGCGCAGGCGGTGGGCCGCGGCGGGTGCGTCGGCGTGACCAGCGTTGTGGAACCGGCGCGCATCGGCGTAAGGGTCAGCGACGACGGCCCCGGCATCCCGCCCGAGCTGGTCGCGCGCGTGTGCGACCCCTTCTTCACGACCAAGCCCGAGGGCGAGGGCACGGGCCTTGGGCTCGCCGTCACGCTCGGCATCGTCAAGGCCCACGGCGGCGATCTGGTCATCGAGAGCAAGGCCGGCAAAGGCACGATGGTCACGATCTGGCTGCCGAAGCAACGCGAGGTCGAGGACCAGCCGACCCTGGAGCGAGGTACGACGGATGACACTTGACATCCTGCTCGTCGACGACGAGCCGTCCATCCGCCTGGTCGTGGGCGACACGCTGCGCGACGCGGGCCATCGCGTGGTGCTCGCGGCGGACGGCGGCGAGGCCCTCTCGCTGGTGTCGAGCCGGGGCTTCGACGTCGTCGTGACCGACATCCGGCTGCCCAAGGCCGACGGCATGACGATCTTCCGCCGCGTCAAGCAGGAGCGCCCCCAGACCGACGTCATCCTCATCACCGCCCACGGCGCGGTCTCCGACGCGGTCGAGGCGCTCAAGGAGGGCGCCTTCGACTACCTCACCAAGCCCTTCGACCCGGACGAACTGGCGCTCCGCATCGGCCGCATCGCAGACCGCCGCAGGCTGGAGCGCGATCTCGAGGAGGCGCGCGCGGTGCTCGGTGCCCGCGGTCACGCCACCGACATCGTGGGTCGTTCGCCGTCGATGCTGCGGCTGCTCGAGCGCATCGAGATGATCGCCGCCTCCGACGCGCCCGTGCTCATCACCGGCGAGAGCGGGACCGGCAAGGAGCTCGTCGCGCGGGCGCTTCACGAGCGCAGCCCCCGCCGCAAGAAGGCGTTCGTGGCCGTCAACTGCGCGGCCTTCCCCGAGACGCTCATCGAGGCGGAGCTCTTCGGCCACGAGCGCGGCGCGTTCACGGGCGCGGTCAAGCGGCGCGACGGGCGCTTCAAGGCGGCGGATGGCGGCACGCTGCTGCTCGACGAGGTGGCCGAGATCCCGCTGCCCGCTCAGGCCAAGCTGCTGCGCGTGCTGCAACAGGGCATGGTGGAGCCGCTCGGAACCAACGACTCGGTGCCCGTCGACGTGCGGGTCATCTCGGCCACGCACCGCTCGCTCAAGGAGTGGATCGGCGAGGGGCGCTTCCGCGAGGACCTCTACTATCGCGTCAACGTGCTCGACATCTCGATCCCGCCGCTGCGCGAACGGCGCGGAGATCTGCCCCTGCTGCTCGAGCACTTCCTGCGCCAGCACACGCCGGCCGGGCAGCCCATCCCGCGCATCTCGCCGCGCGCGTGGGCGGCGCTGTCCGAGTACGCCTTCCCCGGCAACGTGCGCGAGCTCTCGCACGCCATCGAGCACGCGATCGTGCTGTCGCGCGGCCGCGAGATCGACCTCGACCACCTGCCGCGCGACATCGGCGGATCGGCCCGCTACGCCCAGCGCGACGAGGCCAGCATCCGCCCGCTCACGGTCGCGATGAAGGAATTCGAGCGGGAGTACCTCGTCCGCACGCTCGCGCTCGCCCGCAACAACCGGACGCGGGCCGCGGACGTGCTCGGCATCTCGCGCAAGACCCTGTGGGAGAAGCTGCGCTTCCACGGCCTCTCTGATGCGGAGACCGACGAGGCCTGAATGGCGGTTCAGTTGTTACGGGATCGTAACAGGCGGTGCTCAGACGGCGACGCGTGCTTGCAGGCTCTGGAAAGCGCTCTCTTCGTCGATCTCGCCGGCCGCGAGCTTCTCCATCGCGACGCGGTCGATCACACCGAAGACGCGGCCGCGCAGGCTCAGCACCTTGGCCTTGCGCAGGCGGGTCAGGATGCGGCTGACGGTCTCCGAGCGCAGGCCCGCGAGGCGGCCCATCTCGTCGCGCGTGATGGGGATGGACGTCATGCCGAGCTTGTCGAGCTCCAGCAGCAGGCCGGCGATGCGCGCCGAGGCCTGCTTGCTCGCGAGCGTGGCCATGCGGTAGCGCGCGCTGCGCAGCAGGGTCGACACGGATCGCACGAGGCCCAGCGCCAGATCCGGGTGGCGGCCGAGCGTATGGGCGAGCGTGTCGATGGGGGCCACGCAGATCTCCGAGACGGTTACGGTCTGCGCGACGTCCGGCGAGGGCTGACCGTCGATCTGGTCGAGGCCCAGCGCGGTCGGCGCGGCCGCGAGGTCGACGGCCATCGTCTCGCCGTCCTTGTTGGTGTGCTCGATGAAGACGAGCCCCTTGCGCAGCAGGAACACGCTCTTGGAGGCGTCGCCGCCGACCTGCACGACGCGGCGCCGCGAGTAGATGCGCGGCCGGAAGGGGCACGGCGGCCCGCCGGGACGGTTGAAGGACGTGGAGACGCCGAGCTTGGCCAGCGGACAGCCGACATTGCCAGCGCAGGTGGGAGCGGTCATCTTTCGGGCGGTCATCATCATGGTCGCACCTCCGACCGTTTTTGCTATGCGAGGCATGTGCCAAAACAGATCAGGGTCAGATTTTTTTGTGATCGGCCGGGCAAGCACCGTCTGATCCAGCTATCAAAACAGGCCGTTGCATGACGGGCTTAGACCGCGCTCTCCAGAGTGATCGGTGAGGTCTCGCATGATCGGCGTTACGGTTCCGTAACAAATCATCGGCCGCCCCTGGTGGGGCGTTACGCGCCCGAAACAGGCCGGCGCACCGGAGGTCCCGGGGCGCAGCGCAAAACCGCTTCGAGAAATCTGGGGGGTCTCCCGGACGTATGCTAGCGTGGGCACCGACGAGCGGCCGGCGCCCGGGACCGAGGGTCGAGTGGGACGAGGACGGCGACAGGCGAACGGAAAGCGCTGGGGCGGACTCGGGCCCGTCCCGGCGCTCGTCGCGGTGGTCGTGGTCGTGGGGTACGGCGCCGTCGCGCGGGCGTCGGACAGAGGCGAGACCACGGGGCGCGCCGCGGGCTGCCCGGCGTTCGTGCAGACGGAGCCCGCGCGCGAGGCGGCCGGGCTGCCGGCGCGGCTCGGCTGGACGCGCGACGCACCGTATCGGCGGGATCTGCGGTCGGACCGGCGGTGGACGGCGCCGAAGCTGGGGCTCGGAGCGCTCGACCGGCGCATGCTGCTGCGTGGGTTTTCGGCGGCGCAGGCCCTGCGGCACGTGGAGGGCTGGTCGTTCGGGCACAACCGGCTGCCGCACCGCTGCTCGGAGGCCTTCGCGAAGGCGACGGGCCGCGCGGGCGAGGTCGAGGTGCGCCTGTACCGCGTGGGCGGGCTGCCGGAGGCCCGCCGCTTGGTGTTCTTCCGGCCTCGGGACGGCTCGCTGAGGCTGCTGGCCTTCGATATCGCGCGACCCGGGAGCGGCACGCCCGCCCTCGCGCGGGCCATCCGGGCCCTGGTCGAGGCCACCTGGCCGCGCGATCCCACCCGCACGAGCGCCGTCACATCGGACCGGGCGGCCCAGCCGAGACGGCCGTGAAGGCCCGCGTCGCGCTGGCGCTGGGATTGTGGTCCGCGTGGGTCGCGGCGACGGCCTGGGCGGAGGAGGACTGGTCGGCGAAGAAGCAAACGAAGGGCGACGCGACGAAGAAGAAATCAAAGAAAAATACACAACCGAAGCCGCCGGCGGGCGGTGGCGCGCTCGGCCCACGGGGAAGAGGGGCGGACAGCGCGCCCGAGGCGCCCCCGGCGACGGGCGATGGCAAGCGCGAGCCGACCGATCGCCGCCAGCGGGACGCCGTGGGTCCGGAGCTGGCGGTGGAGGCCTCGCAGGCGCTCGCGGCACCCTCCTCGGCGCGGCGGGCACGGCGGCTCGCGGAGGTGTGCGTGCGCGCCCTGCGCTTGCGGGATCGGGAGCGGGCGAGCGCGCTTGGGCAGGCGCTCGCGGCCGAGCCGGCGGCGGGGCTCGACGCGCTCGTGGATACGGCAGAGGCGCTTGTGCGGGCCGATGTCCCGGAGCCGGCGCTGCGCCTCTTCGAGCGGGCGGGACCGCGGGCGGAGCGGAGCCCGCTTTTGCGGCGGGCCGCGGTGCTCGGACGGGCGGACGCGCTGCTGGCGCTCGGCCGGGATGCGGAGGCGGCGGCCTTCCTCGAGGAGCGCCTGTCCGCTCTGTCCGCGGCCGACCGCGCCGAGGCGCTCGAACGGCTCGTGGGCGCGGCGCGGCGGGGCGGGACGCTGGCGGCGCTCGGAGGGCGGCTCGGCAAGCGGAGCGACTCCGCCTCGGAGGTCGCGCGGGCGGCCATCCTGGAGGAACTCGGCGACGTCGGCGCGGCGCTCGTGCTGCTGCGAAGGGCGGCGGCGCACGGCGACGCGGGCGAGGAGGCGCTGGCCCGGCTGCTCGAGCGGCTCGGACGGACCGGCGAGCTGGTCGATGTCCTCGAGCGGCGGGCCGCGCGAAGCCCGACGAGCCCGCAGCCGTGGTTGAGGCTCGTGGACGCGCTGCTCGGGCCGGGCGGCGGCCCGGAGCGCCTGGTCCGCGCACGGAAGGTACTGGATCGCTTGATGAAGGTTCACCCGCGCGACGCCGCGGTCCTGGCCGCGATTATCGACCGTGAGCAGCAGGCGGGCGCGGATCGCAGGCGCGTGGAGGCCTGTTACGCCCAACTCATCGCCGCCGAACCCAAGGAGGCCCTGCACGTCGTCGCGCTCGGGGACTTCCGCTTCGCGTCGGGCGATCGGGTGGGTGCGCTCGAGGCCTGGCGGCGGCTCCTCAAGCTCGCCGCGAGCGAGATCGAGGGGCGTCGTCGTCTCGCCGAGGTGCTGCTCGAACACGACCTGCTGCCGGAGGCGCGCGAGGAGGTGGATCGTGCGAGCGCGCTGGATCCTGGCGCGCCGGGCGTCCTGCGCGTGCGGGCTCAACTCGAGACCAAGGCGCGACGCGACGGGCCGGCGCTCGACGCATGGCGATCGCTGTGCCGGCTGCGGCCCGACGCCACCGAGGCCGAGCGGCTCGGTGCGCGGGAGGCGAGGCGCGCGCTCGTCGACGTGCTCGAGCGCATGGCCGCGCTGGGCTTGGAGTCCAAGCGCCTCGACGCGCAGCTGCAAAAGGAGGGGCCCGATCTCGGCGCCGGGCTGCTGTGGGTGGAGGTGCTCACACGGGAGCGGAAGCTCGAGCAGGCGGCCGGGGTGCTGCGCAAGCTCGCAGAGCAGTTCCCGTTGGATCTGGAGGTCGCGCGCGCGCGAGCGGAGGCGCTCGTGGCGCTCGGCAAGCTCGATGAGCTGGTGGCGGTGCTCGAAGCGCTCGCGGCGAGGGATCCGCAGGGCGCGACCGAGCTGTGCCTGCGCGGCATGGATGCGGCGCTCGACGCGGGGCGCAAGACCGACGCGCTTGCGCTGGCGGATCGGGCGCTCGGCGCGCGGCCGGGCGATGGCGCGTTGCTCGTGCGCATCGGGGATCTGCGCCTGCGCGCGGGGGACACGGACGGCGCCCGCAAGGCCTTCCTCAAGGCCATCGAGCGCGGCGGCGCGGAGCGCATGGCCCTCGTGCGGCTCGCGAGGCTGTACCGCGATCTCGGTCGGCCGGCGGACGAGGCGCAGGCGCTGCGCGACAGGATCTCGAGCGGAAAGCCCCGGCAGGCCGCCGATCTCGCAGAGGTCGAAGAGGCGGCCGAGCGGCTCGTCGTGCTCTGTACCGAGCTCGGCACGCTCGAGAGCTGCGTGGGCTGGCTCGAACGGCAGCCTCCGGCGGCGAGCGGCGCGCTGCGGCGGGTGCTCATCGGCGCGTGGGAGGCGGCGTGGCGCGTGCAGGCGCGGGAAGCCGCCCTCCAGGGCAAGCGCTTCTCCGGGCCGGCGGGGGTGCCGCGGGCAGTTCTGGAGGGGCTCGGCGACCGGGACGTCGGCCTGCGGGCGCGCGCGCTCGCGGCGCTGCGGGCCGGGCGGCTCGCGCTGCCGGCGGCGATGGCGGAGCGCGCGCTCGCGGATCCCGAGGTGAGCGTGCGGCAGGCGGCGGTGGTGGCGCTCGCGCGGTCGACCGATGCGCGGGCCCCGGCGCAGGTCGCGCAGCTGCTCACCGACGGCGACCGGCGCGTGCGGCTCGCGGCGGCGTGGGCGCTCGGCCTGCTCGGGACCGCGCAGGACCCGGCCATTCGGACGCGCCTGGAGGCGCTGTGCATGGCGCGCGACATGATGATGGCCGAGGCGGCCTGCGCTGCGCTGGGCTTCAGCGGGGCGCAGGGGCCGTCGACCGTGGAGGCGCTCGCGCAAGGCCTCGGCGCCGGATCCGATCGCGTGCGGCGCGCCGCGACGTGGGCGCTCGGCCTGCTCGGAGGCGCGGAGGCGGCGCGGCTCGTGTCGGCGCGGCTCGGCACCGAGGGGCCGGAGACGCGTCTCGTGGCAGCGTGGGCGCTCGCGACGTCCGGCTCGCAGGCGGTGGCGGACGCGCTCGCGCGCACAGCGGTCTTCGATCCCGACCCGATCGTCGCGGCCGCGGCGCTGCACGGCCTCGGTGCACTCAAGGGCGCGGAGCCCCGGCCGGTCGTGGACCGTGAAGGATGGTACGCGCTGGAGCTCACGCTTCCCGAGGTGCCGGTCTTCGGACCCTATCTGACCCGTCACGCGGCGGAGTGGGGCCTTCCCCAGCCCGCGCGGCGGGACAAGGCGATCGCCGCCGCCGCCGACACGCTCGCGGGAGTCCTGCTCGCCGCGATAAAGACGGGCGGCGCCGCGCAGGCCGCCGCCGAGCGCTTCTTCGTCGAGCAGTGCGCCGGCGGCCCCGGCAAGGCGCTGGAGCTGCGGGTGCGCAAGGCCCTGTGAGGCCTTTGCCCTGGGCAGACGTCGCTCGCCGTTCGCCGCCGGCCGGCCACCGCGAGCCGGGCGCCCGGCCCTGTCCAGACCTGCTCCGAAGTCATCGAACCATAGAAGATGAGTGGAAATAGACGGATACCGCTTCGCGAGCGATGCTGGCGCTTGCGAAGTCAACCCGCGGCCGGGACATCCGGCCGCCCGCGAGC
>Ga0172370_10002750_pt1 | contig 25008 bp, 14 predicted proteins | sample LakKiv5m_FD_114538 | JGI IMG/M metagenome (GOLD analysis project Ga0172370, IMG submission 114538) | Freshwater microbial communities from Kabuno Bay, South-Kivu, Congo - kab_022012_11.5m | ecosystem: Environmental > Aquatic > Freshwater > Lake | place: Democratic Republic of the Congo...
AAACCAGCTCTCGTGCGAGATGCGGGCCGGCCGACCGAGCGAGAACGCGGCGTCCGATGCGATTGGCATCAGCGCCGCGAGCGTGCCCTCGGCGTGCGCGCCGGGCACCTCTGACTTGCTCGTTGCGTCGCCCTGCACTTGCACCGTGAAGGGGCCGAGCGCGACGTCGTCGAAGTGCGCGGTGCGCGGATTGAACGCGCTCCAACGCACGGCCGGCACCGTCTGCGAACCTGGGCTGTCGAACGCGAGCAGGTACTGAAAGACGCGCGTGCCGCTGATGCCGCCGGGGCCCTTGAGCACGTTGTCGTGATCCGTGCCGGGCAAGGGCTCCGCGCGCAGGCCGGGCACCTCGGGCAGTTGCGGCGCATGGACGCGCTCGATGCCGCCCTCGCCTTTGACGGTGATCTCCAGCACGAAGCGCTCCCCCACACGCACCTGCGCCGCGGACAGGCGGCCGCTCACCTCGAACGCGCCGACCTGGCCTTCGCGAAACGCGGGCGGCCTGCCTTCGATCGGGATGGTCCGCACGTCGACTTGAAGCGAGGGCGCGGTGCCCGAGTAGCGACGCGGCTGAAAGAAGCCGCCCGTCTCGAAGTGGTACGCGGGCCCATCGATGCGCAGCGAGCCGGCCTCGCGCGGCGTCAGCAGTACCGTGCGCGTCGTGTGTACTTGATAGGCCTGCCCACCGAGCGTGCGCCGCTCGGCGCGAAACTGCTTGCCCGCCTGAAGATCCTCGACCGTGAACGCGTCGGCCGACATGCCGCGCGCCTCTCGGATGGACTCGACGGCGACCCGCGTGCTCACCCACACTTGATAGCGCAGCACGAAGGGCTCACCCACGTAGGGCTTGTCGTTCGAGAGCACAGGCACGACGAAGAACGGCTCGCCTGCGTGCTTCGAGACATCGGCGGCCTCGCCTGCGGGCCGTGCGGGGCCGTTCTGCTCCGCGCCTGCCGTGACGACGATCTCCACGGCGGGCGCCTTGGCCACCGCCTGACCGCGGCTATACGCGATCGCGTCGCCCGTCGAGAGCTTGCCTGTGCGCTTGGGCGTCGCGACGAACGTGAAGACCTCCGTCTGCGACCGCCGCGCACCAAAGAGCGAGAGCTGCGTCTGGCGGCCCGCCGACTCCCACTGGAAGTCGTTCGACGCGGGCGGCTTGAGGTCGTCGAACTCGCCCTCCGCTGTGACGGTCACGGTGACGGGCTCATCGAGGCGCGTCGTCTGCCTGTCAACCTCGATGCGAACGGCCGCGACCGCGAAGGCCAGCGCAGGCGCAAGCGTGGCCGCCGCGACCAGGATCGCGGTCAGCGCGGCACGCAGGCGCCCGTGCGACATCACCAGTCCTTCGTCGGCGCCGCACGCCGCCCGCCCATGCGCCGCAGCGCCTCTTGGGCTTCGAGGTTCTTCGGGTTCTTGTCGGCGCGCTTCATCTCGTCGTGCAACGCCTCCTGTTGCTGCGGCTTGGGCGGCTCCTTCGGCTGCTGCTTGTCGTCCTTCTTGCCCTGATCCTGCTTGTCCTTGTCCTTCTTGTCCTGGTCCTTCTTGTCGTCCTTTTTCTGGTCGTCCTTCTTCTGCTCGTTCTTGTCCTTGTTGTCGCTCGGCGGCGGCGGTTCGGTGAGCCGAAGGATGTAGAAATTCTCCGCGTCGGGCGTGGCGCCTCGGACACGCACACGCACGCTTCGCTCGGTCTTCGACTCCGGAATATCGACCGCGACCGTCGCCGTGAGCCCCTTGCCGACCGGCGGCGTCTTGCCCTCCGAGAGCACGGTCGAGCCGCCCTCGTCGGTCACGGACATCGCAATCGCGCCATGCGTCGCGTCGTAGCGCGCGCTCGCGACGAGGTGCTGCGCGACCGCCTGCTTGACCGAGAACCAATCCTCGTCGCCCTTGCAGATGCGCACGAGCAGCTCCTTGTTCAGCTCGAGGGGCTTCGCGTCGGCCGCCTTGTCGTTCGGCTCCTGCTCGTCGTTGCCCTCGGGACAGGGCGGCAGGATGCGCAGGTTCAGCGCATAGGGCAATTCCAGTGCATCGCCGCCCGTCACGCGCAGCCGATACACACCCGGCGGCGGCGAGAGCACTGCCGTCGTGCGGTTGACCTGCTGCCCCGACGTCACGGCGCCGCCCGTCGCGAGGGCCTTCACGGCGCCGCTCGCGTCGAGCACCGTGAGCGTCAGCGCACCCGCGAGGTCCTGCGCATCGGGCAGGTCCTCGACCTGCGCGCTCAGATCCACGAGCAGGCTCTCGCCGTCCTTGAGCTTGACCGCGAAGAAGTCGTCGTTCGACGGACAGAGGTGCAGCGGCTGAATAGGCCCGTTGACCAGATCGGTGGTGAGATCCTTCGCGGTGTCCGCGCTGTCGTTCGGCTCGTATTTGTCGTCGCGCTCGCGACACGGCGGCAGCACGGCCGCGGCGAGCTGATAGTCTGCCTCCGTGTCGAGACCGCCGAGCACGTGGATGACGTAGAGCCCTTCGCTCGGCGCAGAGGCAAGGCGCGCGGCGAAGCCCTCCTTGACCTGCCTACCGCGCGCGACCACGCGTCCATCGGGCGCCTCGATACGCAGCTCGAAGGTCTCCGCGCCCATCTCGAAGCGCGGCTTGGCCTTGAGCTCGAGCCCCTGCCCCGCCTGCAAACTCACGCTGAAGTAGTCGTCGTTGCGCGGGCACAGGCGAAGCGTCTGCGGCTGTCCGACCGGCAGATCGCGCGCCTGTGCCCGCATGTCGTTCGGCTCGAAGCGGTCTTCGATGCGCCGGCACTCGGGCAACACTTTCGCCTTGAGCGTGTATGCGCTCTCCACTTCGGCGACGTTGCGCACATCGAGGAAGTAGCTCCCGGCCGCCGTGATCTCGCGCAGCGCGACCTTGCTCACGACCTCCTGCGACTCGGCGGGCGGCCGCAGGCGCGTCGTGCCATCGGCGGCGAGCAGCGCCAGTCCGAGCTTCGCGGGCGGCTCGCCCTCGACCTTGAACACGATCTCGGCGGACACGCGATCGCCGGGCTGCACGTCGAGGCGAAAGAGATCTCGATCCTCCGGGCACATCAGCAGCTCCGCCTGGCTCTCGTGCGTGGCCGGATCGATCTTGAGCTGCGCCGCTTGCTCGATCTGATCGTTGGGCTCCATCGTGCGATCGCGCGCGCGACACGGCGGCTCCGCGACGAGCAGCGCGACCTCCAGGTTGCGCTTGATGTCGGCGCGATCGGGCGCGAGCACGAGCGCCTTCTCGAGCGACTCGACCGCGAGCTTCGCGTGCTCGGCAGCACCCTTGTCGTCCCTCTGCTCCGCGAGCGCGCGCGACCAGCCGAGCTGCGACGTGCCGGCCGCGAAATGCACGTCGGCCTCGAACGCCGGCTCGCGCGCGGGCAAGACCTGCAGCGCGCGTTCAAAGGCCTCGCGCGCGGCGTCGAAGTCCTTGAGCGCCGCGTTCGCGAGACCCAGGTTGAACCACAGAAACGCGCTCTCCGGATTGGACGCGCGCGCGGTCTCGAAGGACTGCTTCGCCTCGCCGGGCTTGCCGGTCGTGAGGTTGTCGCGACCCGCGCGGACATCCGGGTTCTCGCGCTCGAAGATCGATGAGGCGCGGGCCACCGCCGGCAACGACAACGCTCCGAACACGAGCACGATAGCGGCGCCGCTCGACGCGACACGTAACGACGAGAGCTTGCGCCGCTCGGAGAGGAAGGTCTCGATGAGCAGCAGCAATAGCGCTAGCGCGAGCGGATACTGGAAGCGATCCTCGCCGAGGCGCATGTACTTCGTCGCGTACTCCCGCTTCTCGAGCGCGTCGACCTCGCGGTGCAGATCGGGCACCACGGTCGTGTTCGCGTAGTGAAAGTACTTGCCGCCTGTCGTGTCGGCGATCTGTTGGAGCAGCGTCTCGTTGAGCAGGCTGAAGATCGGGTTGCCCTGCGGGTCCTTCAGCGTGCCCGTCACCGAGCCATCCGCGCCGAGGATCGGCACGGGATCGCCGAACGACGAACCGATGCCGACCGTGAAGATCCGGATGCCCTTGTCCGCGGCCTTCTTCGCCGCATCGATCGCCGCGCCCTCGTGGTCCTCGCCGTCGGTCATCAGGATGATCGCACGATGGTTGGATCCGGCGAACTGGTCGACCGCGTTGCCGCGGGCCTCCGCCGCCTTGCGCTCCGAATCGCCCGTCAGCACGTCCATCGCGACCATCAGCGCGCGCCCGATGTTCGTTCCGCCGATGGGCACATCCTGCGGCTTGAGCTCACCGAGGTAGGTCTTGATGACGTCGTGATCAGTCGTCAGCGGACACTGCACGTAGGCGATCCCGGCGAAGGGCACCAAGGCGACGCGTCCGCCCGCCATGCGATCGAGCAGCGCGCCCACCTCTGTCACCGCGCCCTTGAGGCGGTTTGGCACGACGTCTCGCACGAGCATCGACTTCGACGCGTCGACCACGATCACGGTGTCGATGCCGCTATTGGAGACGTCGCTCTCCCGGAGTCCATAGCGCGGGCGCGCCGCTGCCGCGACCACGAGCAGCATCGCGACCGTCCACACGACGAGCCTCGCCACGCGCCGCCCGCGCGCGAGTGAAGCGACCAGCCTCGCCACTACGCGCTGATCCCCGAGCTTCGCAACGAGCTGCGCGTGCCGCGACTCATGCCACACGCCCAGCCCCCCCAGCGCGACGACGAGCGCCAGCAGGCCGAAGGCCCAGGACTCACCAAATCGGACGACGTCGAGCTCCATCGTGCACGCACCTCAGGGGAAGGTCCGGAGCCAAGTCCGGCGCGCCAGGGCCTCCATCGCGAGCGCGACGAACGCCCCGAGCACGAACGGCCAGAACAGCTCCTTTCGGTTGACCTGGACCTTCGTCTCGAAGGTGCTCTTCTCCAGATCGGCGAAGTCCAGTCGGAACTTCTTGTAGTCGTAGCTCTCGTAGGCGCGGCCGCTCGTCAGCGACGCGATCTGCTTGAGCAGCTCTGGATCTGTCGGGAAGGGGCGTGGCGGCCGCTCGTAGACGACGCGCCCACGTGCGTCCACCTGCGTCGCACCCCGCAGCGGATCGACCGCGGGGATGCGGGTCTCCGTACCGCCACCGACGAGGAACGTGTAGATGCGGACCTGCTTGTCGCCCGGCAGCGTCGCGACGTACTTGGGTACCGTGAGCGGATCCATCGCGCCGCCTTCCTGCTTTCCGTCGGTGATGAGGATCACGATCCGGGAGCGGGCATTCGATGATTCCAGCCGCAAGAACGCTCGGTTGAGCGCGTCGCCGATCGCGGTGCCGGCGCCCGAGATCGTGCAGCCATTCTTGCACTCTCCCTCGGGGCTGTCGCGCCGCCCGTCGTCGAGCACCAGCTCGTCGAGCGCGTTGAGCACCCGCGTGTAGTCGAGAGTCGGCGGGAAACGCAGGTACGCTTCGGGTCCAAAGATGACGAGGCCTATGCGATCGGACTGGCGATGGCGGATGAAGTCCTTGAGGATCTGACGTGCGACCTCGAAGCGATTGGGGGGCTCGCGCCCATCGCCCTGCACGCGCGCGATCTCCTCGGCCGTCATGTCGACCGCATTCATCGATCCGGACAGATCGAACGCGATCATGATGTCGATGCCCTCGCCCGCGAGCACTTCGCGATCGACGATCTGAGGGCGCGATAGCGCGAAGCAGAGCGTCACGAGCGCCACAATCCGGAGCACGTCCGGTGCGCGACGCAGCCGCACCTTCAGCGTGCGCGGCACGATCGCCGCCGCTCGCAGCGTCGAGACGCGCATCGTGGCGGGCGTGCGTCGCCACATCAGGACGAGCGCCGCGATCGTCGGAATGAGCAGCAGGAGAAAGAGGGGGTGCTCGAGCCTCATGGCGTCGGCCTCCCACCGAGCATGTAGAAGGGGACGACAAAGAGCAGGGCCGCGGCCACCGCCAACGCGACGAGCGTGGGGCCCAGAGCCACCGCGCGCGGGCGGCCTGTCGCGTCCCCTTGCAGGTCCACGATCCGCGTGTGCGCGATCCGGTCGCCGATCCGGCGCGCCTCCGGGAGATAGGCGAGCGCGAGCGCCTCGGCGACTTGGCCCGCGACCGGCAGCACCATCAGGACGTTGCGCACAACGCGCGCGCCGATGGGCGCCGACGGAGCGTCGAGGCCGCGCAGCAGCAGGCCCGAGAAGGCCTTGCCGGGCGAACCGGGGCGCGGAACATCGCGAAGCACGAGCGCCACCCAGGGCAGCGCGAGGCCGATGTCGAAGAGCGCGGGCAAGCGAGTCTCGCGCGCGACGAAGGCAAAGATCGTGGACAGCGTCGACACGAGCGCAAGATCGAACGCGAACGCCTGCCCCCGCAGCCCGAGACCCGGCAGCGCCTCCCGCGGCGGCGACTTGCCTGCGATCGCGCGCGTGGACGCGTCGTCCGCGTCGACCTCCTCCCGGGTCTTCCGGGTCGCATCGACGAAGTGGCGTACGCGCCCGCACAGGCCGGTCATCTCCTCGGCGTCGGTCGGCCGTTGCGCGAACTTCACCAGGTCCGTCGTGAGCAGGAATTCGTCCACCTCCCGAACGGAGAGGCGAGGCATGTCCACGCCGCGCAACGTCTCGACGCACTCGGTCGCCGTCATGTCGAGGCCCGCGAAGCCATAGCGCAGACCGAAGTACTCGCGCGAGATCTCCGAGAGGCGCACCGCCACCGCGCCGAACTCGCCGCGCAGGATGAGCCCCTCCGACTCGAGCTGCGCGAGCCGGTGGAAGGCCAGGACGTCCGCCGGAATCGCCGGCCGCGCCTTGTCGCGCTCCATCCGTCGCCGCCACATTCGGACCCCGATCAACGTCAGCGCCGCGGCCACCAGCGTCGAGGCGAGCACGAGGATCGCGATGAGCAGCGGCCAGTTGCGCTCGATGATCGGCCGCGCGTCCGGCAGCGCCGCCGGCTCCGGCGCCTGCTCCAGCGCGAACGCGCCGCGCACCACGACACGCTGCGACGGCACGACGGCGGTCCCCGTCTGACCATCCGGCGCGACGAAAGGCACCTCGATCGGAGCCGTCTTCGCGAGGCCCGTTCTCAACGCGAGCAGCGCGAGATCGATGTGCTCCACGACACCTGCCGGCGTCTCTTCCCGGGAGGTATTCGAATGATCGCGCAGCAGGCGGAAGGGCTTGACCGACGGGTTCTGCGGGAAGAAGACGCGATATCCGGCAGGGTACGTGAGCGTGACCGAGAGCGTCAGGACCTCGCCGAACGTCGGCTCGGCTGGTGCGAGCGCGGCGGTCACCTGGATGGCCGGCGATGCGGCGGGAGCGGCTGCAGCGGAGGGCTGCGCGTGCGGCGTTTGCGCGTGCGCCGAGCGCCCAGCGACGAAGAACGCGCCACAGAGGAGGATGACTGCGAGCGGGCGTGACCTCATTGACGCTTCGCCCTCAAGCGGAAGTAGTTCATCAGCGCGCGTGTGTAGGGCTTGCCGACCTGCACCGCGATGGGCTCCAGACCATGCCGCCGGAAGATGGCGTCGCGCCGCGCCGACTGCACCGCGAAGCGCTCCGCCAGTTGCCTGCGTGCCGCCGCGGAAGTCGTGTCGAAGTAGAGTAGCTCGCCGGTCTCCGCGTCCTCCATCGGCACGAGGCCGAGATCGGGTAGCTCCGACTCGAGCTTGTCGGCGATGACGAGCGGCACGACGTCGTGCTTGCGCGAGGCGACGGCCAGCGACCGCTCCCAGTCGTCGCCGAGGAAATCGCTGATGAGGAAGACGACGGCCTTGCGCTTCGCGATGTGCCCCAGGTAGTCGCACGCCACGTCGAGGCGCGTGCCCCGCCCAGCCGCCTCGTACTCCAGTAGATCGAGGATGACGCGCAGCACGTGCCCGCGCCCCTTCTTCGGCGGCACGGTGTGCTCGATGCGATCGGTAAAGAGCACGAGCCCCACGCGATCGTTGTTCTTGATCGCCGAGAACGCGAGCACGGCGGCGACCTCGGCCGCGAGCTCACGCTTGGTCTGCTCGATGGAGCCGAAGTCGCCGGAGGCAGACAGATCCACGACCAGCACGACGGTCAGCTCGCGCTCCTCGACGTACTGCTTGACGAAGATGTCGCCCGACGCGTTGCGCGCGCTGACGTTCCAGTCGATCGTGCGGATGTCATCGCCCGGCGCGTAGACGCGCACGGAGTCAAAGCTCATGCCGCGCCCTTTGAAGACGGAGTGATACTGACCCGCGAGCGACTCCGTGACGAGGCGACTCGTGGCGATCTCTATCTTTTTGACCTTCTTCAGGATCTCGCGTGTCGTCGGCATATCGCCCCCCACTCGACCGTCCGTGTGCGTCGACTAGGGCACCTCCACCCGTTCGAGGATGCGCTTGAGCACGTCTTCGCTCGTCAGCGACTCGGCCTCGGCCTGGTAGGTCAAGATCACGCGATGACGCAGGACATCGGGCGCGATCGCCTTGATGTCCTCCGGCAGCACGTAGCCGCGATGCCGCAGGAACGCGTGTGCCTTGGCGGCCTGATTCAGGTAGATGCTGGCGCGCGGAGAGGCTCCGAACTGGACGAAGTCGCTGAGGTCCCCGAGGCCGTACTCGGTCGGGTGGCGGGTCGCGAAGACGAGGTCGATGATGTACTTCTTGATCTTGTCGTCGACGTGGATCTGTCGCACGACGTCGCGCGCATGCATCAGCGCCTCCGGCGTGATGATCCGATCCGCCTTGCGAGGCGTGTCGGACGTGACGCGATCCATGATCTCGCGCTCCTCCTCCTTCGTCGGATAGCCGACCTTGACCATCAGCATGAAGCGGTCGACCTGCGCCTCCGGCAGCGGATAGGTGCCCTCCTGTTCGATCGGGTTCTGCGTCGCGAGGACGAGGAAGGGCTCCTCCAGCGTGTAGGTCTGGTCTCCGATGGTGACCTGGTGCTCCTGCATCGCCTCGAGCAGCGCGGACTGCACCTTGGCCGGCGCGCGGTTGACCTCGTCGGCGAGCACGAGGTTAGCGAAGATCGGCCCGCGCTTGGGCGCGAACGTGCCCTCTCGCGGGTTGTAGATCATCGTGCCGAGGATGTCGGCGGGCAGCAGATCCGGAGTGAACTGGATACGCCGGAAGCGCACGTGCAGCGAATCGGCGAGGGTCTTGACGGTCAACGTCTTCGCGAGGCCGGGCACCCCCTCGAGCAGTACGTGTCCGCCCGTCAGCAAGCCGATGAGCACGCGCTCTACCATCTGCTTCTGGCCCACGATGACCTTGCCGACCTCGCCGAGCACGCTGTCGACGAAGGCCGATTCGGCCCGTACCATCTCGTTGAGAACCAACATGTCGGTCATCGATCGCTCCTCCCTGACGCGGGTGCAGACCAGCCCGCGACGCGCCGTCGAACACCGAGTGGCGGCGCCGTATTCCTCAGGCGGAGCGCGGTGTCAAGCACAAGGCGCGGCGGGCAGCCCGGGCGCGCCTACTTCTTGTAGCAGAGCGAGCAGCGACCGGCGTTCGACTGGTAGGCGCCGCTGTTGCCGGTGCCGTTGGAGCTGTAGATGAGCGTGTTGCCATCCCAGTTGCCACCGGTCCACGACACGCCATCGGCTACGCACAACGGCCCGCCGGAGCCGCCCCACGTGCCGCACCACCAGCACGAGTGGATGGTCGCGATCGAGCCCTTGTACAGCTGGTCCCAGCCGCTCGGGCAGCTCTCCGAGCCCCAGCGCGTGAGCACCGCGCCCGGACATACGGCACAGGGCGTGTTGTAGTTCGACACGTAGCTGTTGTTGCCGCCGCCGTTCGTCTTCGCCACCATGCCCTGGCCCCAGGCGCCGCTGAAGCTGTTGCCGGTCTGCTCGAGGCAGAAGGGCGCGCTCGCCGCGTTGGAGTAGTAGCTGTTCTGGTAACGGAAGATGGACGAGGTGGCGCCGGTGTAGAGCGGCGTCTTGCCGCTGTCGCATGTCGTGTTGCCGTAGACCGTGTAGGTGAGACCGCCGAAGTGATTCTCGCTGTAGCCGTCGACCTGATCCGCGTTGAGGTTCGAGACCTTCTTGCTGTTGGTGCCCACGTCGAAGGGCGCACCGCCGCCGGTGACGTCGAACTTGATCGGGTTCGTGCTGCTGAAGACGGCTTGCCCCGTGAAGTTGACCGAGCCGGAGATCGTCATGCCGCCCTTGCCGGTCAGGAGGCCGTCGACGATGAGCCCGCCGGTGACCTCGACTTGGCTGTTCGAGACGACCTGCACGTTGATCGACCAGCTGTTGATCGCACCGTCTGCCTTGCCGCCGCCGCCGTCGAAGGAGTTGTCGATGGCGACCAGGGTCCACTTGCCGCCGTTCGTTCCGCCGCCCGGGTTCTCGTTGATCCAGGTGGAGAGGTCGCCGCTGATGGGCTTGGTCGGCTCCGGATAGGTGGTCGTCAGCGTCATGCCCGTGAGGGAGCTGGTCTTGTCGTGGAGGACGTACTCCTTGTTGTTGGGGTCCGTGAGCTTGAGCGTGAAGTCCTTCTCGATGCCGCTGTACTGCTTGGTGATGCTGACCGAGACCGTGAACTTTTGCGCGAGGCCGAGGTTGTTCGGCACCGTGATCGTGTCGATCGCACCCGCGAGGTTGTAGTCCGGAATCGGGATGGCCTTCTTGCCTTCGTTGACGTAGGTGAACTGGTTCGTTACCTGCTTGTTCGAGATCTGCGCGATGCCCCAATTCGGCAGCGCGGTCGGGTCGATCGGGACCACCGCGCAGTCGAGCGAGCCGTCAGCTTTGACGCCGATGAGCGATTGCCCTTCCGGACAGCTGCCCGACGGCATCTTGATGCCGCTGAGCTTGGAGCCGTCGCCGATGTACGTGCCCGCCGTCACGGTGCCTGTGAACATGGCGTCCTTCCCATTCGTGAAGGAGTAACCGCCAAGGTCCACGTCGCCGTCGATGCCGAGCTGCTTCGAGCCGATGCAGCCCGTGCACTCCACGCTGGCCGCGGCGAAGGCAGGACCGCCCTTGGTCGCCGAGCCCGCATAGGTGAAGGCGATCTTGTCGGGCGTGACTGCGCCCGCGCCTATCTGGTCGGTCGAGACTGCGGAGGACAGCGCTCCCGCCGTCGCGGCGTGAGCGGCCTCGAGTGCGTAGGGGGTGGCGATCAAGCGCACGCGCGGCAGCTCGGGCTCGGTGCCGACGCGGACGCCGAGCCAGACCTGTGGCTCTGTGGCGAACTTGTCCACGGGGAGCAGCTTGGAGGGATCCATTCCGCCCACGGTCGCGTCGAATCGGCCGTTCTTCGTGGGGACGCCGAGCTGGATCTCCTGCCAGAAGGGCAGCTGCGCGTTCGCAGAGCCATAGAGCGCGAACGTGAGCGTGTAGCTTCCGTCGGCGACCGGACCGCCACCCGAAGTCAGCAGCGCGCCCTGGACGCCGAGCAGGCCGGGAGCAGCCGCCTCTGCGCGCGACGCGGGCAGACCCAGCGCCAGGACGAGACCGACCGCGGTGACCAGGAACCGAAACGGAAACGAGCGAAGGAGCGAAGCGCAGAGCATGGGTGCCTCCCGAAATGTCCGGCGCATTTTGCCGAAAACGAAGGCGGCACGCAACCGCGACGGCCGTCACGTTGCCTGGAATCGCGGGCCTGCGTACGCTTCGCGGACCGGCCCGGTGCCGGCGGAGCAGCGCATGAAGCTCGCAAACCGCGTCGCGTTCATCACAGGGGCATCCCGTGGTGTCGGCTTGAACCTGGCTCAGGCGCTCGCGCGCGAGGGGTGCGACATCGTGATCGCCGCCAAGACGGTCGAGGCCGATCCGCGCCTGCCCGGCACGATCCACGAGGCGGCGCGCTCGGTCGAAGCGCTCGGGAGGCGAGCGCTCGCGGTGCAACTCGACGTGCGCGACGACTCCGCGGTGGAGAGGGCGGTCGGATCCGCGCTCGACCACTTCGGCCGCGTGGACCTCCTCATCAACAACGCAGGCGCCCTGCATTGGCGCCCGATGACCGAGACGCCGCTGAAGCGCTACGACCTCGTCAACGGCGTCAACGCGCGCGGCGCCTTCGCCTGTACGTACCATGTCCTGCCGGCCATGATCGCGCAGGGCTACGGCCACATCCTGATGATGTCCCCACCGGTCGACGTAGACGGCGCCGGATCGAAGATCGCCTACGCCATCAGCAAATTCGGCATGACGCTGATAGCGCACGGCCTGGCCGACGAGGTCCGCGAACACAACGTCGCGTGCAACGCGCTGTGGCCGGTCACCCTCATCGAGAGCTACGCGACCATCAACTTCGGCCTCGGCGGGCCGGAGCTGTGGCGGAAGGCCGACATCCTGTCGGACGCTGCCATCCGCATCTTCGAGAAGGAGCCGCGGAGCTTCACGGGACACGCGCTGCTCGACGAGGACTTTCTTCGTGCGGAGGGCGTCACCGACTTCACGCCCTATCGCTGCGATCCGGAGGTGGAGCCACCGCACGTCGGCTTCGACTTCAAGGTTGTTGCGGGCAAGCCGGGCTGAACTTCCACGCGCTTGGCGGATCTTGAGTCGCCGGGGGCCGTCGCGTAGCCTGCTTGGGCTCGAGCGTTCGCTCAGCGGGGAATCGCTGATGTCGTCTCATGCCCTGCGGTCCTCTCTCTTCCTCGCGTTGGTCGTTGTCGTGTGGGCGTGGCTCGGGTGCGGCTCGACTCCCGCGGCTGGCCCGAACGTGGCGACCATCACCTGCAGCGAGGCGTCTCCGTGTCCCGCCTACATGGCCTGCTTCAAGGGCACCTGCGTCAACGGCGCGGCGCCGGACGTCGGCGTGGCCAACGACGGCGGCTTGAACCCGGACGACACAGAGACCGGCGGCGCGGACGACGCGGACCTGGCGCCCAGCGATAGCGCGACGGCGCAGGACATCGAGGCGAACGAGAGCGCCGGCGACGACGGCGGTGCCGGGGACGTGGCGACGCCCGATGGCGCGGAGACGGGACCCGACGCACCTCCGATCGACGAGGTGGCGCCGGACGCGCCGGACGCAATCGAAGCGGGCGGCACCGGGGACGCGGACGCCGGCGCGGACGCTCCGGTCGCGGAGGTGGACGCAGGATTGCTCGAAGACACGAAGGACGCCGGGGCGCCAACCGACTCGAGCTACGACGCACAAGACGCCGCGGATGCGGTCGACGCACCCGACGCGACGGACCCCGCGGTCGCGGCCTGCGAGGGGCTCGACGAGGGCGCCTTCTGCGTCATCGACGCGACCTGCGGCGTGAAGGGACACTGTGAATCCGGTGTCTGCAAGCCTACGATCTCGCCCTGCGACGACACGAACCCTTGCACGGTGGACCTTTGCACGGCGGGTGGCTGCAAGCACACGAAGCAGCCCGACGGGCACGCGTGCGGAGCATCGACGTTGTCGTGCGGCGTGCGCGAGTGCCTCGACGGACAGTGCGAGGACGCACCGAAGGCCGGGTTCTGCCTCATCGACGGCGTCTGCCACGCCCTGAACGCCGCGCAGGCAGGTAACGTCTGTTTGACCTGCCAGGTCATCGACGGCGGCATCCTCGATCCGAAGGGCTTCGTCTGGAGCCCGGCCGATGGCGCAGCGTGCGAGGACGGCAACGCCTGCACGAAGGGAGACGCCTGCGCGATGGGCGCGTGCACGCCGGGCAGCCCGCCGCTGTGCGACGACGCGAACCCCTGCACGACGGACGCGTGCGAACCCACCTCCGGCTGTGTCTTCCTGCCCGCCGACGGCACCCCCTGCAATGACACCGACGCATGCACACAGAATGACAAATGCCAGGACAAGGCTTGCGCCGGCACGCCGATCGTGTGCGACGACAAGAACGTGTGTACGAGCGAGGCGTGTGATCCGCAGAGCGGCACCTGCGTCTTTGTCACGATCCCCTGCGTAGACGACAACCCCTGCACGGCGGACCTGTGCGACGCGGCTGGCGGCTGCCAGCACCTCCCCGCGGACGGCACACCATGCGATGACGGGGACCCGTGCAGCGAGAGCGACGCCTGCAAGGACAAGGCATGCATCGGAACGCCGGTGGTATGCGATGACCAGAACGTCTGCACCGACGACGCCTGTGATCCGACGAGCGGAGTCTGCGTCGGCAAGGCCAACGCCGCGCCGTGCTCGGACGGCAACGCGTGTACCACGAGCGACCAGTGCAGCGGCGGCAGTTGTGCCGGCGGTCCAGCGCCGGAGTGCGACGACAAGAACGCGTGCACCGCGGACGCGTGCGACAAGATCACCGGCTGCACGCACACGCCGACCCCCGGGAAGGCATGCGACGACGGGAGCGTCTGCACCAAGAAGGACGCGTGCGACGCGACCGGCATGTGCGTCGGGGCGGACCCGATCCCGTGCGATGACAAGAACCCGTGCTCCGACGAGGCGTGCGACGCGACTACGGGCGCGTGCGTCGGGCAGTGGAACACCAAGCCCTGTGACGACGGGAATCCCTGCACCGATGGAGATGTCTGCAAGACCGGATCGTGCATTCCCGGCACCGGCCTCACGCAGATTCCGCAGTGCCTCGCGAAGCCGCTGCCGTGGACGGGGCTGTCCACCTGCGGTCAGAGCGGGTCGGCCGGCGAGGTGCTCGATCCGGCGGTGGGCGGCGCCGGTTGGGGCAGGGACGGAACACCGCAGCAGCCGGGCTCCCTCGGACTCGGATCCGATCCCGAACTGCTCGCGCGCATCTCGTTCGACGACAGCTGCGCGGGCTCGGACGCGTCCTCCAATGCCAACCACGCGACGCCTAGCGGCGGCGTGTCCTGTGTCGACGGCAAGTATGGCAAGGCCGCCGATCTGAACAAGGGACACTTTCAGATCAAGCACGCCGCAACAATGAACCCCGCGGGCACGGCGCTGAGCTTCGGGGCTTGGGTCAGGCCGAACGTGCTCACGGGATCGAGCATCATCGTCAACAAGGAGTCGCTGTGGGAGGCGCACATCGGCTCCCCCGGAGGCACTCCGCCCGGCGCCAATTTCCAGAGCGCCATCGCGAAGACCAACCCCGGCGCGTGGGCCTGGAGCGGCACTGATCAGATCGCGACCAACGCCTGGACGCACCTGGCGGTCGTGTACGATGGCGCGATGGTGCGACACTTCGTCAACGGTGTGCTTGGGCACTCGTACGCGCACAACGGCCCGCTCGCGCTCGGCACCTGCGACGTGGGTATCGGTGCACGTGGTGTGGGGGCGGGCTGCGGCGGACCTGCGGCCTACTTCCCAGGCGCGCTCGACGAAGTGTTCATCGCGCAGCGCGCGTTGTCGCAGACCGAGGTGCAGAGCGCGATGAACAACGAGTGGGCCGAGTGCTCCCTGAACTTCAACAACGGCACGACCTACATGCCCTCGGGCGTGAGCGGCGTGGCTGGCAACGCGACGACGCCGTGGGTCGACGTCACGAAGCAGGCCGCGTTGGCGGTGTCGTTTCAGAGTTGGATCGACGTCGAACCCGGCATGACGCTGCGCCGCGTCGAGGTCTCGACGGACGACTTCGTGAGCGTCAAGGCCGCGGTGACGATGCCCGACTTCCCGCAGAAGCTCTGGAAGCCGACCACGTTGCTCTTTCCGGAGGTGGGCGGCGCCTACGCCCGGGTCCGCTTCCACTTCGAGACGAAGCCCGGCGCCAAGGCTTCGTACGGAAAGGGATGGTTCGTCGATGCCGTGGCGCTCACCGCGGGTGAGCACTGCACGAACGGCAAGGATGACGACGGCGATGGCTTCGCCGACTGTGGAGATCCCGACTGCGCGATGCGTGCGACGTGCGTCCTGTGGGCGTCCACGTTCGACTGCGGCGACCCGATCTGGACGGCCTCGGCGGCGACCGGCGGTGTGGCCTGGGCGCTCGATCGCGGCCGCCCCCTCTCGCCGGGCTACGCGTCTGCGCCCTGCGCGCTCACGTTCAACGACGACGTCGACTACGCCGCGAGCGACAACGGACAGGTCAAGGGCAGCATGACCTCTGGCGTCATCGACGGCACGGCCTGGGGACACACGCGGGCGCGCTTCAAGGTCTACCTCGGGACCGACGTCGATCCCGCGACGGACAAGCTCTGGCTCGAGGCGAGCGCCGACGACTTCGCCACGATCCCCGTGGTTCGCCTCCTCCTAAGGATGCCACAGAGCACCTGGGTCGAGCACGCGGTCGACCTGTCCGGCGTTGCAGGCAGCAAGTTCAAGCTTCGATTCCGTTTCGACTCCGTCAACGGCGCCAACAACAGCGGCCCCGGCGTGTTCATCGACGACCTCGTCATCGACGAGCCGTGGAAGGCCTTCGCAGGCACGTCCAAAGCCAAGCCGGCCGCGAGCTGCAAGGCCGCGTTCGACGACCTCGGCAAGGTGCCCGATGCGCTCGCAAAGGACGCGGCGGCGGTCTTCTTCTACAAGATGGACCAGAGCCAGCAATACCTCATCGACGCCGGCACGAAGAACCAGCAGGCCTACCTCGGCGCAGCGCCGTCCCCCGAGGGACAGGATCCAGACTCGACGCCGGGACACGCAGGCAGCGCGTTCAACTTCGTACCCGCCGCGTCGGACCTCATTCGCGTCGTGAACCCACCGATCGCGGAGACAGACTTCACGATGACGGCCTGGTTCAAGTCGACGGGCGCCAACGCCGGCCTGATGAGCGTCAATGCGATCAACACGTCACAGCAGGGTTACGATCGCCACATCTGGATCAACGCGTCGGGGCAGATCTGCTTCTACATCTGGAACACCCAGGCCGTCTCCTTTTGCGGTACGCGCAACCTCGCCGACTGGACGTGGCATCACGTCGCGGTCGTCGTCAAAAAGGGCGTCGGTGCGACGATCTTCATCGATGGCGCGCCAGAGGCCCACGCAGCGGGGGTTGGCGCCGATCACAGCGAATTCACTTGGCGCAACGAGCTGCGCATCGGGTGGGTGGCGACGGTCGGTTCCTTCAACGGTGCGATCGACGATGCGGCCTACTTCAATCGCCCGCTCTCACAGGCCGAGATCGTCTCGCTGGCTGTCCTGCAGTCGGGCGGCGCATACTGGATCGATCCGAGCGGCGTGACCTCGAGCGGCACGGCGCTGCGCTGGTGCGACATGAGCAACAACGGGTGGACGTTGCTCAGCTATGACACCTTCGACGACGGCAACGCGCCCGGGTGGACGCCGGCGACCGTCACGACGTGTGGCGCGTGGGGCAAGCTCCTCGGCGGCGCGGGCGTGTTCGGAATGGGATCGACGGTGACCAAATCCGTCCCCACGCTGTCAATCCCGCACGCCGAGGCGCGGCTGGCGTTCAACTGGGTGCGAATCGACTCCTGGGACGGCGAAGAGGCGCAGGCCTTCGTCGATGCGACGCAGGTCCTCAAGGTGGCCTACAACTACTGGACCGGGTCGGGCAGCACCTGTGGCCAGACCGGCCAGATCTACTGGAACGACGAGAAGCTGTGGCATGACAAGACCGCTGCCCACACCGGCGCGAACATCGCTGTCAAGTTCGCGAGCACCCTCAACCAGGGACCGAGCGACGAGGCGTGGGGGGTCGACGACGTGAGCGTGTGGGTGCGCTGAGCGATCAGTCGATCAGGCGGCGCGTGAGGAAGCATGCTGCGCCGCCCAGGCTTCCACCTCCGCACGCGCGCTTGCTCCGGCGGGCAGCACGACGACGTGCTCGCCGAGGATCTCGCCGAGGATCGTACGCGTCGTTCCGCGCGCCAATGCGCGCCCTTCGAAGAGCACGAGCAACTCGTCGCTGAGCCGCGCGGCCTCGTCCATGTAGTGTGTCGTGAGGATGATGCCCATGCCGTCGGATCGCAGGGCGTCCACGAGCTCCCAGACGTCGACGCGGCCCTTGGGGTCGAGCCCCGTCGTAGGCTCGTCCAAGAAGAGCACGCGCGGCCGGTGCACGACGGATCTCGCCATGAGCAAGCGTCGCTTGTATCCGCCCGACAGAACGCGCGGTGACTGCGTCGCGTAGGGACCGAGGCCAAAGCGTTCGATGAGCTCGCGCACACGCGCGTCGATCGCTTCGGGATGCGGCCTGAAGTAGGTCGCGTAGACGCGCAGGTTCTCCTCCACGGAGAAATCGTAGTCGAGCGAATCGTCCTGCGTGCAGACACCGATCTCGCGATTGATGATCTCGCGATTGACGACGAGCGGACGCTCGGCGTAGCGGATGATCCGGCATCGGGCTCAATGAAGCCGTAAAGCATACGCAGTGTCGTCGTCTTGCCGGCCCCATTGGGACCGAGGAGCCCGAGCACTGCGCCGGCCTCGCAGGTCAACGAGAGCCCATCGACGACGGCACGCCCATCGTAGCGTTTGACCAGTCCTTCCGCTTCGAGGAGCGCGCCCTCAGCGACCTCCACCTGGGCGCTGCAGCTGCGCGTCGACGCAGAGCTGTCGGTAGTCGTGATCGCGCGCTTGCACGCTGATCTCGAGGCGATTGGGCCCGTCAGCGCTCAGATAAGGCGTGAGATCCACCTCGCGCAGCTTGCCCGCACGCTCGGGCGACGGAAGCACCACGTCACGCCCGTCGAGCGCGACCTTCAACGTGGCATCCGTTCCGTGAGAAGACTTCGCGTAGCCAAACTGCAAGACGCCGGACTCGAGTGGCCCAAGCGAGTTCCACACGGCACGCCGCAGCATCGATCCGGGCGATGGATGTAGCCACAGACGCGGGGCCAGATCGGGCGACGCGAGCTGGCCGTCATCGTCGCCCACTTCGAAGTCGCACTGCGGTCGATCGAGGTTGAGCGAGAGCCCCCAACCGCGCCATCCCTCGGAGTCGAGCCGGCTGCACTCCCACTTCATCGTGTTCGGATTCAGGTAATCGCAGGGCGTATCGGCGAGCTGAACGCGCGCTTCGCTGAGCCTGTCACTCAGCCGAAACTCACGCCCGACGGACCCCGCGCGCACCATCGCGATGCTCACGACAACCACGCAGAGGAGCCCAATGGCACCCGCCACGCGCACGGTCGTCGTGCTCACTTCGGGCCGCCAGTCCTCGCGGAGATCACCCACCGGAACGCGCGGACGCGACGCGAACGGCGCCGCGAGCGAGAGGGGCGCGAGGCCCACGAGTGGCAGAAAGAAGCGCGCCCAAATGAAGTCGTAGCGCGCATGAAAGGCGAGCAGCACGCCGAGCATGAGCGGCAAGGCGAGCGCAGGCAATCCGATACGCCACACGCCCACGATCCCGGCGAGAGCAGCGACGAAGAGAACGGGCGCCTGTGGCCAGATGCCCTCGCCGGCGTCGAAGAGGACGTTCTGGAGCCCGGCCCAGAACTCCGCATGGAACGCGTCCGAAGCGCTCTCCACCAGCACCTTGCCACCGTGTATCGTGATGATGCGATGGTACGACGTGATGAACGGTCCACCGAACATCACGGTGTTCGCAATGGCCATCAAAAGGCCTGGAAGCGCGAGTCCGACACAGGCCCGGAGGACCGTGCGACGCCACGGAAAGGGCTCCGTATGCGCGCGCGCCTCCTGCCAGGCGAGGAGGAGCAACAACGGCACGAAGAAGACGTTCGTGACCTTCGACCAGAGCGCGAGTCCGATGACCACCCCCGCGAGCACGAAGCGCCGCGCGAGCGCCAGCACGAGCCCGAGCGTGACGAGCATCGAGTAGAACACGTCGTTCGAGAACGTGTAGACGTTGCGATCGACGAGCCCGCAGAGCAGCGGCAACAACGTCGCGAGCAAGGCGGGGCCCGGGCCAACCCATGTGCGGGCCAGCGCGAACGCACACGCGAGCAGCGCCGCCATGGCCAGCACGTTGAAGACCAGCAGGCCGGGCTGACCGAACGCGGCGAAGAACGGCAAGGCCACGATTGGCAGCACGTAGGGATGCTTCGGATAGTAGCTCGTCTCGTTGGATCCGAGGGACAGGTCGCTCCAGGCCTGGTCCATCTCCCCGTAGTGCCGCAGCTCGCCCTTGTACCAACTCATGGGGTGATGACGGCTCATCTCGAGCGTTCGGTCCTCGAGCAATGCGCGTGCGGTGATCGTGTAGAACGCCGAGTCGCCTTTGAGGTAGGTGTGCGGCTGATAGCGCGAGGCGGCGACCCCCGCGAGGCCAGCGGCCAAGACGAGCCAGAGCGCAAGGGCGCTTGGTCCCCTTCGCGTCGAGTCGAGCGCGCTCACGGCGCCTCCTCGGCGTGCGTGCGCACGACCTCGACGTCGAGCGATCCGCGGTGCAGCGTCACTTCGAGGCGCTCACCTGCGCCGACGAGCGATGCATCGGTGATCAGCCTGCCGCTCGCCGCGTCACGCACGAACGCGAAGCCGCGCGCCAGTGCTGCGCGTGGCGACAACGCGCCGAGCGCCGCCCGAAGCCGTTCGAGCCTCGCGCGCCTTTCGGGCAGGAGTCTCACTTCTGCGTCCCGCAGGCGCAGCGCGAGCGACGCGTGACGCGCACGGAGCATGCGCAGCCGTCGCGCCGGATGCGCACGCAGCACGTCTTCCCTCACAACGACGACGTCACGCCGCTTGCGTCGCAACGCGCCAAAGATCGCCGAAGCGAGGCGCGATGTCAGATCGTCGAGCGTCATCCGCCGTTGGTCGAGGAGTTCACCGGGCCGTGCGAGGCGCGCTTTGTCGCGCTCGACGCGCACACGCAGATGCTGGATGCGCTGCGTCGTCGCGCGCGCGACGCGTTCGCTGGCGTCGCCAATGCCAGCCGAAAGCTCTTGAATATCAGGAACAACGCGCTTCGCTGCGGCGGTTGGCGTAGGCGCGCGCCAACTCGCGGCGAGGTCGCTGAGCAGCGTGTCTGTCTCGTGTCCGACGGCGCTCACGATCGGCGTCCGACAGGTCGCGAAGGCGCGCACGACCCGCTCTTCGTTGAAGCACCAAAGCTCCTCGATCGAGCCACCGCCGCGTCCCGCGATGATCACGTCCACGAGCCCGCTGGTGTCGAGCGCCTCGATCGCAGACGCGATGCTCTCTGCCGCACCGTCCCCCTGCACCTTCGCCGGAGCGAGAATCACGCGCACCGGAAAACGCTCGTGCAGGATACGCAACATGTCGCGCAGCGCGGCCCCCGTCGGGCTCGTCACGAGGCCGACGGCCTTGGGCAAGAACGGCAGTTCCTCTTCCGCGCGGCCACCGAGCACGCCTTCCGCCTCGAGCTTCGCCTTGAGCTTCGCATACGCTGCCCAGAGCGCGCCTTCACCTGCGGCTTGAACGCTCGTCACGATGAACGAGTAACGACCGCCCGGCACCCAGACATCGACGCGGCCGCGACAGAGCACCTTCATCCCGTCGTCGAGGCGCAGCTTGATGCGGCTCGCGCTCGAGGCCCAGATCGTGGCCGGAATTCGCGACCCTCCGTCCTTCAACTCGAAGTAGAAGTGCCCTGACGCGTTGCGCTTGAACCCCGAGATCTCGCCTTCGAGCCACACCGAGTCGAACTCCGGGTTCACGAGATCGCGAATCGCCGCGTTCAACTCCGTGACGGACCAGACCTTTCGCGCGTCATCGAGGCTGTCGTCAAAATGGTCGGTCATTCGAAATCGGGCGTCCTGTCGAAGGCGAGGGGGCGATTCAAGAGTCCGTGACGCCGGCTGTCAAGACCGCCTGCCCGCCCAATCCGGCCGTGGCAGCGAGAAGATCTCGCGCACCTTGGCGTAGTACGTCCCGCCAAGTCGCGACAGCGGCAAGAGCTTCGCTGGGTCGATGGCCCCAGCGCTCGCATCCCACACGCCCTCGTCCACATGGAAGCGGAGCACTTCGGCGAGCAATAGCCCCTGCAGCGGCGGATCACCGAGCACGAGCACGCGATCGAGCTTGCACTCCATCTGCACCGGACATCCCTTGACGCGAGGCGGGGCGATCAGTTCGCTCGCCTCGGTCTCCAGGCCCACGTGATCGACCTCGCTCACGTCGTGCGGCAACTCCGCGCTCGTCGCATTGAGCGCTTCCACCATGCGCTCGCTCGCGATGTTGACGACCAACTCGCCCGTCTCCTCCGCGTTGCGCCACGTGTCCTTCTTCACCATCACGCCGTCGACGCGCTTGTGTCCGATAGCGAGCGAGAGCATCGGCGGCCGGGTACACACCGGGCTGAAATACGAGAAGGGCGCGACGTTGACGACGCCCGCCTTCGATCGCGTGGAGACCCAGGCGATCGGGCGCGGCACGATGGCCGAGATCATCAGGAAGTAGGTCTCGCGTGTGCCGAGGGTGGCGGGGTCGAATTGCATCAGAAGTTTCCTGAGAATCCAACGACCGCCCCGCCGGGCACGACCATTGCTTGCGGTCCGCCGTCCGCCCCCGACGGCCACAACAACCAGCCGGCCGCGACAGCCGCGACACCTAGCCCTGCAGCGATCCCAGCGCCGAAACGCAGCGCGTTGATAGTGTCCAGCTCCGACCGCGCGTCAGACACCGAGATCGCCGTGACCTTGTCTCCATCGGGCACGTTCAGCTTGCCGTCCAGGTCCGAGAGGCGCTTGGACGCGACGAGGTAACTCACCCCCCCGGCGACGAGTCCCACGCTACCGATCACGAACGCAGCGGTGGACAAGCCCTTGCCGCCGGCCTCCCTGCCCTGCGCGCTCTTCCTGATCGACTCTTGCTGCTCCAGATCACGGCCGGCCTGCCTGCGCGCCGCATCTTTTCGCGCGATGTCCTGGCGCCAAGCCTCGTCGGCCTTTCGGCGGTCGCTATCGGCCTTCCTCCGCGCCTCCTCCTGCCGCGCCCGCTCGGCCCGCTCGTGTGCCGCGCGCTTGTCCGCCGCGTCTTGCGCTCGCTTGGCCTCCATCTCCTTCTGTCGCGTTTCCTCCGCCTTTTGCCGGGCCGCCGCCTCCTCCCTGCGGCGGGCCTCTACCGCGTCGGATGTCGGACCCTGCTTCGAAGGCGCCTTGATTCGCGCGATGGCCTCCTCGGCCTCCTGTCGCTTAGCGGCCGGCACTTTCAAGCTTTTGTACAACGTCCAATGCGCCAACGCCTCCTCGGGCATACCTGCTTTCTCGTACGCTTTCGCGGCGTTGCGCACTTGCACGGCCTTCTTCGAGAGCGCGTAGGCCTGCATGAACTTCTCGGCAGCGTCGCGGAACTTGCCGGCGTCATGGAGGGCAAGCGCCTGTGTGGCCAGGCGTTCGGCCTCCGCAGAGGCAGGCGGGGCCTTCGCCCAAACGACCGAGGGAACCGCCACCATGCAGGCACACGCCACGATTAGCGTCTCAAATAACATTGATCTGATGTTGTTCTTCACATCGATTTCCTAGATTTCCTTGTCAATATTGCCATCCTTGCGCTTGGGCGCCTCCTCATGCGGTTTGGCCTTCGACTTGACCTTCGGCTTGGCCTTCGACTTGACCTTCGGCTTGGCCTTTGGGGGTGGAGGTTCGCTCGTCACCGCGGGGGGGACGGTCGGCGCTGGCGCAGGCACCGGATGACCTTCTATTCGCGTCGCCACAGGGGGCTGCTCTGGCGGCGCGCGTCCTGCGCCGGTGTCGGCCTGCGGCGGGGCGGCAGGGGGTGCGACGACTGGCGGGCGCGGCTCAGCAACGGTCGCCGCTGGCGCTGACGTCCCGGTGCGCGGCTCGTCGCCCATCGAGGGAGCGGCGTCGCCTCGTGATGCACCCTGCCGCGACTTCAAAGCGAACATCCACACCAGAATCGCCGCCGCGCACAGGATCAGCGCCGCCCCGACGAACAGCTTCTTGCGTCCCGCCCACAAAGCAGGGAGCCTGTCGGAGTACGCCGTCGGCTCGGCCTCGTCTTCTGTGGGCGACACAGCGGACTCGCGCAACGGCCTCCGAACGAGCGTGGGAGCCACGATCGGTTCGGAGGCCTGTGCCTCGATCCCTCCGGTCGGCGCAGGCAGCTCGTACCGCAGCGTGCCGCCAGACCCCTTCAATGGTTCGTCGATGTTGGCATCGACCTGACCGGACACCTCCACAGAAATCTGCGACACCGGCGTCTTCAAAGTCGTCCCCGGCTCGGGCTCGGCCTCGCCCGGCCTGGCAGGCTCAACGTCCGGCGTCGAGACGGAGGCGACCTGCTGCAGGGCGACACAGGCATTAATGGCGTCGCGCATCGCCTTGGCGCTCGGGAATCGGTTGTTCGGGTTCTTTGACAGCGCGCGCTGGACGAGGCTCACGAAGGCATCCGATAGCGGCGTCCGCGCGTGCGCTCGAATGTCCGGAACCGGCGCGTTGATGTGGAGCATCAGCGTAAGGATCGGCGTGTCGGCCCGAAACGGCAGCTTCCCGGAAACCAGCTGATAGAGCACGACACCCAGGCTGTAGAGGTCGCTGCGCCCATCGAGCTTGTGATTCTGCGCCTGCTCGGGGCTCATGTAGGTCGGCGTGCCGAGGATCTCCTTGCCACCCGTCAGGCTCAGGTCCAGGTTCTTCGCGATGCCGAAATCGAGCACCTTGACCACGGGCTCGTCGTCCTCGTCGACTTGGTGCAGCCAGATGTTGTCGGGCTTCAGATCGCGGTGGACGAGACCGGCCCCGTGAGCCTCGCCCAGACTGCGCAGGACAGCGTCGGCGATGGTCAGCACCTCCCGCTCTGTAAAGACCGTGCCCGCCTTGAAGCGATCACGCAGCGTGTGCTGCAAGCTACGCCCCATCAGCAGCTCCATCGCCAAATAGATGAGCCCGGTGTCGTCCTGCCCGAAGTCGAAAACCCGCACCGTGTGGACCTGCCGCAGTCCGGCAGTGACCCGCGCCTCGAGGAAGAAACGCTTGAGCGCGAGTGCGTCCTCGACATCGCCCCCCGACAGTACCTTGACCGCCATGTCCTGCCCTGTGCCCGTGTGCTGCGCGAGGAACACGGCACCGAAGCCGCCCTTGCCGAGCAGCTTGCGCACTCGGTACCGGCCCGCGATCACGGTCCCTTCGCCAATGGCCGTCGCGTCCGACCGCGGCGCATCGAAGAGCAGCGTCGCCATCCCGTCCGTCGGGCACAGCGCTGCGGCCGTGCGGGCTTCGCAGGCGGGACACCACCGAGGGGCGTTGCTGGGATTGGATGGGAGGGCCACCATGAGGACCGAAAGTGTCGCACCTGGGGACCGGCCGGGCAAGGCCCTGGGGTGGGGGGTTGCACCGGGGGATTTCCCTCACCCCCCGCCCCCCCCCCCCACAGGGGGAGAGGGGGAGAAAGTCGGCGCAATGATT
>Ga0172370_10002753_pt1 | contig 24970 bp, 17 predicted proteins | sample LakKiv5m_FD_114538 | JGI IMG/M metagenome (GOLD analysis project Ga0172370, IMG submission 114538) | Freshwater microbial communities from Kabuno Bay, South-Kivu, Congo - kab_022012_11.5m | ecosystem: Environmental > Aquatic > Freshwater > Lake | place: Democratic Republic of the Congo...
ACTTATTATTTCACCCTGTTTGCCGGAAGTACTATAAACATAACCCGACATGCAGTTAAATACGCAGCGCGTTGACCCTTTCCAACGATCGAGTTCTTTTTGTGTAACCCGCTGCAAACCGCCTGAATCCATCCATCCGATGTAATATTCCGGAGTTTGTACCCGGAACCAGTTTTCGTGTTGATCCAAAACCTTCAGCGGGGTTCCCATCATCACCTGCGAGGCTAATTCGGAGGCATGATCAGGCAGGGTGCGCAGGTTCGACACCGATAAAGTGGCCAGTGCCCAGGTTTTTTCGCCCAGTGAAATATCGGGCAACAGTCTGATGGAATCAACGAAAGCAACCTTTTTATCCGTCAGAAATCGGAGGACTTCCGCTTTTGCATCCTGCAGGTCGGTTTCTCCTTTTATCACCGCCGGGGTTTGCAACGTATCTTTAAAATCAAATGTCAGAATCGCCACCCTACTGTCGGGAATAAGTTGTTTTTTAAGGTTTTGCAGTTCATCTGCCAGAGTTTTGTAATAAAAACCCTGTGCCCTCGAGAGGGTTATACAAATCAGCAGAAACAGAAGGCACACGGACTTTCTGAAAAAAGTATTCATCTTTAATTAAAATTTGAGAGACAAAAGTAAAGGATTGTTTTGAGTTTTTGCATGATCGCTCTGTATTTGCGTAGGTTACCAGAAGAGCGGGCACAAAGGCTATTATTTTGTAAATGCCTTAAGACTTGTACTTAGCCCGCTTAAGATACACCGTTGCACTAAATTTTTCTTGTGAATTCGTGAACCTGTCTGCCGTCAGGCAGGTTTGTGGCAAAAAATTGTAGCCACCAAAACACCAAAGCACTATATTTTTCTTGTGTTTTTGTGCTTTTGTGGCAGAAAATCTTAGCTACCAAACCTTTACTGAGCCCGCCGAAGTAACACTAAAGCACTATATTTTTCTTGTGTTTTTGTGCTTTTGTGGCAGAAAATCTTAGCTACCAAACCTTTACTGAGCCTGCCGAAGTAACACCAAAGCACTCAATTTTTCTTGTGTTTTTGTGCTTTTGTGGCAGAAAAAACAGCCTGGAATTTACAATTCTTCCTTCCTGCTTTTTCGTTGTAAAAAAAGATAAACCGGAATTCCCAATAAAATCAGGAACATCCCGATGGCTGCCTCGCGCGGACGGGTGCCGATGGTATTAAAAATTAAATAAATACAAAACAAAATATAGATGGCCGGAACCACCGGGTAACCCCACACTTTGTAAGGGCGTGGAGTGTCGGGCATACGCCGCCTCAGGATGAATACACCCAGCGAAGTAGCCCCGTAAAAGATGAACACAGCGAAAATAATCATGTCGGTCAACTGGTCGAAAGTGCCCGACAACACCAGCACTGAAGCCCAGATGCCCTGCCAGAGGAGCGAATTTCCCGGAACGTTGGCACTGTTGAGGTTTCCGATTTTGTCAAAGAAAAGCCCGTCGCGCGACATGGCATAATACGGCCGGGCGCCTGTTAGAATGCTGGCGTTGGTACAACCCAGTGTCGTGAGCAGAATCAGAAGCGAGATAAAAAGCACCCCGCCGCTTCCCCAGAAACTTCTCACCGCTTCGATGGCTGCAATCTGCCGTTCGGAGGCGTAAACCTGCTCCAGCTCAGGTATTGACAAAAGGGCTAAGTACGTTACGTTTACGAGCAGGTAAATGGCAATGACAATAAAAACGCCGGTTACGATTCCTTTCGGGATATTCCGCCGGGCATCCTTGATTTCGCCGCCGATATATCCCACCGAAACCCAGCCCTGGTAAGCCCAGAACGCAGCCAGCATGGCCGTAAAAAACGATGAAACTGTGACTGTGCCATTGGTGAGCTCACTGAAATTCATAAAATTTTCTGGTGTACTTTTTACATTCGCCAGTCCAAAAACCACGATTACAAAAAGACCCGCAAAAACAAGCCACATAATGATTTTGCTCGTTCCGGCACCGCTTTTCAGGCCGGTGATGTTCAGGAAAGTGAGCAGAAGTATGAGCAGGATGGCCGTGAGTTTTATCCCAAAATCGCGGAATGGGAAAAACACTCCGCCGATGGAGAAATCGCCCAGCGAACCAAAAACTTCGGGAATGGTGATGATGCTGTTGAGCGAATGGGCAAAAACGTAAGCCAGCGACGAGATGGTTGCAGTCTGGATGACCGTAAACAGGCTCCATCCGTACAAAAAAGCAAAAAACCGGTTGTAAATTTTCTTGAAATAAACGAAATCTCCACCTGTGTCAGCCAACATTCCGGCAACCTCGGCATTGCTCAATGCACCAAAAATGGTGATGATGCCGGCCACAATCCACGCCATTAATATCCACACCGACGAGTGCAACTCGGCTGCCATCGGCGCTATTTTTTTATAAACTCCCGACCCGATGATGTTGGCAATCACAAAAATCACCACATAACCCAGTCCCAGCGCTTTCACCAGACTCCTTTGATTTGTCATACAATAATCTTTTGAAAATGAATTAAAAATGGAGGTCGCCAAGAGAACGGAAACCTTAAAAACCACTCTTCTTCAGGCAAACCGGCGCTTCAAAAGTATGGAAAAAGTATGACCGTAAACAGCCTGACATTGTTAATGACCAACGATTATTGCTGACTGCCGGTTTTTCGTGAAAATGCCAACCGTATTTTGTTAAAGCAAACAGGTTGTTACTATTTGATTTCGTTTACTTTACGCAACGTAAATTTGGGAGCCAGGCGTGAAAGGAGGTAAAGAATTCTGGCGCCTCCAACCCTGATTTCGCTTCGTCCCTTTTCGAGGCCTTTCATCATTTCGTCCACAGCTTTCCGGGCTGGAATGGCAATTTTTGGCGGCGAACCTTTGTGCCACGGTGTATCGACGGCTGGAAACATCACCTCAACAACCTTCATGTTTTCACAACCCGGCTGCAGCCTGAGTACCTGCGTGAACGAATGCAGCGCCGCCTTTGAGGCATTATAAAAAGGATAAATCGACCGGGGAGCATAAATTAAACCGGTGGTGATGTTGATGATGGCTGACGGGTTGTTCTTTTTCAGCGTTTTGTGAAGCAAACTTATCAGCCTGATGGGCGCAAGAAGGTTGGTCTGAAATTCGTTTTCGGCAAGCTTGAGGGCATTTTCGTCTTCTAAAAAATTGATTTTGTTAACAATAGCCGCGTTATTGATCAGAACGTTCAATCCGGGATGGTTTTTAATCAGCCAGTCAGCCATTGCCGCACATTCGTTACTGTCCGAAAGATCACATTGATACGTCATTAATCCGGGAATCAGCTTTTGGGCATTGGTGAGTTTTTCCTCCGATTTGCCACAAATAATCACCTTGTTGCCATTTTCTACCAGCACTTTGCTCAGTTCCAGGCCAATGCCCGAACTACCACCTGTAATCAATACAGTACTATTCATCAGTTTCATATTGCAGTTTTTTGGTTAAACAATGCTGCAAAGGTGCTAAGCTGCCCTAACCTGTGCATTGACTTAAGTCAAGAAAACCATTTTTTTTCTGATCCGGCTTAAAGTTTCTGGTTTAATTCCTAAATATGAGGCAATTATGGTTTGTTTAATGCGCTGATCCAAACCGGGAAACTCCTTCAGAAAATGCTGGTACCTGGTTTCAGCATCAAGTAACAGCAAATCACGCTCCCGTTTTTCTTTGATCATAAACCCTTTTTCTACCATTTTCAACAAAAATTTCACCCAATAGCCGTCCTTGTTCATCAGTTCCTGAAATGCAGCGAACTGAACTTCAAATATTTCGGAATCTTCGAGCGCCTCAATAAAAAAGTAGGACGGACTTCCGGTTATCATGGCAGAGTAGGAACTCAGAAAATTTGCCTCCTGAATAATTCCCTTCGTAAACTGGTCGCCATTGTCGTTTATATAAACGTAGCGAAACAATCCGGTGCTCACCCAGGCTATTTTAAACGGAATTTCACCCGCTTTTAAAAAGTATTCCGATACCTTTACTTTTTTTGGTTTTCCGATAGCCAGAAATTCATCAACCCTTTGTTCGGGCATAATTTTGCTCAGTTTTGTTTTCATCAGTCGAAAAGTTTGAAAGTCACAAAGTTGTAATTTTTAATATTCTCCACGTAAATTAAAAGAAATTCAAAAGGCTCTTTGTCTTTAAAAGAGATAACATTCAGTTATTAAATAAGTTAGTTGATGAAAATCCGGGAAATGGCCAGCAATTATCGACCAGAAAAAATATCCAGAGGTTTGCAACAGGTTTTATTTTAAGAAAAATCCCGGCAAGGCAGTTCGCATCTTAACAAAACTGATCATTGGCTGGAAAACTGATCACAATACGTTTTCTCTGATTTTGTAAACTGATCCTGGTTTATTGTTGCTCTTTTTCCATCCAAAATGAAAAAACCTTTTGAACTGCTTTAACGATAAACAATTTCGAGAATCTCGAAAACGCGGTCTTCGCGGGGAAGTTTCAGCGTGGCGTGGTCGCCGGTTTTTTTGTTGATCAGGGCTTTGGCCAGGGGCGATAAAAACGAGATTTTGCCTTTGGCGACGCTGGCCTCGTCCACGCCCACAATCTGAAACGTCTGCACGGTGTTGGTTGCGGGAATTTTCAGGGTCACGGTGGCGCCAAATCTGATTTCATTCACAGGTTGTTCTGCAAGGTCAACAACTTTGGCTTCGGCAATGCGGTTTTCGAGCAGTTGCAACTTTGCGTTGATGTGGTTTACGGCTATGCGCCTCTCGTTATCGCTCGTAACAGTCAGGTTGCTTCTTTCGTCAATCAGCTTTTGCTTTTCGGCCAATAATTCGTTCATTCCGGACGGGGTTACGTAGTTGGTCACTCCCGGCGGCAAATCAGCCCGTGGCGGCACCAGAGGGATTTCCTCCTGATCGTCTTCTTTTACAAATCCTCTGCTCATCGTTTTGTGATTGTTGAATGGTTACACTGACTTTGGCAAAAATCAGGATTCAGTGTCCTGTCCAGTATCTTTTTCGGGAAATAGCACCGGGAAATGTTCAATTTGATTTTTCGACCCGGTTCATGAAATTAAAATTTCGTGTGATGTGTCTGAAAATGAAATGCTTTTGAGGTTTTTGGCTCTTTAGCAAAAACAAACGGAATGCTTTTTTTATATTTTGAAAAAGCAAGGGGAATTATTTTCCGGCCTTTCCCGGGAACAGGAAACTGCCGGGTTGCAGCCGGTGTTTATTTTTGATTGCAATAATTACAGATATTATTTCAATCGTAATCGCAGCGTCAATAGTTGGGGCGGGCGCCCCAGAAATTGGTGTTTTCGTCGGCATCATCACCAAAAGATCTGAAACTGTGCTCGCCAATTACGTAGGTGCATTTTTCACCGGCGATTTGTGAAAACAGGATTTCATACTCGTCGTCGTATTCCAACATCATAAGGCGGGTAAATTTCTTGTTCTTTTTTTCTACTATGAGGTTGGAATGGCAAACCGGGCAGAAAAAGTCAACATGTTCGCCTTCTTTAATCCTGAATGCAGGATGTTTTAAAGCACGATAATCGCCCAGATCGGGTGTGAGGAGAATCAACCCATGATCGCCATTTTCATTAAGCGCCGCCAAAATAATTCTTTCGTTTACAAGTAATTGTCCGTGACAAACCGGGCAATAAAATGTTCGTTCCATACCAGTATTTAATTATGCTGTTACAAACTGTTTTTAAAATAACAGAACAAAAGTAATATCAATTGGCAATGAAGCCAACATTTTCGACCTGTTGTGCAAAATTATTTATTGGTTAATTTTTCAACCATTTTCATACCGGGTAGTCATTGGCATTGTTTAATCTCTTTATCTTTACAGCCAAAACAGGTTTCTTTCGTTACCAAAGTCAACCTGATTACTGGAAATCAACATTGGAAGTATGGATGATTTTTTAAAAACGTTTCTTAATGAGTTCAACACTCCGTTCAGTAGCCCGGTGCTGGTTTTTTCGGTGTTGTTGCTTATTGTGTTGATTTTTCCATTGTTGCTCAAAAAGATAAACATTCCCGGCATTATCGGTCTGATCATAGCCGGCGTCTTCATAGGCCCTTACGGACTGAACATGATCGAAAAAAACTCAGCCATCGATTTGTTTTCTACCATCGGGCTGCTTTACATCATGTTCATCGCCGGTCTGGAGCTTGACCTGAATGAATTTATCCGTAACAAGAACAAGAGTATTGTTTTCGGTTTGTTTACCTTCGTTGTGCCTTTGGCCATAGGTTTCCCGGTGTGCTATTATTTTCTTGACTACAGCCTGAGTGCAAGTTTGCTCATTGCAAGCATGTTTTCTACTCACACGCTGGTGGCTTATCCTATTGTTAGCCGGCTGGGAATTGCAAAAAACCAGGCGGTTGTGATCACAGTTGGGGGAACCATACTGACCGACACGGCTGTACTGATAAACCTGGCGGTAATTATTGCCAGTGTTGAAGGGGGGCTGACCGGTGAGTTCTGGATAAAATTGCTCATCTCATTAGCTATATTCCTGGTGATTATGTTTTTGATTATACCACCGGTTTCGAAGTGGTTTTTCAGGAAACTCGATAGTGAACGACATTTGCAGTACATTTTTGTTTTGTCGGTAGTTTTTTTTGCAGCCTTTCTCGCCGAAATATCAGGAATTGAGCCTATTATTGGTGCATTTCTGGCTGGATTGGCACTCAACAGACTTATTCCACATTCGTCGGCACTGATGAACCGGATTGAATTTATTGGTAACTCGTTGTTCATTCCCTTTTTCCTGATTAGTGTAGGAATGATTGTTGACACCAGTGTTCTGCTTAAAGGTCCCCATGCCCTCATAATTGCAGTCACGCTAACAGTTGTAGCCATTATTGGCAAATACCTGGCTGCTTTCTTTACACAAATCATTTTTTCGTACTCAAATTTGCAAAGGCGACTTATTTTTGGTCTTAGCAGTTCACATGCAGCGGCCACCCTTGCTGTTATTCTTCTTGGGTACAAAGCCGGAATCCTTGATGAAAATGTATTAAACGGTACCATTATACTAGTCCTGGTAACGTGTATTGTTGCTTCATTTGTCTCCGAAAAAGCCGCCAGAGCTATGGTTCTGCTAACAGACGAAGATAACTACAACATTGGCGAGCCCTTCAAACAAAATGGCGAACACATCCTGCTGCCCATTGCCAACATGGAAAATATGGAATGGCTGTTGGATTTTGCTGTATTAATTAAAAACAAAAAATCATCAAGCCCGGTTACACTTCTTTCGGTGGTTTCGAACAACGATGAAGCAGAAACAAACATACTTAAAGCTAAAAAAATGCTGGAGGCCTGTGCTGCAAGGGCTTCTGCCAGCGAAACCAAAGCCAATGTGATGACCACTATCGACTATAATGTAGTTTCAGGTATATTGCGCACTTCCCGTGAAATATTAGCTGATGTAATCATCCTGGGTTGGCCGCGGCGTGAGGGTGTTATTGATAAACTAATTGGTGAAAAAACCAAAGGACTGGTAAGCAAAACCGACAAAACCACACTCATCTGCCATTTTGAACATCCGTTGGTTTACCACAAAAAACTAATTGTAATCATGCCCCCGCTGGCTGAGCATGAAAATGGTTTTGTTTTCTGGTTTACAAAAGTTTCAAAACTTGCTTTCGAACTGAGCCTTCCCATCACTATTTACGGTTCGACGAAATCGAAAGAAGCCGTAATAGTATGTATTTCAAGATTAAAAATCACAACAAAAATCAATTATCATGATTTTGACAATTGGGACGACATTACCAATTTAACCCAACATGTTACTCCAAGTGACTTTTTCATTTTTATTTCGGCACGCAAAGGAGCTGTCTCTCATTTGCATCAACTTGACAATCTTCCAAATAAAACAGAAAAATTTCTTGCTAAAAATTCCCGCATTATCATTTATCCACAGCAGAACAGCTACGTTCATGCCAACGAAAATTATGAAAACATAGATGCCGAACCATTAACGAAAGGGCTCGAAACCATTCAGAAAATTGGTAAAGAGGTTGGGCATATTCTAAAAAAAGGAGAGTAGAGTGCTGTCGTTTACCTGAAAATCGCTATTTCGGGTTTTCCTCCCGATTTGTAAAACCCCCTGAACATCCCGGTAGTGTTGAAAGGCATGGCGATATTTCCATTTTTATCAAGCGCAATCACACCGCCGTTTCCTCCCTGCAGTTTCAGTTTGTTGTTTATTATATCGGTGGCAGCCTGTTCCACTTTTTCGTTGTGGTAAAGCATCCTGGCTGAAATATCATAAGCCACCACATTGCGGATGAAAAATTCGCCATGGCCGGTGGCTGAAACCGCACAGCTTTCGTTGTTTGCATAAGTACCCGCACCTATGATCGGAGAATCGCCAACCCTGCCATATTTTTTGTTGGTCATTCCACCTGTTGAAGTTCCGGCGGCTAAATTTCCTTGTTTATCCAGGGCAACACAACCTACTGTGCCACCTTTTTTGGTATTGTCTTCCAGTTTTTGTTGTTCGCGTTTTTTGGCTTCCTGCAAAGCGTCCCATCGATTTTGAGAAAAAAACCAGGAGGGGTCAACCATTTCGAGACCATTTTCGCGGGCAAATTTTTCGGCGCCATCTTTTATCAGCATCACATGTCCCGATTTTTCCATCACCAACCGGGCTGCATTGATGGGATTTTTAATCGTGGTAACACCTGCAACTGCACCGGCATTCAGGTTTTTGCCATCCATAATCGAAGCGTCCAGTTCGTTTATGCCATCGGCATTAAACACAGCTCCCTTCCCTGCGTTGAACAAAGGGCAATCCTCAAGAACGTTGATGGAAGCCACCACGGCATCGAGGCCAGATCCGCCATTTTCAAGAATTGCTGCTCCTTTTTCGAGGGCTTCTGCAAGTTTATCACGGTATTGTTTTTCCTTTTCAGGAGTAAAATCTTCTGGGTTTATATTTCCGGCTCCGCCATGGATTACGATCACCCAATCAGGTTTTTGGGTTTGTTGTGAAGTTGTTGAAGATTTTTCACGGCCACAGCAAAACATTATCAGCAAAAAAGCCGTAAATAGAAGTAAATAGATTTTTTTCATTATGTTTGACGGATTGAGTGAATAAAGCCTGAAATGTCGATTATTCCAAACAAATGAGCTGCAGTAAGTAAAATCACAGCAATAATAACCCATCTGACAAAATTGGCTCCCTTTTTAACTGCCATTCTTGTGGCCCAAAGCGCTCCGGCAAGCGTACCACCGGCCATCACAAGTCCATATTGCCAGTAAACCTGGTCGCCAAAAGAAAAGACAAGGATGGCCAAAGGTGTAAAAAGCAGATTGATGAGCGATTTGATGGCATTTGCTTTTACCAGTTCATACCCGGCACTCAGCACAATGCCGGCCAATAAAAAGTAACCAACCCCAACCTGGATAAACCCGCCATACATGCCTATGAAGAAGAAAATAATGACCTGCCAGATGCTGATTTTCTTTTCAATCAGGTGCTTTTGTTCTTTCAGCCAGTGTTCGGGTTTGTAAACGATAAAAAAGAGCATAACGATGAGGATTACCGCCACAGCTCTTTCAAAAACTTTTTCGTTGATATCGATTGCTACCCAGGCGCCAATAACTGAACCAATTACGGCAGGGACAGCAAGCCAGATGCCTTTTTTTGTGTCAAGCACTTTTTGTTGCCTGAAACTGGAGGTCGCCCCCATACTTTGTACCAGTATGGCGATACGGTTGGTTCCATTGGCTACCGTAGCAGGCAATCCGAGCATCATCAGCACCGAAAGCGAAATAACTGATCCTCCGCCTGCCAGGGTGTTGATAAAACCTACCAGCAGACCGGAAATTAATAAAATGGAAATCTCAAAGAAGCTCATTATTGTTCAGAAAAGATTCAAAATGGTAACTTATTGCAATTCATCGCTTTTAATCAAAAACTTAGAAAGTAGCTGCAACAGCTCCTCTCTTTTTACGGGCTTCGATAAATAGCCGCTACATCCGGCATTCATTATGTGGTTTTCATCGCCCGACTGGGCATAGGCTGTGATGGCAATAATTGGCAAATCAAGGTCGAACTCCCTGATGGCTTTTGTTGCCTCTATCCCGTTCATTACCGGCATCTTAATATCCATCAGCACCAAACTTACATCAGGGTTTTGAGAACACATTGTCACCGTTTCAGCACCGTTTGTGGACCTGATGGTTGCATATCCCGATTTTTCGAGGACCATTCTGATGTAAAAATAATTGGGTTCATCATCTTCAGCAATCAGAATCAAAGGTTTACCTGAAAAAGCACCGTGAAAAAGCGGTGGTTGGAAGCCAATGGTTTTTAATTCAACAGTTTGATTAGGAATTGTAAAAAAGATGGTAGTACCTTTTTTAACTTCCGATTCAACCCTGATTTTTCCTCCGAGGAGTGTAACTATGCCTTTAATTATGGATAAACCCAACCCTGTACCTTCGTAACCACGTGAAATAGAAGTATCGCCCTGAGTGAAAACATTAAATATGTTTGTCAGTTTGTCGCCGGAAATGCCTGCACCGGTATCGCTTACAAAAAAAGTGATATCTTCCTGGCCATAGTTGTAGCCAAACCGGATACTTCCTTCCACGGTGAACTTTGCCGAATTGTCAATTAAGTGTCCCAAAGCTTTTCTGAGGAGTTCCCCGTCGGTGTATAACATCTTTTCATCCTCATTGTCCGGTATTACAGGTTCAACAGCTATCTTCTTTTTAGAACAGAGGTTTAATACCTTTTGATGCATCGAATCCATAAGAACTTTCAGGTTAACCTTACTTTTATTTACCTCCATTGTTCCGGATGCCAGCATCGAAATGTCGATAAAATCAGTTATGGTTTGCATCAGCCTGTTGCTGCTTTCCTGAAGAACCTGGTAATAATCCTGCCGTTCGTTTTCCGAAAGTCCAGGTTCGGCCAAAACATGTCCAAAACCTAAAATACCATTGAGTGGGGTACGTATTTCATGTGAAATGTTGTTGATAAAGGCCAGTTTCAGACGATCGCTTTGCTCTGCTTTTTCTTTGGCTTTTACCAGTTTTTCTTCAGCAAGAACCCGTTCGGTAATGTCTCTTCCGAAAATGGATACACCCATTATCATGTTATCAACAATAATCGGATTCATGGCAATATAAACGAAAACTGAAGCTTCACCAATGTCAATCTTGTCCTGGAAATCGAACTGCTCTCCTCCTAAAGCCCTGTCGTAACGCTCTTTCCATATCGGTTTTAACGGTTCTGGCAATACATCAATCACATTAGTTCCTGCATTTAGTTTTATTCCAAATATGTCTTCAAAAGACCGGGCAAAGACCGCATTAATGTATTGAATCTCATATTTGACATTTATCGACCAGATATTTTCGAGTGAATTTTCGATAATGGCTTTCAGGTTGGCTTCACTTTCTTTGAGTTTGTATTCGGCTTTTTTATTTTCTGTTACATCCCTTGCGGTTCCTACTACTCCGATCAATTCGCCTTTTTCGTTGCGAAACGGGGTTTTAATTACATCCAAAAACAGGAAATTGCCTTTCACATTGCCGAATTCATCAAACTGGGTAGTTTTGCCCGTTTGCAGAACAATTTCGTCGGAATCGCGGCATACCTCGCCAAATGTATGCCAGTTTGGATTTTCAGCGTGAGACTCCCGCTCACGCTTTGCAAAAAACATGTCTCCTTTGCCAATGGGTTCATCGGTATCTTTGGCATTAAGCAGGTTTTTACACAGCGATTTATTTACAAAGATGTAATTATTGTTCAGGTCTTTAGCCCAAAGCATATCGGGTATAATATCAGCCATATTCCTGAATAGTTCCTGGAGTTTTTTATAATTCTGTTTGCTGTTAAGGAGTTTTTCTTCGGTAAGTTTGCGCTCGGTTATGTCAGTAGCGATACCCTCTATCAGTAGTTCGCCTTTATTGTCGAAAAGATGCATGCTACGGTCGTGAAGCCATCGCCATTCGCCAGAGGCTGAACGTATCCGGTACTCAACATTAATAGGGAAGCCATGTGCAGTATTTGCTACAGCCCGCAAAACCTCAGGCAGGTCATCGGGATGTACGGAATTTTCCCAAAGTCTTGGATCATTCTTCAACTGCTGAGGTGTGTAACCTAAAACGTCGGAAACCCGTGAGGAGTGATAACTGCCTCCACGAAGCGATGAGTAACTATAGATAATATCCGGTGAGTGTTCCACCAATCGCTTAAACCGCTCCTGACTTTCCCTGAATTCCTCCTCAGCATGTTTTCGTCCGGTGATATCGGCAAGGAACCCTTCGAGAAAGCGAAGGTTTTCACCATCCCATACCCCAGTACCCCACTCTTCAATCCATCGCCATGAACCATCTTTATGCCGGATCCTGTAAATGAGATGAAAAGATTTCTTGTTTTCCAGAGCTTCATTTACTGTGTTGAAGATGTTGGTAACATCGTCAGGATGATAAAGTTCGACAAAACTAACCTGATTTTTGAGGAATTCCTGGCTGGTATAACCGGTTAATTCAAAAACAGCACTGTTAAGAAAAAGCATGGAGTATGTTTCGTCGTTACGACAAAGATAGACTACACCAGGAAGATTTTCAGCCAGGATCAGGAATCGTTTTTCGCTTTCACTATATTGTTGTTCGGCCAGTTTATTGTGTGTTATGTCTTCAGCCATTGTTCCCAACCTGAATCCATTTTTGGTTTTAAGGGTGAAGACGACTTGCCGGATGGTAACAGTGTTACCGTTTTTATGATGGTAAGTGATTTCGTTGATTCCGTTAGATAAGATTTCTCCGGTTTTTATTACTTTTTCAAGGGCATCTTTAAAAAAAGATTCTTTCGTTTCATGTTCCATTCCAGAATATGAAAGCCCTGAAAGAATTTTATAAAAAGGTTTACCGATTGCCTCTTCCTTTGGAATTCCTGTTATTTTTTCGGCTGCGGGATTCCAGATTTCCAATAATCCGTTTTCGTCAGTCATTGAAACGGCCAACATCGAATTTTCAGTTAAGGTTTGGAAGGCTTCTTTTCGTAAACTGATTTCTTCCAATATAGCATTTTCATTGGTTACATCCCTGAAAATCAGTAAAACACCCAATGTTTCATTGCTTTCACCCCTGATAAGACTGGCTGAACCAGAAATAAGATACTCAGTTTTATCAGAGGAGATGATTGTTGATCCTTGAATATCGATGGTTTCGTCACCTGAAGAAGCGATTCTGTTTACAAAATTGTGAATTTCATCAAAGTTTTGAATACGAAAACTGTGAAACACCTGGTAAGGTAATTTTCCGACAAATTCCTTAGTGTCACAACCAGCCAACTTTTGTGCTGCTTTGTTCATCACCAGTATTTTACCTTCAGGGTTCAGCACAATGGCGGCTTCACCGGCAAAACCGAGTGTATCGCAGATTTTTTTAACATTCCTTCTGATTGCTTCATTTACCCGATCGACAGGTATTTTTTGCTCCAATTCAGCAACTTTCCTGCGGAGTTGTTCAATCTCAGCCTGAAGCTCTTCCATTTTATGTTGATGGTCTTGCATCTACTATTCCCATTTACTATTTAATGCTGCAAATATTTAATAACAAAATCACTTTTTTTTTGAAATTGAAAGAATTAATTTTTCAGGGGCAACGAAAAGGTGAAAACCGAACCTTTGTCCTCCTGGCTTTCCACCCAAATTCTACCACTATGTTTTTCAACAAATTCCTTGCAAAGGATCAGTCCCAGACCAGTACCTTTTTCGTTATTGGTGCCGGGTGTGGTATTATTCTCTTCTATCATGAAAAGCTTGTGAGTATTGGATTTTGAAATTCCAACCCCATTATCCGCAACCGAAACGGTCAATTCGCCGGGCTTCTCATGTGCTGATATTTTAATTTTGCCACCCGGCCGGGTAAATTTTATTGCATTAGAAATAAGGTTTCTCAACACCGTATTAATCATAGCCTTATCGGCAAAAACAGGATTGATGGAAGGTAAATTCAGTGTAATGACGATTGCTTTTTCCCCGGCAATGTCTCTGAATAAATCAGCTATGTCATCGATTAGTTTTACTATTTCGAAATATTCAGGATTAAATTCCAACTTGCCTGTTTGGGAGCGGGACCATTCCATCAGGTTCATAAGCAATTCCAGCGCCCGCTCAGATGATTGCAGGACGATTCCGGCGTATTTTCCGATTCCCGTATAGTCGTTTTTCTTTACCTTCTCAACCAAAAGCTCGCTAAATCCAACAATGGAATTGAACGGACTTTTCAAGTCGTGGGCGATAATGGTGAAGAATTTGTCTTTGGTGGCATTTAATTTTTGAAGTTGCTCATTTTGAATTCTGATTTTTTCCTCAAACAGTTGTTTCTCACGCAGCGATTCGATCATTTTATTAAATGCAACAGAAAAATCCCCAAGAAAACTAACTTTTTGTTTCAAATCCCCTTTGGCAATTTGTTGAGTTTGCCAGGTAAGATGTCGCAGATTTGAATGGAGCTGTTTATATTGGGAAATCACAAAATTCTGATGGAGAGGATCATCCGGCGGATTAACATCGAGGTTTCCATTTGCAATTGCATTGAGGAAGATGGCGCCATTGAAATGCTGTTTAATAAATTTTGTCAGATTATTAATGATTTCGTTGCCAGAGGCCTGTTTAACAATTAACTGTTCTGCTTTATCGAACAGGTCTTTGGCAAAATCCATTTTACCCTCATTGATGTACTTTAGAATTTGGTTTAGGTAACCTAAGATGTTTTCCTCCTCACAGGTCATTGTTGTCTGTTATTGGTTTATTAGGTCAACGGTAAAGCGACAAGTGCGATCGCCAGTACACCAGCAATCAATTTCTTTTACCTTAAATGTTTTTTTGGTGTAAAAATTCATGATGCCGGCAATAAATCCCTCGTCGTAGTCGCAAAATGCTACGCCGCTGTAAGGAAGCCCCGAACAATCAAGGTCTTCTGAAACTGTAAGCACAAATGACAATTTATCGGTGTCAGCTTTTTCGATCCTGAGTATTCCAATGCCAAATTTGTGTAATGTTTCAGTCAAATTAGCTACAAATCCATCGAAATCGAGTGAACAATCAAGCACATTTTTACAAAACTCAGTTCCTGCTTTAAATCCTGCTTCGATGAAAAATTGGTTCGTAGTATCGGGTCCCCAATTCTTTTCGAGAACATCACGCATGGTGTACTGCATTAAACGATAAACAATTACGTGGGTATTTGTGCCCAGATTTGGACGACCAAGAGCAATGTCACCCAAGTCTTTCCATTCAAAATTGTATTTGGTATTTGTTTCCATAGAATTATGTTTTAACTCACAAACGAAACAAAGATATTTAATTTATTGAGAATTTGGGAAAAGTTCAAATTCGTTTCTTTCAACCTTTTTAAAACAAGTCACAACATGAAAGACATGCTTTTTAACAAATTCCTCGCACAGTTTCAGCCCTTACTCATCAATCCCGATCTTTTTATTTTTTCAAAAAGAATGGTTCTACTAATGGGTTTTGTAATATAATCGTCGCAGCCTGCCTCAAGGGCTTTTTCGCGGTCACCATGCAGGGCGTAAGCAGTTTGGGCAACAATGACAACCCGGCTGTTGAAAGTGCGGATGATGCGGGTTGCCTCGTACCCGTTCATATCCGGCATTTTGATGTCCATCAGCACCAAATCCAGATCAGGATGTTTGCGGCATACATCAATGGCTTCAAATCCGGTTTGTGCATACAAAATTTCGCGGCAGATGTTTTTAAGAACAATTGCCAGCATGAGATTTGAAACTTCCTCGTCTTCGGCTATTAGTATTTTCAACCCTTGTCCGTCGAAAACTGGTTCAGCATCGTTTTCCTCCTCTGAATTCGGTTTACTCATGTTTTCTGTCTGACCCTGAACTTTGGTGAATGGAATTGTGAAATAGAATGCAGTTCTGCCGGAAACGCCGGTTTCCGGATTTTCTTCCTGACTTTCTACCCATATTTTGCCGCCTAACATTTCAACATAAGCTTTTGAGATAGTCAATCCCAGACCTGAACCCTGAAAGGCTCTTTTATCGCTGATGTCAGCCTGCACAAACCGTTCAAAAATGGCATTCAACCTGCTCTGAGGGATCCCGATGCCAGTGTCTTTAACGTAGAATTTGAGTTCGGCATTTCGACTGGTTTCGGCTTCGCTCGGCCAACCTCGCTCACCTACCTTACTTTTAATTTCGGAAGTTGAGCCTGCCTGGCTGTCGTAGGCAGACAGGCCTGCCGATACTTGGGAAGTTGAGCCTGTCGAAACTTGGGAAGTTGAGCCTGCCGATACTTGGGAAGTTGAGCCTGCCGATACTTGGGAAGTTGAGCCTGTCGAAACTTGGGAAGTTGAGCCTGTCGAAACTTGGGTTGTTGGATTTGTCGAAACATAGCCAAATTCAACAGAGCCTCCGGGAGTGAATTTTATGGCGTTTTTCACCAGATTTGTAAGAATCGCATACAATTTTTTAGCATCGGTGCTGATGGTAACCTCATTCTCAGGTAATGAATTATTAAAGGAAAAACGTAATCCTTTTTCTTCAGCTTCGGGTTTAAAGAAAGTATAGATGTCTTCGATCTGATTGTTGACGTTGGTTTCTGAAATGGCAACTTCCATTAATCCTGCTTCAATCTTTGAAAAATCGATGATATCGTTGATGGTATTAAGCATTCGATCGCCGCTTTTTTCGATGATGTTGAGGTATCGTACATGCTGAGCTTCAGTCAAATCAGGCTCTTTCAACAATTCGGTAAAACCGAGAATTCCGTTCATGGGGGTTCTGATTTCGTGGCTCATATTGGCGAGGAACGCCGATTTGAGCCGATCGGACTCTTCGGCTTTTTCTTTGGCTTTTATCAATTCCTCCTTTTTCTTTTGAATTGATAAAGCTCCACCAACAGCATTGGCAAAATTTGCAAACAGCGCATCTTCAAAATCCTGCCAGCGTCTTGCTCCCACACAATCCATAAAACCCACAATGCCGTACATACTATCATCAACATATACCGGCATGCCGATGAACGCCTTGCATTGAAGTTTGGCCATAATGGGTTTAAATGATTCGGGGCACTCGTATTCATTTTTTTTGATCAGCTTGTTTTGCCTAAGGTCGGTAATGATTTTCCGAAATACCCCGGTCTCGAATCCTGTGAGTGTTTCAGGAATTTCAACGCTGATGGGCTTGATAAATGAAAGATCGCACCACTCGTATTTTAATTGGAAAATATCATTTTTATCATCCTGTTGCGATTCAATGATATAAGCCCGATGATAGCCTGAAGCTTTAGCAGTTATTTCGAGGAAATTTTGCATGGATCTGTCGAAATCGGGATCAGTAAGCAGAATTTCAGAAGCCTGGTTGGCTGTACGCAGCAAAGCATCAGATGATTCGAGGCGCTTTTGTACCCTAACCATTTGTTTAATAATGATTGAGAATAAAACGATAATACAGGCAATCAGCAACAGGAAATAAATGAAAATAGCCAGATTTGACTCATTTTGACTCTGGTACAGTGTATCAGTATTTACGGAGAAAACAATTCCGAAATTTTTACCCAGGATATTTACCGGGTAAAATACGGAATAGGCATTAATTTCACTGGAGTTCCGGATTGTATGCTGAAGCGATGTAGTAATATTTTCGTTGAGTTTAACACGAAATTTATCCAGGACATCGGTTTCAAACTTGTCAGCTTCAATGGATTCGCTGTATTTGTAAAATAATACCTGTCCTTTATGATCAATGGCCCAGTGCCACGAGTTTTTCCCAATGTAGAATTTTTCGAAGTGATAGGATAAAAAATTACTTATTTTGAGTTCGAAACAAACATTGGCAATCAATTCGCCACGGGCATTTGTTACGGGTTGTGTGTAAATCAGTAAGGAGTCCTGTTCACCAAAGCTGGGATGAGATTTCAGGGTCCGCTTTTGTAGAAAATTCTGTGGTGATGTTACGTTGAAATAATTGTTGTTATCCCTTTCAAAGCTTCTGTAAACCGAATCGTTGAATATAGTAATTCTGGAAATCAGAACTTGATTGTGCGAATAAAAGCGTCGTATTCTTTTAATTTGGGTTTCGATATAGTTGCTGTAGATTTCAGAATCTAGTTTGTAAGGTTCGGTATTGAAAAAATACTTCAGTTCGCGGTTGGCAAATTCAAACTTCACCGATTCTTCAAAAGCAAGGCTTGCATCTTCGATACTTTTTCCGCAAAGAATAATTTGTTTCCTGATAAACTCAGTTGTTTCAATCCGTTGCTGACGGTTGAACCTCATGTATTGCCCTACCGACAGGGCAATAAAGACAAGCAGAAGCAAAATCAAAACATAATATCTCTTTTTCATTAGTTTTTTAATTTCACCTGATTATTTCAAGCAAATACCAGTTAAGTTCGGGAATGTGTGCGGCAATGACCGTGATTTTTTCACCAATGATTTCCGTTTCAACAATTACTTTTTTCTCATTCAGAATCCCGGTGGCTATTTTCCTCACATTTTCCTCTTTACTCAACTTGAGGTTGTACGTTTCCTTCCGGTAGGTGTCCTGTTTAATGGTTTCGATGTATTTATGATCGAACAATGGAGGGAACGACAACACATTGATGGTTGCTTCCTGTGCGGCAACAATGGTTCCGCTGTTATCAATAATCATGGTCATTGGATTGTCGAGCACATATCGTTTTGTAATAGCATTAATGGTAACGTCGATACCCGGAACGCCTTGCAGCATTTCGCTAAAATAAACCGGAGCAATGGCCGATACCATCCATCCCCTGCCAGCCGGGTCAACGTAGGGCTCGCTCAACCAGAGCGACTTTCGTTCAGGATTGTGTTTTTCGTCAGCCAGGTAATAAAAGTTGAAACTGGGGATGTCCATTTTGGCTTCATATTGCGACAACACGTCGAAATATGGGTAAATCCGGTTTAACGAATACCGGTCGTTGTAATAAACCTGAACAATTTCCGGATATTTTGCCACAAGTAATTTAAAAATAGTGTCGATGGGCTCGGTGAAATAAACAGCTTTCTTAATTTCTTCGTTTACCGGATAAAATCCTGACACAAAAATGGCCGATCCGCCATCATCAACCGGCTTGGTGAAAACACCATTGTTGGCAAGCGCATATTTTTTTGTATCAACCAGGGGAAGAATTGAATCCTGCTTCACATAAAGTTTTTCTATTTCTTCGGCTAACCATTCAACTTCCTGCCTGATTTTTAAAAAATCGTTATTGATGTTGACGGCTTTTTCCATTAAAGCCTTCTTCTCATTTTCCAGTACTTGTTTTGCGTTGTGGGTGCATCCGAGGAGAGAAACTATCAGGATAAGAAGAATTATTCCGTTTTTCATTGTTTTTTATTTTATTCATCTGATTTATAATGTCCTCATCGTCAGAAAGACAAAAGAAATGCCACAAAAAACTTTTTACTTTCCGGATTTGTTGCAACCGTAAGTTTTACCGGAAGCGAAAAACTATCGGTAACTTTAATTTCCTTTTTAATATTAACACCTACGTTAATGAAGGCAAATTTTTCGGTATCATAAAAAACGCTTTCTGTAGGGGTAAAGCCTGCGAAAACATTGTACGAATATTCACCCAAACTGCCCAGGTAGTTGACTTCAAAATAGGATGAATAATTAAGAGCTGTGGAGTCGTTTAACTTGTAGTCCCATGCAAGTCCGTAAAGAAGTACTCCACCGGACACCGAAAAAGGAATTTTTTCGGTACCATTAAAAGTCAACCCAAGTTCCGAAACATGGCTTGAGGTATCGCTTGTAAAATTGTAAAAATTCTTATCCAGGCCTTCGTAACTTGGAGTAAACAAATCAATAAACATCAGTGTAAAGGCTTTGTAAGTGTACTTGGCATACACATCAACCTCTTTGTAGGAGTTGGTAAAATCATAGCTTCCCCAGGTTCCTACTGTAAGGTTTTTGTACGAAAACTCGGCCCAGGGTTGAACAGCGGGAGAATTCCCCAATTCAAAACCCCGCCACAGGTACATGGAGGCAAAATCGGCTCCGGCAGCCAGTTTGCAGTTTTTTGGGTTTTCTTCCTGCCCAAATAATGAAAGTGATGTTCCAGTTAAAACCACAACAAAAAATTGTAATAAATATTTCATATTGAACGTGTTAAGTGAATTACTGAAAAAATTAGAAAATATTTCTTAAAAGTCTCTTATTATTTCGTAACTTGTAGATTTTAAACCTAATAGTTGTTTATTGGTTGAATTAGGGAGCATAGCAGTAAATAGTTATGAATTATGCTACAACCCCTGATTATTAACCAGCTCAATTTCCGCAATATCGTTGGCCTGAATATGTTCGTATTCCTCTAACATCAATATTTCAGCATTGAGTACTTTATGCAGGTACAAAACCTTCCCGTCAGAAAGTAAAACATTAACAACCTGGTATCCCATGCCACTTTCAGGAAGATTTAACAGCATATTGCTGAATTTTTCTGGCAATTTTACATTTATGTTTCTCATATTCCTAATATTTTGTCTGTTTAAGAAATGTTCCATTGGTTGTACCCAATGCAAAATAATCCTCTATTCCTCCACGTACCTATCATGACTGTAACTACCGGATTTGTTTGCTTCAACCACTTGGTAACCCATCCCGGTTTCGGGGAGATTTAACAATTCTATTTGCTGTAACTGGTTTAATTTGTAGTACATAAGTTATTCATTGGCCACCAAACCGTAAAATTAAGAATAATTTCTTTCTTTTTCTTCGATGTATGTAAAAGCTGTCACTTCGTCCGTTTCAATGGTTATTTCAATGGCACGTTTCACCATCACTTGCAAACAAACTCAAAATTGTTTTTTAGTAACTTTACCCGGCTTACATATTCTTCATTACAGACATTCAACTATTTACAAATTGGTTTTTGGAATTGCGAAACTAAATTTACTTCCCTTCCCCACTTCGCTCTCCACCCAAATTCTGCCTCCATGTTTTTCGATAAATTCTTTGCAGAGGATAAGGCCGAGGCCGGTTCCTTTCTCGTTGTCTGTGCCACGGGTGGTGTAGTTGGAGCCAATGTTAAAAAGTTTGCCGATGTTTTCGTGGCTTATTCCAATACCTGTGTCGGTAACCGAAACAAGGATTTCGTTTTCTATGAATTTAGCTGTTATCTCAACTGAACCGCCAGAACGGGTAAACTTCAGTGCATTGCTTACCAGATTTCGGATGGTGGTTTTAATCATGTTCTCATCTGCATTTATGATGGTCATTTCGGGAATGTTGTTGTTAAGCAGTATGGTTTTTTGCTTCGCAGCTTCGGTTAAAAGATCGAATACCTCGCTGGTAATTTCGCGGAGTAGCAGGTTACGGAGTTCAAAATCCATCCTTCCTTGCTGCATCATGGCCCAATGGAGCAAATTGTCTAACAGTTGCAATGTTTGATTGGCGGCACTGCTGATAATGGTGGCGTAGTTTTCAATATCTTTCACATCGAGGCTTCTTACTTCCTCTTTCAGTAGATCGCTGAACCCGATAATGTTGTTGAAAGGGCTTTTAAGGTCGTGGGCAATAATAGAAAAGAATTTGTCTTTGGTGGCATTGAGTTCTTTCAGGGATGACTCGCTCTTTTTGAGAGCTTCGGCTGACAGTTTTTTTTCTGCAATATCCCAGGCAAGGTCAGCAAGTTTTGCAACACTGGTTATATCCTGCTGGGTATAATTGTTGGGTTTATTGCCAATGCCAAGGATTGCAGTAATTTTTTTGCCGCGCATCACCGGAACCACTAGTTCACGAATAACTTCGGCATGGCCTTCTGGCAAACCTTTGCGATGGGGCAGTGATGCATAATCGTTATGAACAACAGGTTTGCGTTCCTTTATGCAATCTGTCCATACACCTGCCTGACTCAAATGGTAACGTAAGTCATACCCTTCGGCTCTGCAATAGGTGGCTTTTGTTTGTGTTGACCAGTTTTGCAGATGGATGGTAACCTGGTCGTCTTCGATAAAATGATAGAATCCTATCCGGCTGTCGGTGAGTTTTTCAGCCTCATTCAGGGTTTCTTCCAACAATTCAGGCATGGTATGAGTTTCGGCGAATAGCAGCAGACGCAACCGACACTCGTCAATCAACCTTATTTGCTTTAATTCAGAGATGTCCTGATGGGTTCCCACAAAACGTACCGGAATTCCATTTTCATCCCGTTCAACAATAATTCCGCGCCCTAAAATCCACATATATTCGTCATCCTTCTTTCTAAAACGAAACTCATGTTGAAACCTGTCTGAAAGGCCTTTCAGATGATTTTCAGTAGCCTGCATCAGATCGTCAATATCCTCCGGGTGAACCCGTTTCTTGAATTCATCAAGGCGATGTGGAAATTCGTTCACTTCGTAACCGCCCAGTGTATAATACCTGGGGTCAAAATAAACCTCACCGGTTACCAGCTCCCAATCCCATATACCTTCATTTGTTGCTAACATTGATTTCGATAGGCGGTCTTCGTTTATCCTGAGTAATTCTTCAGCCTTTTTTCTCAGGGTAATATCCTGCATACTTGCAAACACCTGGTAGGGAGAGGTTTCTCCAGGATGAAATTGCGGGATGGCATCAATAATCAGCCAGTTATATTTTTCAATTTCAGGGATAAAAACGCCAATGGTTCGGTTTGTTACAGGTTTACCAGTTTGCAGGGCTAACATAGATGGATACTTTTCGGGAGGTAACACTTCATAATTTTCATTAATAACTCTCCACCATGAATCGAAAGAAGTTTTTCCAATAAACTGATCTCTTGATAAACCAAACATCCTTAAGGCAGAATCGTTGGTATCAATAATATGTCCGTTTGCAGCCTGATAAAAAACTCCCTGAGACATATTCTCGAACAGTGTCCGGTATTTTTCCTCGCTATTCTTTAAATCTTCCACTGTCAGTTTGCGCTCTGTAATATCCTCGATAATGGCCAGAAAATATAGGAAGTTGCCGTTCCTGTCTCTGATAACAGAGATATTTGCATTAGCCCATACAATACTATTGTCTTTCCTGATGAATTTATTTTCAGTTTTGTACACCTGCGACTCTCCGGACATGAGATTTCTAATGCCCTGCATATCGTTAAGAATATTATCGGGATGGGTGATATTTTTGAAAGTGAGGGTATTTAGTTCGTCATTGCTTATCCCTACCATGCTGCAAAAGACATTGTTTGCCCTGATAAACATAAAATCATTCCTTACCAGAGCAATACCTAACGGGTTGTCTTCAAATATCTTGCGAAACCGTTCCTCGCTTTCCCTTGTCTGCCGTTCAAATTCTTTACGCTCCGAAATGTTGCGTACAATGGCCAGCACCTCGTTCCCTGAGTAAGGCACCATTCTACACTCAAAATGGGTATCCCCTTTTTCGGGAATAGGCAGGTTGTATTCAAAAATGATGATTTCCCCACAGGAAATTGTTGTTGATATTTTATCCAAAGCTAGTTTTGCAAACCAGCCCGGCATGATCTCTGAAATGTTTTTCCCTAAAAAAAGTTCCGGTGACAAATACAAATCTTCCTTGGCAGCTTTGTAATCCAGGAAAACGCCTTCAGTGTTCATCCTGAAAATCATATCGGGAATTGCCGATATCAGTGCATGAGCATGTTGTTCGCTTTTAAGGAGCGCTTTTTCTGCGTTCCGACGTTCAGTGATGTCCTGAGCCGAGCTGAGGAGATAGAATTCGCCCGCCAGTTCAATTTTTTCAGATGACATCAACAAGTCACGGATCTCTCCCGATTTTTGGCGTAACAGGACATCCTGCCTCGATTTTCCTTTTGCGCCGATTTCACTTATCATCTGGCTTTGCTGTTCCGTATTTACCCAGATGTTCAATTCGGCAATTGTGTGCCCAATGGCTTCCTGACGAGTAAATCCGGTGATTCCCTCCCATGCTGCATTTACCTCAACCAGGCGATTGTCGCTGAGACGGGTGAAAGCCATAGCAGCAGGACTGGCCTGGAAGAAGGTAGTAAAACGAATTTCGCTTTCGCGCTGTGCTTTCTCGTGTTGTTTCCTTTCGGTAATATCGAGTCCCGAGCTTAAAGTCCCGGTAATATTGCCCGAATCATCCAACTGATAACTGTTTCGCCAGGCAATGGTGTGTCGTTCGCCTGTGCGGGTCAGCACTTCATTTTCAAACTCTTTTACCGACTCCAGATCACCGTTGATGATACGTTGAAAAACCGGAAATACTACATTCATTCCTTCGGGTTGAGGCAACACCGTTTCAAACCAGTTTTTACCAATGATTTCGCTGGCCTTGTAACCCAGTAATTCTAAACCATGACGGTTCAGCATGGTTATAATGCCTGAATCATCTAATGAAACCATGATGGTTTCGGTTGTATTGAGGTAATTTTCAATGGTTTGTTTCTCTCTTTGCCGGTTTTGTTCTGCAAGTTTTTCGGTGGTGATATCACAAAAAAATGTTGTAAAAAACATCTTTTCAGTCGAAAAAACGTGAATTCTGTACCATCGGTTGAATGGCTGGCTGTACTGTTCAATTTCCAAAGCACCTCCGTTAAGAGCAATTTTGCCATAAATGCCAATCCAGTCGAATTCATCCTTATCAATACCGGGAAGTACCTGACGAGCAGTACTCCCAATGAGGTTTTCATTTTTAAGTCCGGTATGTTTTTCAAAGGCCGCGTTTACGTCAATAAACCTGTAATCGAAGGGTTTTCCTGCATCATCGAGGATAATTTCGTGATGGGCGTAACCGAAGGGGGCGCTTTTGACAATTTGCCTGTGAAAATCGTTTTTCATGACTTATTTCGTTTTTTTATTATTGGCACGCGGATTTCGCGGATTTTCAAGCGCGGTTTACACTGATTTTTTTTCGTATTCATCCGTTTTTATCAGCGTTTATCAGCGTTGCTTGCATCTGCGTTATCCGCGTGCTTTCTCATCTATTGGCACGCGGATTACGCGGATTTTCAAGCGCGGATTTACACGGATTTTTTTTATCGG